>Ga0247836_1005393_pt1 | contig 15022 bp, 8 predicted proteins | sample LaCruzMarch2015__4_FD_187116 | JGI IMG/M metagenome (GOLD analysis project Ga0247836, IMG submission 187116) | Freshwater microbial communities from meromictic Lake La Cruz, Castile-La Mancha, Spain - LaCruzMarch2015_14m | ecosystem: Environmental > Aquatic > Freshwater > Lake | place: Spain...
TTCTCTCAAGAGTAAAATATAAATCAAATCATCCAAAAAATCAAGATGGAGCGTCGATGAAAAAGACAATCCCTAATCCCCACTAAAAAGCAAGCTATTAAAGAAGCAATAAGATCCATTAATTCAAAGAGAATCATTTCGATTCATTAAGAGATAATTGTTCACCCCTAATCTAAACTACAAGCTGAAACTAAAGCAATCCTCTATAAATTCTATAATAACTCCAATAATGCGTTTAATTTTAGTTGATTGGCTGATGCAGCTATCATCTTAGCTTAATATATCAAAGTAGGCATGCCACTCATCAATATATTATTTGGATTCTCTTCTGTCTAAGATTAGCATTACTAAAAATTAATTGCAGATATATGGATTAACATGCTTAATGATTGCACAAAAATTGGATAGTCAGCATTGCCTTACCCCATTAAAAGCATAAGAACTAATGTTAGGTATGGTTGATCAAAGACAATTCATTGAGTTATAAAGAACAATCATAAAAATTTTGGGATTTAAGCTTCATCCATTTACACTTTGGGGTTAGGTTAATTTAATCTTTATTGCAGCTGTTAGTTATTTCAAATAGATGATTGATAAAAATTGGTAAAACAAGAAGAAAAAAGCTTTATGGATTATGTAGGGATTAACACTATAATTGAGTTATTTTCGAAGATAATCTAATCGTATAAAGTAGTTGACGCTTAGGGATAGAGACTTAGCTTTCTCACTGTTTTTTGCAGTTATTTCTGCGGAAAATTTATCAATTAAGCAATATTTAATAGATTTTTATGCAGTCCTAAAAGGTAATATTTCTTAAGTTTCACCGATTTACCCTAAATCTTTAAAAAGGTGGCTTTAGAGAAGCTGTAAATGCCCTCCTCTAACTTCTTATCACCCTTAACTACGATAATATGCAGCATCTAGTATATGGAGTATGGAATGAACCTTTGATTTTAATATTCTCTGAAAGATCCGAATCTTAACAATTATAAACTATATTTGAAAAATATACGTTATGATAAACCGTTCATACCTTCCACAAGTAGCACTCATCGAAAGCTAATGTGAGCCTCGCAAAAAGCAGCCAATGATTGCAGGCTACACCAAAAGCCCTCTTCGTGATCGATAGAGTATTACGATGTATATTAAGACCGCATGAATTTAGGAAATACACCTGGTAGAAATCAAACAAAAGCATCACTTTCTCCTCTTCGCTCGAGAAGAACATAATCGAGTCTCATTGCCCGCTCAAATGCAACTAGAAGAAGACCTGAACAAACTTGTATCAACGACCCTCATAAGACTGCAAGGTATCTGGCATACAGCGAGGATGAAGCTTTGTATTATTGTTAAAAATGTGCTATATTGTTAGCAAGTCAAGGTTTTTCAGTTATGAAACTACCCTCAACTGATGGCTCGATCGATAATATGAGAAAAAATTAGGTTGATGGGTTTTTGAATGAGCTTGAAGGGGTTCTTACATCCCTAAGCAAACGTATTCAGGGAATTTCAGGGCAGGTAGGAGAAGCTATGCAATCTTATCGTGATGAATAAGCTCGTGTAGAAGAATACTATAATCACTTTTATGAAATTATTGATGAGCACAAAAGAAGAGTTATCTAAGAACTTAAAGAATAATTCGAGGCCTCAATTCGAGAAGGTAAATAACAAACAGAGAAGTTAGAGTCAGCTATCAATGATTCCAAGAGAATGAAATAGGATATTGTGGAATCGCTCTCAATAATTCTAAATGAATCCTCCGAAGAGCAATTTAGGCCAATTATGGATAATTATCATTCAAACCTTAGAGATTATAAATCTTTGACAGTTAAGCCCCCAATCGAACCACCAGCAATGCGTAGATTGGATTTTAAAGACCCAGAAATTGCATGCAACGCTCTTGATCAAGGTTTACAAATGCATTGGCTGCAACCACAGTTAGGGTATTCAAAACAAAGTGATTGCCCTTAAAATCCAGTCGAGGTGATTGAAGCCGATGAAAAGTTTACAAAGAGTAGCCTTAGATAAATAGGAAATCTTTTTAGCTCTTTTGATGAATGATTAATGATGGGATATGCATTATTGTGCCTACTTTTCAAAAATTAGACTTTAGACATGAAATATTCTAATATTTTAAACTTATACTAAGCTTCTAAATAAGATGGATCATTAAAAATGAGAATTCTTTTCTTATTTTTATATACTTAAGAATATGCTATTTAATAGTTAGAATAAAAAGAAGGAGCTTATTTAATTAAATCACTCATCTCTTCTTCTTATTCTTATTCTTCTTTTTATCTTTATCCTCTGCCTGAACTTTTTCCTCAACTTTACTTTTACCCTCATTAGTCAAGGCTCTTCCAGCTAAATTTGTAAACTTCTCCACTTCCTACAATTCCTATATTAAGAGTTATATACGTCCCCTGTGCATTTGCGCATTACTAGTCTGCTTCCATCTCCAACCTTTAAGATGAATTTATGGGTTTTGGGTATATACTTAATAGTAAATTTAGCTAGTGTAGGGCTATCAGCCAAAAGATCCAAAGCCCTCTAGGTGAATTCCTTCCAGTTATGGGCTAAGAGGTGTGTCTTATTTGTTTTTGGGGCGTTAGGGTCCTTCTCAATCTCGGCTTCCATACGTGGCTATAAAACTCAATATAACAATTATTGCCATTTTTCCATCCCGCCTCAATACATCAACATTTAGAACAGGCTTCATACCTATATTTTATAAAATGAACGAGCAAGAATAATTGAAGCCAGCAAATAAAGACCGTTCTCATTCAGAGGACTCTCAAGGGCAAGGGAGCTATACTGACTCTATTTCTTAATCTCCTTCTGAGGTTGTGGCTGAAGGGTAGGGTGGATAGAAGAAACAGGTGCGATACAAATATGTAAGAGTCTCCATAAAAAGTGTTGCAAGATCTGTAAACATCCAGACAAGTCTAAAAAGGCATGTGTCTGTGTTGTACCTTTAAGCCAAAGGAGAGCTTCCCTCGGCGATGGCTGCAGAAACTGTGGCTGTTTAGGTTGTTCCAAAGAAGATTTCCTTAGCAAGGGAGAAGATCCGTAATATCATCCTGATCTTAACTCTCAAAAAGCAGCGAAATAGTAGGCTCAGCCCAAACGTTCCGAGCGTCGTTAACGTCGTGATAGATCTCGCAGCCACAAACGTAAGGCAAGTCCCGCGAGAAAAAAAGCCAGAAAGTAGACTCCATCCCGTTCTCGTTCGCCATAAATAATCGACTCTTTCAGCATGAAGTTCCATAACTTCGATCGCTCCAGTAAAATCTAGTCCATCCAGTAATCGGCACCATGCTCATAAACGACTGCGGAGTCAACCCAAATCTCCTCGGCTTTGCCATTCCACAGAGGTCATATAGCTACCTGTTCGGAAAACCAAGATGATTCCCTACCCCTATCCCCGATCCCATCATGAAGGTTTTGTAGATGAAAAGAATATCATTCATTGAGGCAGCAAGTCCTTGTTTTTAGCGATCATCGTTAAGACATCTTTGCTCCTTTTGTTTTCCTTTAGGTTAAGGCGCTAGAAGGTTTATAGTTCATTTCTGGATTCCATCAATTAATCCTTAATCTTTGACAGCTCTTCCTCTTTTTATCTTAAAGAATGAGCTTTTTCATTGATTTGCCTCTAGAGCTTCTCGTTTTTAAGCTTAAGATCAGCAGACTGCTTCAGTATCTAATCTATGCTATTCTTGATTTCGTTCATACGCTCGTCAACAATTCCTACATCCTTTTTTTCTCCTTCAGCCTATTCGATTAATTTTCTTAATGCATTTACTTTCTCAGCATGACTACGCTGCATGTCTTCGACCATACCCATAAAAACCTCATTTCTTTGGGAAACCTTAGATTTTTAATCCTACAAACGTGTTTTGTAGAAATGATGGATATTTTTAAGACGCTAGTGCAACTGGACAACTCTATCTGCTACTACAAATGATTAAGATAAGCGCCCTTTGCTGGCTTTAGAGCGGGAAGGATCGTATGGCTATTATTGCCTTATTGAGCGATGCTGGGAAGATATTTTAGGAAGTGAAGGAGATTCAGGGAGTCCTGAAGGCGGTTTAACGCTTGGGATGATACGGGGTTGAGGTTTTGTAACTCCATTTGCCACCGAGATAGATGGAGGCCGCTAAGCTGGTGCTATTGGGTCGCGGGGTCCGCGTTTTTATGATTGGTCAAATTTTCTCTGAGCTTTATGCATTTGATTCATAATAAAATCAATAAATATAGCATTAAACAATTTTTAATTTTGCAAAATATTTCAATTGTGTGCTTTGAATCATATTAAAAATAAAAAATTTTGTTGTGAAAAATGTTTGATTTTACTAAACTAATAGAACTAATCAAAGAGAGGTTCCAGGAGGCCATGTAAACTCTTTTCCACCTAATAGATGCAAATGTATGTGAGATACTGTTTGACCAGCGTGTTATCCATCATTGATAACTAATCTATATCCGTTTCCTAGTCCTTCTTGCTTTGCAATCTTTGCAGCTGCTACAAGCATCTTCCCTAATATCTGTTAATGCTTTTCCTCTGCCTTCGAAACTCCAGTTAACCCATCTTTGTTCTTTGGTATGATTAGAATATGAGTAGGTGCGACTGGAGATATATCTCTGAATGCGAAAACGAAGTCATCTTCGTACACAACATTGCTTGGTATTTCTTTTCTGATGAGTTTATCAAAAATGGTCTATTCAGTCATATAAGTATTGAATTATATAACACGTCTAATCAACATCACAATCAAAAAAAAGTTATTAATTTTTTCCTTAATTCCTTCGTTATTTTCGAAGATCGTTTATTATATTGAATTTTAGCTTGCTATGTTTATTCTTCAGATGGATCTGAACTTTATATATATAGCTGCCAATCACATGATATAAAATGCTTACAGAAACTATATTTCTAACTTTATTTATGATTAAATCAATGATTTTTTCTAATTTTTATTGCTCATATCATTTAGTATTTTACTTGAGGAGAAATACGAAAAAAGGCTTTCTCAGATTCTTTTTATTTTGAAAATGGTATGCAGCTATCGGCCTCATAGCCCACAGATAGAATATAGTATCAAAAAATGATTTTTAGATGAGATTCTCCTCCTTCCTATTATTTATTACTTTGATTTTTTATATCCTGCATTTAACCAACAATAAAATCGATAAGGAACGATTCTCTATTTGGTAAGATTACGGAAGATAACTCCCTCACACTGGGTAAAACAGACGAGCCACAGAATAATAATTTCCTTCCGAAAAAAAATAACACATGATGGAGTCAATCCACTTCTCCAAATATGACGAAATTCAACAAATAGCGTATATGAAGGCTTAATTTAACTCGATAAGAGCCTCGTGAGATCAACAAAAATATCAAACAGCTTTAAGACCGATTTAATACTCATTTTGAATGCTTATTCGAACAAAATGTATAACAAACTAAACTACCTTTAGATTGATATATCCCAGATCACTATTTATAAAAGCCATACTCTCAATCTTATAATAATATCATATGTACAATCAATTCTTCATCATCTGTCCCAACCCCTATCTATTCCAGACCATGTCTGCAACTTCCATCGAAAATCCCTACCCCTGCTCATTTTATGGCTATAATCCAGTCCCTCTTCAATAATCTTCAGCATTTCTACCGGAATTAGAGTCAGCTAATCATTCTGAACCATCCTCAGCGATTAAAGAATAGGAACAAAGTTCAAAACCACAAAGCGAATCAGGAAAATCGGTGTCACGATTTAAGTATGGGAAAAAGAACGTATAATCAAATGTTGTGAATCAATGCTTTTCCTACCTCACAACAAGGTCAAAAAGCTATCCTAAGGTATTGAAAATACTTGGGAGTTAAGAAAAGGCCTTTGCTTTTTATGAGATTATGAAGCAGGCAAAGAAAAAGCAAACGAAGTACATGGGGCGAATGGTCCTTTAAAATCTTTTGGAGCTATCAGACGATCATCCAGTCTATATCCTCCATAAAAAGCTCAGATATAAAGTCGCCTTGAAGCTAAGCTAGATACGTCATGCTTTAAGACTTTTAACTTCTTATTTCCTAGGGAATCTGATCGTTCCTACCATTTTGACAAGCAATAAGATGGATAGAAGTACTATAACAGAACATCTTGGCCGGGCAAGAGAAATCAGAACGTATTTAGCTTTACCTGCTAAATGATTACTTATATTTTTTTTCTTTAATAATACTTATTCCAGTAAAAGCTTAATACTAAAATACTAAGAGAGAAAGATAAAAATTATATTGCTCACTTCCTCATCATTATAAAAAGATGTTTGTATCAACATTCGAGTATTTAGTATAATAAGAAAATGATTACTATTCGTTTCATAATAAAATAAATGTATAGGCTGTTCTTTGACTTATAGCTGATAGAAATTGATTGAAAAGGTTTATTGCATAATAATTCTATAATTATTCTTTCAAAAAATAGAACCAACTTAGGTATTATTTTAGAGCGTATATATTAACACTAGGGAAAAAACAATCTCCAATAAAAAAATATCTTAACAAGTGCTACCAATATTCTCTTATCTGCTATAATATATATTATAGCTTTGTCTTCTTTAAATCAAATTTAGGGTCTTTTTCTCCATTCACGTTCATCTTTTAATTATTCACTTTGGAGCCATTTTTTTGAATTATCAGAGTGTATTTATTTTTATTTGCCTTTTAATGGTTAGCCAACTGTTTGAGAATTATTTAATATTATAAAATAGTATGTTATCAACCCAAGCTCAAGATTAGTACACAAATGACATCAAGCCTGATCAATCAGTACCCCAATTCACAGAATCTATATCACATATTGCTTGGGCTCCTACTATTCCCAATGTTTTCGCTTGCACAACTTGGGATGGTGATCTGAGAATCATCGAGGTCACCCAAAATCAGCTTGGAAAATTCTTACAACAGAAATTTTCAATGAAACTGCCTCAACCAGCTCTCAAATGTACTTGGAATGATCAGTCTTCCCAGCTCTTTGTTGGACTCATTGATGGGACTGTGAAGGCTATAGACATAAATACTCAACAAACTGCAGATATGTTCAAACATACTTCAGCTATAAGCTCCCTTCACTTTATCCCTAATATGAACTCCCTTATTTGCACTGGGTACGATGCAACTATAAAATGCTATCAGGTAGGAAATTCATCTCCCATTCTGACAATAGAGGCATAAAATAAAGTATATGCTTCTGATTTTCAATTTCCATATCTTGTTGCTGGAACAGGCAATGAAAAGCTTTTATACTATGATCTTAAGAACTCTTCTAAAACAGTGCTAGAGTCATCAGATCTTGGAAAAAATTCACAAATTCAAGCAGTTGCCATAAATCAAAAGGCCACAAGTTATGGAGTGGCTACTTTTGATGGAAGAGCGAATATTTCATCTATTAACAAAAATGCAGCTGGAGTTTTCGCACCTGTAATATTTATTTAACTTAGAAGACTGTCATAACTTTCAAAAGTAATAAGGTCTAAGAATCAGGAGTTACCTTACTCTACCCTATAAATTCTATTGGATTCCATCCTTTAAATGATCGCTGGTTTATGACAGCTGGATCAGATGGAGTAATGCATTTCTGGGACTATGAAGCCAAAAATAAAATAAAGAGTTTCTCCTATGCTGGGATACCACTATGTCATGCAAGAGTGAGCCCAACAGGAGATATGGTTGCATATGGACTGGGAAATGATTGGCATATAGGCTCTGAAGGATCAAAATGGACTCCAAAAATCGGTGTTCACATTATTCCAGAGTCTGAAACAAAATATTCTAAGTGATTTACTACGCTTTATTTATTATACCGATCTAAACACAATCCATATTGCAGAAGTAATCAGTAGATTTGTCTGCGGTAGTAGCTGTAGAGCCACTGATGCATCCTTTTTTGAGCATCTAAATTTAATAATGCCTCCCATCTTTTTTCCTCTTCTAACATTTTTCTTTATAGTTATTCTTCCAAATTGAATATTCCTGCCATAGCAACTAAATCTACCCCTAATGCAGTTAGATAAGAAATTGGCTCTCCGACATCCCATCCATATTTACCATATGTTACCCCAAAAAGAAATGCCCAGTTTATAGACATCAAAGCAAGCATACGGATAGTAAATATTCTTGACGGCTTTCCACTGTCATTTTCACTTGAAACACGGGAAAGCTGGATTAATTTTCCATGAACCTTGGAAAGGTTCATCTTCATTTATTAACTTTCGTTTAACGATTGCATGGTTTAATTTTGGGAAGTTATTTTTTGGTTGATTACATCATGTACTGTATTAGCTTAAAGCCATTCGCTGTTTAACTAAATAATACAATTAGCAATCTTCTCAGGAATCTAAATATATCTATTCTTACATTTCGATTGTTACTTGGATTAAATTATTCACATTATACTCCATAGCAGCGTTGAACTCTATCTCCAACGGCTTCATATAAATATAATTCTCCTGACATCAGCAAAGGTAAGGCCATTTAAGGTCCTACTTCTTAAAGAGATTTTTATGCTTAAGGAGGAACAGGATAACCGATGAATGAAGGTAAAAATGCTGATGCTGCCATGATTTTCCTTCCATCTCCTGAAAAATGTTAGTTGATATTATTGATAAGTGAATTAACTGTGATACTGTTCTCGAAAAAGAAGATGATGGATTATTAAGGAGAGCGTGATACTCGAAATTTACTGTATGCTTGCTGCGTATATGAGGCTTGCGATCTGAATAGGGTTCTTATCATTGTTTATAAATACTTAAATGATATTATCCGAATTTCGATAATGGTAACTTAACCAAAATAATTAATCAATGAGTTAGAAGACTGTCCTCGATCAAATGCTTTAAGTTAATAATATTTTTTAAAAATCAATTAAAGTAGTTATTTCATAAATAATCTAATTGAACGTTTTTAATGATAGAATTGGTTTATAGTGAATGATGGGCAAGTTTATTATTTCTTTTTCATGTCAGCGTCTCTCTAATGTCCTTATTATATTCTTATTGGCCAAATTCTTTATAATTCATGATTCATAAAATCACTACGAAAACGAAAAGCGAAATTCAAACCTTTTCACGTCACGTATCCCCACCCCAATGCATCTTTGATGACTTTTCTATAAAATTTACAACACCACTATTCCCTTAAGATCTCTCCAAGCCGACAACACTTTAAACCGGAACATCTGAAAATAAAAGTGATGAACAGCCCGCACCTCATCCTGTCGTTAGACCACTCCGAAAACGAGTTGGTCCATTTCAATTCTGTTTAAGCGACATTATCGGTCGAGGGTTCAGCAGCAAAGTATACAAAGGTATACGCCAAAGTGATAATCTAACAGTCGCCATTAAAGTGATCGCCTTAACCAATTTAACCTCAGAGAGGAAACTACTCTTAGAAAACTAGGTAGCTTTACTTCGGACATTATCTCATCCGAATATAGTTGCATTGGTTGACGTCTACTATACCGTCAATAACTGCTACATAATTACGGAATTTTGTGAGGGAGGCTCATTACAAGCCAGAATCGACTATCATTAAGGTATTTAGTGGCAAAAAATTGCACAACAAATAGGAGCAGCTGTCCAGTATCTCGCAAACCAAGGAGTTATTCATCGAGATATCAAGCCCGCCAATGTTCTTGTTACAGGAGGAAATTATAAACTATGCGATTTCGGGTTCGCAGTTAAATTAAATCGAGGCGATGAGATGATAGAAGGGAAATTTCTAATTGGAAGCCCTATTTATATGGCTCCATAGGCTTTGGCAGATAATTTTTATTCACTTAAGGGAGATGCCTTTGCCTTTGGAGTTTTTTTGTACTACATCGCTACAAGGCATTTTCCTTGGAGAGGTAAAAATAAAGAGGAACTAATAAGGCATTATTTTGAAAAGTCAGCTAGTCAAAAAAAAATCATATTGCTACCACCAAAAATCAAACACTATATTAATGGTCTTCTTGAGCGTAATGCTTAGAATCGCTTTAGTGTTAGTCAAATTGACTTTAATTCTTTTTCAAGAGCCCAGATTTCCTTGGCTGTTGAACCATAACTTCTTCGCCTAAAAGGGAGATATCACCTTCAAATGAAATTATGCCAATTTATTCATTTTTTGATGGTCAATTTCTTTTAATGGAGGCATTTCAATAAATATCTCATAGATATGATGAGTAAGCATTTAACACAGCTGGTTTAAATTTTCTAATGGCATAAACAAACATTAATGGTTAAACTTATTGCTCAATTTCAGCTTCATCATGGAGAGTTCTTGTTTAATACTGATCATTATCACTGGTTAAATAATTGCCTCAAAGATTCAATTGCAAATATATATTCAACTATCAATGATGGTTGTGCTGTTGGCCTTTTATACAAACTAATGCAATACCAAATCATAATTGAAAGCATTCTTTATAATGGTATGGAATCAATAATCCCAATGCTCGAAGATTTAACTCTCCATTAATCTTTTCATCTCATCAAAGTAGCCCCATAATAACTCAACCGCCTATACAACAATATTGACTTCTATTAACTATGATATTTTCCATTTTTTCCATAACCATCCATCTAATACAATCATCATTATTTCTCAGCATCGATCAGTGCAATATAAATTTGAAAACTTCTTTATATCATAGTTATGATGAATTTGAACCAATTTCCTTTTTTTTATTTTTTTCTCAGCTTGTGCCAACGATTGAAAGACCTAGGAAGGCGGGTCTTGGCGGTATAGACATTCATCCTGTTCTTCTACAGTGGCTTATATAGTTATTGGCCAGTCGTCTACAAGTTTTATGTGAAAGGTTGTGAAAGATGTTACTGATGCTTGAGAGAACCCTGAGGGAGTATAATTAAGATAATATAGGGAGGAGAAGGTGAAGGGTGGTTATAATTCATTTAATTTGATGGGTAAGAAACCTCGCAGCGAATCGTGTTCTTCAGGGTGGTGTAAGAACCATGTGATGCAACTGTAGCCCCTGAAGAATGCCGACTGCTACTACCGTAAGAAGATCAAACTGCGACTATGTCCCAAACACTCCAAGTAATTCTTCCTTACTCAGCCAAACCAATACCTTCTCGAAATCCATACCAATGATCAACAAGGATGGCAAGCATTACACTCCTTGCTTCATCCTTGAATAATAGCAGGTACTTCATAGAAAATTTAGACTTACTACGCCAGCAATGATGAAAAATTGAAGAGTACACATCGCCATAAACTCTAATCTGAAGGCAGTGGGACAATTGTAACATTTCTTTATCATTTTCACGAATGATTCTTACACATTTTTCTTTTACTCAGATGATTCCAAAGCATGGACGTAAGCGCAACTATTGTTCGGTTTGCCGAATCGACTATTAAGACTATCTTAACGTATAAGCAATTTCATTTAGCATGTTGAAGACCAGCTTCATCGGCAGAATCTACGATCCAACAAATTCTCCAAATTCATTCTTGAAACTCAATAGAAGCTCAATCTAAGCAAGAATATTAAAGCCATTGAGCCATTTATCGAAATTAAAGTTCTTGATTAGACCAATTAACCTGAAAAAACGGGAAAAAATAAGATTGTTACCGTCATTTAGGACTGATGTTTTTTGCTCTTTCCTTTCAATTTTATACTGATTCTTTATCATCTCCACAAATAAGACGGTAAGAACCATTATTATTGATTATTTGTCCGATTATTCTCATAAATTAAGAAAATAGACTTACATATCGTAAAGAATATCTTCAGGAAGTATAAATCTTGTGATTTGCTGATAAAAAATACGATGAATAAACTGGTATTATTCCTTTAGCATTAAATTAAAATTTAAATCTTTTCATGATAAATACTCCAAATTATCCTATTTTACATTTTACTAATATAAAATATACATATCAGGCAATAAAATTATTATGGGCCATTTTCCATTTCCTACATTTTTTAAGAAAAGTATCCTCAACCTCTCCTGATATAGTTGCGAGTTCATATATTTGTGACATAGTTTCATCATTTTTTTTACCTTGACTACTCTCATGAACTGATACTGTAATAGAGAGAGAACTTCCTAAAGAATTTACACTTAAAGGATTTCCAAAACAAAAGTTCAGGACTTTAAATATATTTAAAAAAGGAGTCGCATAATATCTACTTAATTTTACTTCAAGTTAACTTTCCCCATAACTTTATAACTCATTCTTTCCCTCACGAGAATCTATCTTTCTTTCTTGATTTTTTGGATCGATAAGCCACCAAGCATACACTTTCTAAATCAATTCTTGATTAGACTAGCCTTGAATTTATGAACCTTCGAAATGCTAGCTAGCTGCCTTTAAATTTTTTGCCCTAATTGAAGGAACAAGAACAGGATAGTCAAACAATCGTAGGCACTTCTCTTCATAGAAATCAGAAGTAAGTATATATACCAAAGGTTTCATAAATCTCTTTACCGAAGTTGGGCTTGCTAATGATCCAGACATTTCCATACTACCATTATGTCGAGAACCATTATCTCCCGATAATGCTGATACACTCTTTCCGAAAGCTGATTTTTAATGAATTAATTTTGGTGTGTTAGTTGGCTGTTTCGAATTCGAAGACTCACAATCTTAAACCCTTTATTGAAGTGGTTTTCTAAGATCATTAATTACCCAATTATCGAGAGTTGCTGGAGTTGCAATAATCAAGATATCTGAATCTCTTGCTGTTTATTAATTTTTAAAGACTACCTTAACTCCAAACTGCTCTGAATAAATACGGAAATTTTCCACCTGCCTTGTAGAGACTGTAATATTCTTGAGATTTAATCCGTCTATATTCAATAATGGTTACCTTTAGAGAGAGGAAGGATAGAATTTAGGATTAATCTTGCAGTAACTCCTCCACCTATGATGCCGATTTTAAGATCACTGACATGATTTGGAACTCTTTTCTACTTATAATTGAAAATACTTCTAGCAAAGAGATGGACATCTATAGAATATATAGAATCTCAATAACTGCAAACATTCTTAAAGAATTGAGATTGTTAATATCTGGGTATAGCCTCTCCAGAAGAGAATTTGATGATTTCGAAAAGATATGCGGGTATAGGTCTCGATATGTTTTTAGGCTTTGACGTAATTATCTTTCGATTCTCTATTTTTTACTTTTCTACATTCTTTTAAAGGTTTTTGAATATTTATAATTATTATAGGAAGAGTAATAGAAAACTCAATATGCTAAAAATATATCACTTTACAGTATTCTTTAAGAACTTTTATATATAAGATAATCTCGACTATTAGATTCTCTTATACGAGCTTAAGATTGGTATCTTTGATTCATCAATTTTAGAGAAAATTTGGGAAAAGTATTTTTTATTTTTTTCAATATTTCTTTAATAATTTGCAATAAACTTCGATTTTAAATCTGTCGAAAGCATCCAATTAGTATCTTCAATTAGCTATAAATACTTTACTGATAAATATATCTGCTTAATTGAACCAAAAGATAAGAGTACTTCAGTTATCTTTTTATCGATTTTAGTTTGAGAGAAAAATCTTCTTTCTATCAATTTTTAAAGCCCACTTTTTAGACATTAGTTCGTCACAGATTTAAAATTATGCTCAAGAATCTTTAAGTATATTTATTCAATTTTCTGTTAAATTTCTTCATTTTGTTCATCAGTTGGCAAAGAACTTAAAATAAGAAAAATACTATCTAAAAGTGGTTTGTATTAATAGGGATTGGCTATTAGATATTTTTCCATTTCGACCAATAAATTTAATGTCGATTATTTGTTTTATTTTGATCTTTTTCCTGAATTAGGACGAATCATTTTGAGCATCATATTAATTCGGAAAGTGAATTTTTGATTAAAGTATAGGAATATTACTATAGTTGCAATTCCTATGATAGCCAATGTAGTAAACATTTAGGCTTGCCTTATTTCTTTCTTTTAATTTAGCTACTGCTTTTTGGACAGATTTTTCATTTCCGTAGATAATCCCATAAAATGGCTGAACCTACTATGCTTTAAAAAACCCATATCCACTCCCGATTTCTTTACTGAATCACAAAATAATTGCTCTAACCGAAAAAATCTATCAGCAATGTTTATTTGCCTACAACTGAGAAACTTTATCATCTTAATTATAGTTTTATATATAATGCAGGAAGAATCAACTCCAACATTTGTCGTAGAGCATATGTAGCCATATCTCTTTGAATGGTGCCTATCAGAATACAAAGCGATGAAGGATTATCTCAAAGGAGTAAATGGAAAATTACTTATAACAAATGCAAAGTCCTTTTTGGATTATCATGGAGAACATTAGTAAGAAAATAAGAAATATGTCTAATAACTCTAACATTACTTTGCTGAGGATAAAGAAAAGTTTAGACTCGAAAGGGCTAGTCTGCAGTAACTAGAAACAACACTTGAAGGTAAAGTATGTATGCTTGATATGAGAGGAGAAAAGGAACTTTCTCCAGAAAATAATTGGGACTATGTCGTTTTTGGAGGTGTATTAGGAGATCATCCTCCAAGGGATCGTCCAGCACCTTTAAGAAAGCATTTTGTTTAAATAAGACACCTTGGAGCTATGCAATTGGCTACTGACACTGCTGTTCTGGTTTCTCGTCTTATTCTTTGCAATAAAGTCCCACTACAAATAATTCCTATGATCACTGCTCCAACTATTAAGGGCTTGAACAAAAAAGGCGAAAAAACTACAGTTCAAATGTAGGGTTTCAGTTATATTAGCAAGTAACTAGACATTGATACGGGCTTGCTAAATCCAAATTTGTCAAAGAAATAAAAAAAATAGATCTACATGAGTGAAGGTGTAAGAAATCTCCTACTTCGTGATGATCTCGATCAATAATTTTTGATGTGATAATTTATATGACTTATATGCTGATATTCTAACTTTATGATAAAATGAATTTATCTATAATTAACTGATACTTTATGAAATTACAGATCATTAGTAATT
>Ga0247836_1005412_pt1 | contig 14984 bp, 11 predicted proteins | sample LaCruzMarch2015__4_FD_187116 | JGI IMG/M metagenome (GOLD analysis project Ga0247836, IMG submission 187116) | Freshwater microbial communities from meromictic Lake La Cruz, Castile-La Mancha, Spain - LaCruzMarch2015_14m | ecosystem: Environmental > Aquatic > Freshwater > Lake | place: Spain...
TGGAGGAGGATGCGATGGCAGTGGCAAGCTTTGCGGCGTAATCGTCGGAAATTTTCCAGACTTCCTCCACGCCGCCGAGCAGGGCAAACGGTTTGGCACCGAATTCCAGCGAGGGCATCGTCTTGGAAAGCTTTTCGAGCACGGGAGCCGGGATCTTGGTGACGGCGGACATCGCCTCGATCGGCATGAGCCCGACGCTGGCGGAATCAAGCGCGTCGATGCGGTCGCCGAACATGCCGTAGCAGATGAAGGCTCCGCCAATGGCTTTTCCGGTTGCGATCGTGATCAGCTTGTGCCCGTTTTGCCGGGCCAGCTGGAGGCAGCTCAGCAGGTGGCCGAAATAGCTGGCCAGCCCGAGCATCTCGGCAGTCCGGTTCGGCTCCTGCCCGGCGCTGTCCACGAGCATGACGATGGGGGTCTTGCGGTGGTTCTCAATGCAGTCGATCACATGCGCCGCAAGCCGGAGCGCGGCCGCATTGTCAATATACGTGCCGTCGCAGGTGCCGAACACACAGACTTTCTGCCCGCCGACTTCGGCATACCCGGTCATCAGCTTGTCTTTGATGACAATCCCTTTCGCCGAAGCGCCGAAAAATTTCTCCAGAACGGTTTTCATTTCTTTTTTGCGAGCGCGGCGAATTCCTTTGCGTTGGCGAGCGAGGCTTCCGCGATGCTGGCGAGGCCGTGGGCCTTCCAGATCACGTCCGGATCGGATGTCTTCCCGAACGCCTTTAGCCGCTTCTCCAGTTCCTGCTGGCGCGCCTTGATGCTCTTGAGCGTGAGCGGGCTGGATTTTGCGAGCAGCTTGCTGATCGCGGCGGAGACCGAGGCTGCATCATCTTCGGCGAGCACGTCGGCGTCCCCGAAAAGGAATTTGGTTTTGCCGCCGCTGGTCTTCCAGACGAGCGCGCGGTTCGACGAGTCGTAGGCCTTTTTGCCCATCCATTTTTCGATGACGATCGGGCCGGAAATCCCGAGCCGCCCGTGCTCGGTCATGATGCGGAAATCGCAGCAGGTGGTGAGGATGCCCATGCCGCCGTAGGCCCCGATGTCCGATCCGATGACGGCGATCGTCGGAACGCGCTTGGCGCGGCATTCGAAGACCGCACGCATCGCCTCGGAGATCGCGATCTCCCCGGACGATCCCTCGTGCAGGCGCACGCCGCCGCTCTCGACGATCAGGACGCACGGAATGCCATCCCTCGCGGCGGCCTTGAGGATACCGGTCAGCTTGGCCCCGTGGACCTCGCCGACGGACCCGCCCACAAACTGCCCGACCTGGGCGGCGAGATAGACCGGCTTCCCGCCGATCTTTGCGCGCCCGATCACGAGTCCGTCGTCAAAAGAAACCGGGATGTCGAGCTGCGGAAGGTAGGGGCTCATCACGCGCTCCGGCGGAGGCAGGAACTCGGTGAACGAATCGACAATCGACGCGATGCGCTGCCGGGCGGTCTGTTCGTGGAAAAGGCTGCTCATGGCTTAATCAGGTGGTCGTAGGCCTGGCGCAGCCGGAACGTGACTACGATCGGGTCAGCCCCCTGGTCGTGGATCGTGACTTTAGTGCCGCCGGAGGGGTAGTTGGCCGCGAAGTCGCCAAGGGCGGCCAGCCAGGAACTTTTGTAGCCCGGGATCGAGGATTCCACGATGCACTCCATCTGATCCGTGGTCTTGCTGTTTCGTTCGATGAGGACTTCCAGATTTCCGGAGCCCACCACGCCGGCCAGCGCCCACTGTTTGCCGCGCGGCCAGGCAAGAGGTTTTGAGGAAAACGATTTGGCGAATTTTTCCATGCGGGTCCTTGGTTACCAGTCAACAAACTGCGCGGGCGGGTCGTAGAGGCCTCCCGACCAGCGGACGAGGCCCTTGATATCCTGCGCGGCCAGGAGGCTGCGGCTGACTTCGGATGGGGATACTCCCAGATCTTCCGGCAGCCGGATGATCCCCCGCGAGCGGAGCTCCCGGGTTTCGCGCATCGAGCGCTTCAGGCCGACCGGTGTGTAGCCGGCGACACCGCGGATGGCGGCACGGCGCTCTCCGATCGTCCGGCAGGCCGCGAGATTGGCGATCCCCTCCTCGGTCACAACATGGGTGACATCGTCGCCGTAGATCATCACCGGGGCGACCCCGTGCAGGGCTTTTTTGATGCCGGGATCCTGGGCGTCGAGCTCCTCGACAAATGTCGGAACGCGGCCGGACTGGAATGTTTCGGCGAGCTGGACGACGAGCTTGCGGCCCGGGATCGAGCCCGGTCCGGGATTCGACTCCGCTCCTGCCTTGAGCCATGCCTTTGTCGGATGGCGGCGCCCCATCGGCTGGCAGCCCATGTTCGGCGCTCCACCGAATCCGGTGATCCGCGTTTTCGAGACGGTGGACGAGTTGCCGTTGACGTCGATCTGCAGCGTGGCGCCGATGAACATGTCCACCCCGTAGTGCCCGGCAAGCTGGCCCATCGCCCGGTTTGAGTGAAAGCTTCCGTCGCGCCCGGTGAAAAAGATATCCGAGCGCGCGGCGGTGTAGCGTTCCATCCCGACCTCGCCTCCGACCGAGAACACGCCATCGACCCAGCCCGATTCGATCGCCGGAATCATCGTCGGGAGCGGGTTGACCATCCAGTATTTGCAGATTTTCCCCTTGAGCCCGAGCTGCTCCCCATAGGTCGGCAGCAGAAGTTCGATCGCGGCGGTGTTGAATCCGACCCCGTGGTTGAGCGACTGGACCTCGTATTCCTGATAGATGCCGCGGAGCGCGATCATGGCCATGAGGATCTGAACATCCGTGATCGCCGCCGGGTCGCGCGTGAAAAGCGCGGTGAGGTGCATCGGATAAGGAGCCTCGACGATCAGGTCCACCTGGTCGGCCGGGATGTCGATCCGGGGGATCGAGTCCACGATCTCGTTGACCTGCGCAAAAACAATGCCGTCGGAAAATGCCGTCGGCTCGACGATGGCCGGGGTTTCCTCGGTGTTCGCGGCAAGAAACAGATTGCCCTGCCGGTCGGCCTGCGCAGCCGCGATGAGCGCAACGCGCGGCGTCAGGTCCACGTAATACCGCGAATAAATTTCGTTGTAGGTATGGATCGCCCCAAGCGGGAATTTTCCATCCGCCAGCAGCTGCGCGACCGCCTGCCCCTGCGGCCCGGCGTAGCAGAAGTCCACCTGCCGGATGACGCCTTTTTTGAAAAGCTCGATGTGCGCCGGAAGCGTGATGCAGGACATCACGAGATGGATGTCGCGGAGATCCTTCTTCCCGAGAGTAGCGAGCTGGTTGGCCAGAAAATCCGCCTGCTTCTGGTTGTCCCCCTCAAGGCAGAGGATATCCCCCGGCTCGATGATGCGCTTGAGGAGTTCCGGGACGGACTTCGCGGAAACAAATTTTCCGGTGGCAAGCCTGCCGACCCGGCGCATGCGCTCCGCCTTGTTCCGCCGACGGGAGTCCTGGATGACCGGTGACATTGTGCGCATCCTTCAACGGGTTGCCCAGCAGGGGCAAGAACTTTAAAGCGAAATTATTCGCACAAACGCGGGCGGCGGTTTTTCCAATGGAATTCGTGTGGGAGGAACGACAAACCGAAGAGGGTTGACGCGCGCGCGGGCACGCGTCAGAGATAGGCCATGAGAACTGTCAAAGACATCACATTCGATCTGCTCCGCAAGCTCGGCCTGACCACGGTTGTCGGCAACCCGGGGTCCACGGAGGAAACGTTTCTCAAGAATTTCCCGGAGGATTTTCATTACGTGATGGCGCTGCAGGAGGCGAGTGTCGTGGGGATTGCCGACGGACTTTCGCAGGGGCTGGGAAAGCCGGTGATCGTGAATATCCACACGGGAGCCGGCCTTGGAAATGCGATGGGATGTCTTCTGACCGCCTACCAGAACAAGACGCCGCTCATCATCACGGCCGGCCAGCAGACGCGCGCGATGCTGGTTCTGGAACCGCTGCTCACCAATATCGAAGCCATCAACATGCCGCGGCCGTGGGTGAAGTGGAGCTATGAGCCGTCTCGGGCGGAAGATGTGCCCGCCGCTTTCATGCGCGCCTATGCCACTGCGGTCCAGCAGCCGTCCGGCCCGGTGTTTTTGTCGCTGCCCCTGGATGATTGGGACAGGGAGATGGAGGCGGCGGATGTCTTCCGGACTGTCAGCCGGCGGATTGGTCCGGATCCGGAGCGGGTGGGGGAGTTTGCCGAGATCATCGGGGCGAGCAGGAGCCCGGTTCTGGTTTACGGTTCAGACATTGCGCGAAGCAAGGCGTGGGAGGATGGCATCCGATTGGCGGAGAAACTCGGCGCGAAGGTTTGGGCCGCACCGTTTTCGGAGCGCACTCCGTTCCCTGAAAATCACGCGTTGTATGCCGGAGCGCTTCCGGCGGCCATCGGGCCGCTTTCAGAACGTCTGTCCGGCCACGACCTGATCATCGTGATCGGTGCACCGGTATTCCGCTATTACCCCTATGTGCCCGGGGACTACCTGCCTGCGGGAGCGAGGCTTCTCCAGATCACCGACGATCCCGGCATGTCGGCCAAAGCACCGGTTGGTGACAGCCTTATCTCTGACAGCGGGCTGTTTTTGCAGAGCATCCTCCCGCTCGTCAAGCGGAGGGACGCAGCGGGGGCTGCCAATACCTCCTCCCGCGCAACACCTCAAACCTCGGACGAACTGCCGTTGTCGGCCGACCGGGTCTTCGAAATCGTCGCGCAGCTTTGCCCGGAAGAATTCGTGCTCGTTGAGGAATCCCCCTCGAATGTCGCAGAACTTCAGAGGCGGTTTGTCACCACCAAGCCGGACAGCTTTTACACGTTTGCGTCCGGCGGCCTTGGCTGGGATATGCCTGCAGCGGTCGGGCTGGCGCTGGCGGAAAAGCAAACCGGCCGGAACCGTCCCGTGGTTGCCGTGATCGGAGATGGATCCTTTCAATATTCCCCGCAGGCCATTTACACAGGCGTCCAGGAGGGCGCGCATGTCATCTTCCTTGTCCTGCGCAACGGGGAGTATGCGATTCTCAAGGAGTTTGCCGTTCTGGAAAACACCCCCAGTGTCCCCGGGCTTGATTTGCCGGGCCTGGATATCGTGTCGCTCGGAAAAGGATACGGGGCGGCAACAGCTCTCGCCAATACACCGGAAGAAATCCGGCTGGCTTTTCAAGAAGCTCTGGAGTCCGGCGGCACAACCGTCATCGAGATCGCAATCTCTGGAAATCTGAGACCGCTTCTGGGGTAAAAGACGCAAGACACTGCGCCGGGCGCGGCTCCGGCAAGGCAACCGGGCGGTGGGAGGAATTGTTTGCAGGCAGGAAAACGGGATTTCCGCCCGGCAATTTGCTCAACGCCGGGCGGAAATTGGAAAATCCCTGGAAGGAACGGGGGGGAATGAACCCCTGCCCGCGAAGATATTCACCCTTTTCCATTGCTGAAACCCGGGTCCAAGCTTAAACTAGCCCTTAGCCCTCAAAATATCCTTGCCATGATGAACGGAATTCGAAAAGAAACGGACAGCATGGGTGAGGTTGATGTCCCAGCCGACAAGCTTTGGGGCGCACAAACTCAGCGCTCGCTCGAACATTTCAGCATCGGCGCCGACCTCATCCCGCGCGAGATGATCACGGCTTACGCCACACTCAAGAAGGCCGCCGCTTTTGCCAACCATGACGACGGCCGCCTCGGCGACGAGCAGTTCGGTCTCATCACGAAAGTGTGCGATGAAATCCTGTCCGGACAGCACTCCGATATGTTCCCGCTCCACGTCTGGATGACCGGCAGCGGCACGCAGTTCAACATGAACGTCAACGAGGTCATCTCGAACCGCTGCTGCCAGTTGGCCAACACCCCGCTTGGCAGCAAGGCGCCCGTCCACCCGAACGACCATGTGAACATGGCGCAGTCTTCCAACGATTCCTTCCCTTCGGCCATGTATATCGCCGCGGCGGTCAACGTGAAGCAGCGCCTCATGCCCTCCGTCGCCGCACTGCGCAACGCCATCGCGGCCAAAGCGTCCGACTGGAAAGACGTTATCAAAATCGGCCGCACCCACATGCAGGACGCGACGCCTTTGACGCTCGGACAGGAATGGTCGGGTTATGCCGCCGCGCTGACCGACGATCTCGAGCGCATTGAAGACGCGCTCAAAGGGGTCTACCGCCTCGCCCTTGGCGGCACGGCCGTCGGCACCGGCATCAACTCCGCCCCGGGTTTCGACGAGGCCGCCGCCACACAGATCGCAAAACTCACCGGGTTGCCCTTCGTCACGGCACCCAACAAATTCTGCGTGCAGGGCGGACACGATGCCCTCGTGCAACTCTCCGGGACTCTGCGCACTCTGGCCGTCACGCTCTTCAAGATCGGCAACGATATCCGTCTCATGTCCTGCGGACCTCGCGCCGGTTTCGCCGAGTTGATCATTCCGGCAAACGAGCCTGGTTCCTCGATCATGCCCGGCAAGGTCAATCCCACGCAGGCCGAGGCGCTCACCATGCTGAGCGCACAGGTCATGGCCAACGACGTGGCCGTCGGCATCGGCGGCTCGGCCGGCTATCTCGAGATGAACGTCTACAAGCCGCTCATCATCTTCAACCTGACCCATTCCATCACGCTCTTGACCGACGGCTGCGCGAATTTCCGCAAATTCCTCGTCGAAGGTATCAAGCCGAACCTCAAAAAGATCGCGGAATACGTCGATCGCTCCCTCATGCTGGTCACGGCGCTGTCACCGGTCATCGGCTATGATAAATCCTCGAAGATCGCGCACTATGCGATGGATAACGATCTGACTCTCAAAGAAGCCGCCCTCAAGCTCGGCTTCGTCACCGAGTCCGAATTCGACCGCGTGGTCGATCCGGCCAAGATGGTTTCGCCCTACGTGGCGAAGGCCTGAAAACCCACTCATCCCAAGCACCACAAAACACCACCCCGTTCATTCCATGCAAAACCGACCCAGCAAATTCATCCGGGAAAACGACACCCGCAAAATCCAGACCACATCGCGCGGGTATCAAGTCATCCACGATCCCGCGATCAACAAAGGAAGCTCATTCACCGCCGCCGAGCGCAAGGCGCTGGGCATCGAGGGACTCCTGCCGCCCGTGATCACCACCGACATGGATGCCCAACTCAAGCGCGCCTACGCGGCCTATCACGCGGCCCCCACCGATCTTTCCAAACACATTTACATGTGGCGTCTCCACGACGAGAACGAGACCCTTTTTTATGCTCTGCTCCAGCGCCACATGATGGAAATCATGCCCGTCGTTTACGATCCGGTCGTGGGCGAGGCCATCGAGAAATACAGCGAGGTCATGACCAACCCGCGCGGGGTTTTTCTCTGCATCGATGAGCCGGAAAAAATCGAGGAGCAACTGGCGGCGTGGGGCGCGGGTCCCGACGACATCGACCTGCTGGTGGCCAGCGATGCGGAAGCCATTCTCGGAATCGGCGACTGGGGTTCCAATGGCATCGACATCTCCGTGGGCAAACTGGCGGTTTACTCCGCCGCCGCCGGAGTTGATCCCCAACGGGTCATTCCTGTGGTGCTCGATGTGGGCACCAACAATGAAAAACTGCTCAACGACACCTCCTATGTCGGCTATCGTCACTCCCGCGTGAGGGGCAAGGCCTATGACGACTTCGTCGATGCCTACGTCGCGGCGGCCCGGAAGTTGTTCCCCAAAGCCTACCTGCATTGGGAGGACTTCGGCTCCACCAATGCCCGCCGGATTCTCAACCGCCACCGCAATACCATCCCGACTTTCAACGACGATGTTCAAGGCACCGGAGCCATTGTCGTTTCCGGTTTGCTCAATGCCGTCAAGCGCAGCGGGCTTTCCTGGAAGGACCAGCGCGTCGTTGTTTTTGGCGGCGGCACCGCCGGTTGCGGCATCGCCGATCAAGTCCGTGACCAGATCGTGCGCGGGTCCGGACTTTCCGTCGAGGAGGCGAACAAGTGCATCTGGATCGTCGATCTGCCGGGCCTGCTCACCGAAGATATGGCGGAGGGATTGTATGACTTCCAGCGTCCCTATGCGCGGCCCGAGGCCGAGGTGAAGGCCTACAAACGCACTCCCAGTTCGCCGAACGCGGCGGCGGAAACCCGCTGGCCTGCCATGGCGAAACTCCTCGCCATCCAGTCCGGCAAAGGTGGCATTATCGACCTCGCCACCACCGTGGCCGAAGTGAAACCAACTGTCCTCATCGGCACCTCGACCAGCCCGTCCACATTCACCGAGGAAATCGTCCGCAACATGGCGTCGAATGTCGAACGCCCGATCATTTTCCCGTTGTCGAATCCGACCATTCTCCACGAGGCGACGCCCGCCCACTTGCTGGAATGGACCGATGGCAAGGTGCTGGTCGCCACCGGCGCGCCGTTCGGTGATGTCACCGTTGGCGGAGTCACTTACACGATCGGCCAGGCGAACAACGCCGCGCTCTATCCGGGCCTCGGCATGGGCGTGATTGCTTCCCGTGCCCGTCAAATCTCGGACGAGATGATTTACGCCGCCGCGAAATCCGTGGCCGATCAAGCTCCCTTGGAATCCCCGGGCTCGTCCTTGCTGCCTTCGAACGAGGACTTGCGCGCCACCTCAAGCGTGGTGGCGGTGGAAGTCTTTCGTACCGCCATGGACGAGGGCCTGGCCGCAGAGCCATCCGAGGATCCTGTGGAAACCGTTCGCTGCCTCGAATGGTGGCCGGTTTACCAGCCCGTCGAAGCCGTTTGAGACCGTCGCGGGTCAGACTCGTCCCGGGGAGCGCGCCCGCCCCCGGGCTCGGTCAACGGGGCCGGTTTCGCCTCGTGCAACTGGCTGTCGCATTTTTCGCTCTTTGCAGTCTGCATGCCGACGACGAGGTTCCCGACTTCCAGGAAAATTACCTCCTTGGTGACTGGGCGGGTTATCGCACCACGCTCTGGGAACGCGGCATCAACCCCGAATTCCTCTTCATCGCCGACCCCTACGGAAACCCCTACGGCGGATTTTCTCAGGGCTTCACCGTTTACAGCATGTTTTGCGCGGACCTGAAGCTGGACACCGAAAAGCTCCTCAGTCTACCCGGTGGCGAATTCCACATCGGCTTCGCCGTCAATTTCGGCACGCAACTTTCCCAGCGCTTCATCGGAAATGTCTTCCCCATCCAATCCTCCGATGTCGCCCCGCCCGGTCCCCGCCTCACCAACCTCAGCTACACCCAAGCTCTCTTCGACGGCAAACTCAGTCTCCGGGCGGGCCGCCTCTCGATCGACAGCCTCTACGGCGAGGAATTCGCCGCCTCCGAATATTTCCGCGCGATGACCTCGGTCGCCTTCAATGCGATTCCCTTCGCCATTTTTTACAACTCCCCGGGTGCCTTCGGCTATCCCGCCACCACTTGGGGTGCCCGCGCAAAATTCGCGCCGGTCGAGGAATTCTACGGCATGGCCGGCATCTACAACGGCGACTCCGATGTCGGCCTCGCCAACCGCTACGGCGTGGATTTCACCTTCAGCGGCCCGCCCTTCGGCATCGCCGAAATCGGCTGGAAACGCAATCAACGCAAGACCGACACCGGCCTCCCCGGCAACCTCAAACTCGGCGGCTTCGTCCTCGGCGGCACGACGCAAAAATTCGACTCCGACTCCACCGGAGGCGGTCGTTACGGCCTCTACCTCGTCGGCGACCAAGCCCTCATGCGCTTCGGCGAGCCGGATTCCAAACGCCACCTCGGCGTTTTCGGCAGCTTCGTTTTCGCGCCCGACGAATCGGTGAGCCCGATGCCGTATTATTTCAGCGCCGGTCTCGTGGCCTACGGTCCGCTCGACATCCGACCGAAGGATTTCCTCGCGGTGGGTTTTGCCTGCGGGGCCTACAGCGACCAGATCCAACCCGCGAAACTCTACGAAGCCACTCTGGAAGTTTCCTACAGCATCCACGTCCTCCCCGGACTGTCCCTCCAACCCGGAGCACAAATCCTCGTCAACCCCGGCGGCAGCCCCTCAACCCCCAGCGCCCTCGCCCTCGGCCTGAACGCCGTGGTGGATTTCTAAACACCTCCTCCAGTCCGCCTGCGAAGCAAGGCGAAATCTGGCGTCCCAGTCGCCACAGAGCCAATACCGAGAATGGGGGTCAGGGTGGAATGGCACTAACTTAAGGAGGATTTGGGTCAAGATTCGATGCCGATTTTGCGATGTGGCAAGGGACCCATTTTCTTGCGGGGTTTTGTCAGGAGTCGGTAGTTTTTCGGGCGACGTTTTCTAACCCGCGGCTCGCTTCGGTTTGGCCGAAGGGGGTTAGGGTCCCGGGCGATTGCCCGCAGCATGTCATCAACAAGGGCGGCGATGGTTCTGGGCTTGTCCTCAGCCCCGGAGGACGCGTTTGCGAATTGGCGCAGGGTATCCAGGCAGCCTTTGAAGGAGAGACGGCGGAGATCGACATCGTGGGTCAGGGCGGCCTTTTGCATGACACAACGGATGAGGTTGTAAGCGATGAAATGCATGCGCAATTCGCGTTCGATCATGCGTGGAGACAGACAGCGCAGCACATCCATGTTGAGGTGGATTTTGATCTCACGGAAGTGGAGTTCGATGCCCCAGCGGCGAAAGTAGAGATCGGCAAATTCCGAGTCGGAGATGGAGGGATCTAGGAGGGTTGTCACAAGGGTTACGCTCTGCGAGCGAAAGCCGCGGTGAGCCACGGTGTAGCGAACGACACGCACGGGGATACTCTCGGGAAGGAGGGCGAACGCTTCTTGGCTCATCCAGAAAGGACGATGGGCCGGGCGCCTCCAGCTCACAACGACATCGAAGTTGGCGGCCTTGGGGAGTTGGGATCCGATAGCTTTGCGAAGCTTTCTTTCCGGCATCCGCATGAGGGAGTCCACGCCCCGGGCGAGTAGGGCGGCAAAGGTGAAGAAGGAGAAAAATCCCCGGTCTGTGACAACGAGATCCCCTTGGTTCAAAGAACCCCAGAGCTCCCGGAAGAGGGTATGCTCATGGATGTAGCGACTCCCGTAAGCAGCTTTGACCAAGGCACCGGTAAGTAGGCAGAAAATGCCAACGAGGTTCATGACTGGAAAGCCGCAGCCGGGCTTTTGATTTTGGCTCTGCGGCCAACGGGCTTGGTTTTCGTCCGTGTCGGGCATGGAGAGGCCAGTGCCATCGGCAAGCTTGACGTGGCGACCGTGCCAGAGTTGGGCGGCAGGGATGCGGCTTTGCAGTCGATCCACCAGATGGGTGTCGATATCCTCCATTACATCCATTGGGATTTTGGCGCGAGCTTGGCAATATGCGCTGGTGTCCGGACTAATGGGTTGAGCGTTCTGACCAGGGAACTTGCGACACACGTGGGCCATAACTTTGCGAACCGCTTCGCGGCAGGAGCCATCGGGTGTTTGGACCTGATCCAGGAAGCTCCAGAAAGTGACGTCACGAGAAAAGATGCGCTTGCGGCTTTTGGCGCCGCTAGGTTGCTGACCCAGCAATGTTTGCGGAAAATAAAGGCCGAAGGCTTTGCGAAGCTGGGAGAGGGAGCTGCAAGCTGAGAACTTGGCAAGAGCTTGAGCCATCGCCGAAGCCGGAGGCTTACCAAAGAGAAGAGGGCCGAAGGCTTGGAAGAAAGGAGCTGTGTGACGCATTCATAGCAAGTATATATACGCTCTCTTGACAGCAACGATAAAATGAGAAAAATCGTGAAAAAACAGCCCCTGACATCTGCGCAAATCCGGCTTCTGACAATACGCTACTGCACATTGGCTTCGAAGCTGGGGAATTTTGGAAGCGTGAGCCAAGGAAGTGTGATGCCCCAGCCACCCAATGCATGGAGATGGACACGCAAGGTCAGAGCAAAAACAGTCACCCGCGGACTTTCGGCATCAAAAGCGGCTCTGATGAAGGAGGCTATCGACAACCAAAGAGCCATTGACCTGATTATCGATGAGATGCGTTTGATAACTCAAAAACTGATCTTGGAAAGCCCAGAAAATACCCCGATTCCGGAACCCGGCAGGCGTCCCAAATCCTCCTTAAGTTAGCGCCATTCGGGTCAGGGTGCAAAAATCAAAAATGCTCGCGAAACAGCCAGCTTGAAGTGCCCCTAATGGATGGACGGGCGACACATGGGAGATCGGCAGGCTCGATAAAGACTTGCTGGGCATTGGCCCGCTCGGAGACCTCGGCGTTCTGCCAGTGATCGAGAAAAATCAGGAGAGGCAGATCAATCCTATTCAAACCGACTCGCGCGGAGGCACAGAGGCGGAAGTGCCCGCGAAATTTCCTCGAATGGGATGGAGTCCCGGCAGATGTAGTTGGGGGGTGCTTTCTTCAGGTCAACATCCTTCCGCATTTTATTCGCGCTTATTCGCGATATTCGCGGGCAAACTCCGGATTTGATCCTCCATACCGACGGCGATGATCGAGTTCGCTCGGTCTAGAGCCCGGAGAGGAGTTTCGCGTGGATTCCGTCGAAGCTCCCGTTGGAAAAAACAACAACCACATCGCCTTCCGAGGCATGGTGGGCGACGGAGGCCACGATGGCATCGGCAGAGCTTTCATAGCGGGCCGGTTTCCCGGTGGCCGCAATGTCTGCAATCACCTGCTCGGGATCGAGGCGTTCCTCAGGAGGGATCTGGTCCAGGCGCGCCACTGCCCCCAGAAATACTCCATCCGCATTGGCGAAGGCTTTCGGGAGATCGTGCTGAAAGATGTTCCGGCGGGTGGTGTTGGAGCGGGGCTCGAAGACGGCCCAGATTTTGCCCGGGCTGTAGCGGCTCCGCAGCGCGGAAAGGGTCTCACGGATGGCGGTTGGATGGTGGCCAAAATCGTCAATGACGGTGATTCCTTTCACAACGCCACGGACTTCCTGACGCCGCTTAATGCCGGCGAAGGAAGCGAGCGCTGAGCCGATGACATCAACCGGCACACCGTAGAAATGGGCCGCGGAGGCTGCCATGGCGGCATTGCGGATATTGAACTGTCCGAGGAGGGGAACTTCGAACCGGGTTCCAAAGAGACCGAATGAGGAACCATTTTTTCCCTGCTCCGGCTCGAGGATGTGGTGTCCTGCATTGGGAGAAAAACCGACCTCAACGATCGGTGCGGGACAGGTCCGCGCGACATCCACCGAAGCGGGATCGTCGGCATTCACCAGGACCATCCCTTCACCGGGGACGATGTTGAGCAGGCGGCGGAAGCTTGTCTTGATTTCATCGAGATCGCGGTAGATGTCCGCATGGTCAAACTCGATGTTGTTCACGATCACGAGTTCGGGAAGGTAATGTAGGAACTTGCTCCTCTTGTCGAAGAATGCGGTGTCGTACTCGTCACCCTCGATGACAAAATGCCTGGAGTCGCGCAGGTTAGCGCCGCCCGGCAGGTTGGCAGGCACGCCGCCGATGAGCCAACCGGGTGCCATCCCGGCGGATTCCATAATCCAGGTCAGCAACGAGGTCGTTGTGGTTTTTCCGTGGGTGCCGGTCACAACCAGGTTATGCCTTCCTCGCAGGAAAAAAAGTTTCAGGGTTTCGGGCAGCGAGAGATACGGAAGTTTGCGGTTCAAGACGGCCTCGACAGCCGGGTTGCCACGTGTCATCGCGTTGCCGATGACAACGAGGTCGAGGCCGGGCGGAATATCTTCCGGAGCATAGCCCGAAGTGATCGGGATTCCCCGCGCTACAAGGTAGTCGGACATCGGAGGATAAACCTTCTCGTCCTGGCCGCTGACCGCGAAGCCACGATCTTTCATCGCGGCAGCGACCGCGCCCATGGCGGTGCCGCAGATCCCTAAAAAATGGACCGAGTGGAACGGACTGGTCACCGGGAAAAGGATTGCGGTTTCAATATACGTCCTTCCGGTAGCGCTTCTGCTTCTTCAATTCTTCGACGTATTCTTTCGCCGCGTCGGGCGTTTTGCCGCCAGCTTGCTCGACGATCTGATGGAGGGCAAGGTCCACGTCTTTCGCCATGCGCTGGGCGTCGCCGCACACGTAAAAGTAGGCACCATTTTCCAGCCGGTCATAGATCCCGGCGGCGTGTTCGAGCATCCGGTGCTGGACGTAAATTTTGAATTCCTGATCGCGGGAGAAAGCCGTCACGAAATTGTCGAGAACTCCCGAAGCGAGCCAGCCCTCGAACTCGTCCTTGTAGAAAAAATCGCTGGCGGCGTGTTGTTCGCCGAAAAACAACCAGTTCCGCCCCTTGGCACCGAGTGCTTCCCGTTCCTGAAGAAACGCGCGGAAGGGCGCAATGCCGGTGCCCGGCCCGATCATGATACAATCGGCGGACGGGTCCTCGGGGAGCCGGAAATGCTTGGCCGTATGCACAAAGACGGGAACCGAACCGGGAGCTGCGGCCCGCTCTGCAAGGAACGAGGAACAGACTCCCGCCCGCTCGCGGACTTTATCCGTGGGCGTGTAGCGGACAACGGCCACCGTGAGATGGACGTTCTCTCCGACCGCCCGCTGCGCGGAGGCAATCGAATAAAGCCGCGGCTGAAGCTTGCGCAGTGCCATGGCAAAATCCCCGGGCGAAAAGCGGGCAGCAGGGAACTCCTCGAGCAAATCAAGAATATCGCGGCCCCACAGGAAGTCATCGAGTTGCTTCTTCGCCTCGGGAGCAAGGAACTCTGCAATTTCTGCCGCGGCAGGGTCCCTCTCCGACACCGCCTGCAAAAGCTGCTTGGATGGTTCGGTGACAATAAACTGCCGCAGCATGGCCTCTCGAATCGCACTCGATTTTCCATCGGGTGCCATGACCTCTTCCGAACCCGAGAACCCCAGATTGGCAAGAATCGCATCCACCAGTGCCGGATCGTTGGAGGCAAAAACTCCGAGCGAATCTCCCACCTCATACCGGAGACCGGAACCCTCCAACCCGATTTCAAAGTGCCGGGTGTTTTTGTTTGATCCCTCCCCCGTCAATCTGCGGTTTACCGAGATTGTCGCAGGAAACGGATTCTTGCGTGAGTAAAGAGCGGCAGGATCAGCGGACATAGCCGCCCATTAAACGTAAGGGAGCCCGCTCACGCAAGTG
>Ga0247836_1005425_pt1 | contig 14951 bp, 8 predicted proteins | sample LaCruzMarch2015__4_FD_187116 | JGI IMG/M metagenome (GOLD analysis project Ga0247836, IMG submission 187116) | Freshwater microbial communities from meromictic Lake La Cruz, Castile-La Mancha, Spain - LaCruzMarch2015_14m | ecosystem: Environmental > Aquatic > Freshwater > Lake | place: Spain...
GGACTATCAGGGCCGGGTTGTGCTCTTCTCCTTAAAATATCGTTACTAAACTTCAACTCAATATGAAACTTTCTACTTTTTTGGGCTTAATTTTTGTTTTTTCTTTGATTTGGGAGGAATCCTGGGGGCAGTGCAGTGCTGGATCTGCTTCGAGTAGCCCAATGGTTTGCGTCGGCACTCCTATTTCAGCAATTACGCATTCTACAAATGGCGTTACAGGGTTAGGTAGTTCTACTGGATTGCCGCAAGGAGTTACTGCAAATTTGGCAAATAATATTATTACGATTACAGGGGCACCAACTGAATCTGGAGCATTTTCCTATTCTATCCCACTTCAAGGAGGGGATTGTATGGGGGAAAGTGCAACAGGGACTATTACCGTATTTGAATTGCCAGCACCTTCTATTACAGGTGTAAATACTATTTGTAATGGAGAATCTACAACTTTGTCAGCAAGCGGAGGAATCAGTTATTTATGGAGCACAGGTGCAACAACAGCCTCAATTAACCTTAGTCCGACGTTAACGACACCCTATACAGTGACGGTAACCAATGGGAGCGGATGTACCAATTCCACAAGCCAATCGGTCACGGTAAATAGTACACCTACAGCAACCATAAGTGGTACTACGACTATCTGCAATGGACAATCTACAACCTTAACAGCAAGCGGAGGAACCAGTTATTTATGGAGTACAGGTGCAACGACAGCCTCGATTAACCCTAGTCCAACGTTAACGACACCCTATACAGTGACGGTAACCAATGGGAGCGGATGTACCAATTCCGCAAGCCAATCGGTCATTGTAAATAGTACACCTATAGCAACCATAAGTGGTACTACGACCATCTGCAATGGACAATCTACAACCTTAACAGCAAGCGGAGGAACCAGTTATTTATGGAGCACAGGTGCAACAACAGCCTCAATTAACCTTAGTCCGACGTTAACGACACCCTACACAGTGACGGTAACCAATGGGAGCGGATGTACCAATTCTGCAAGCCAATCGGTCACTGTAAATAGTACGCCTACAGCAACCATAAGTGGTACTACGACTATCTGCAATGGACAATCTACAACCTTAACAGCAAGCGGAGGAACCAGTTATTTATGGAGCACAGGTGCAACAACAGCCTCGATTAACCTTAGTCCGACGTTAACGACACCCTATATAGTGACGGTAACCAATGGGAGCGGATGTGCCAATTCCGCAAGCCAATCGGTCACTGTAAATAGTACGCCTACAGCAACCATAAGTGGTACTACGACAATCTGCAATGGACAATCTACAACCTTAACAGCAAGCGGAGGAACCAGTTATTTATGGAGTACAGGTGCAACAACAGCCTCGATTAACCCTAGTCCAACGTTAACGACACCCTATACAGTGACGGTAACCAATGTGAGCGGATGTACCAATTCCGCAAGCCAATCAGTCACTGTAAATAGTACACCTACAGCAACCATAAGTGGTACTACGACCATCTGCAATGGACAATCTACAACCTTAACAGCAAGCGGAGGAACCAGTTATTTATGGAGCACAGGTGCAACAACTGCCTCAGTTAACCTTAGTCCAACGTTAACGACACCCTACACAGTGACGGTAACCAATGGGAGCGGATGTACCAATTCCGCAAGCCAATCGGTCACTGTAAATAGTACGCCTACAGCAACCATAAGTGGTACTACGATTATCTGCAGAGGACAATCTACAACCTTAACAGCAAGCGGAGGAACCAGTTATTTATGGAGCACAGGTGCAACAACAGCCTCAATTAACCCTAGTCCAACGTTAACGACACCTTATACAGTGACGGTAACCAATGGGAGCGGATGTACCAATTCCGCAAGCCAATTGGTCACTGTAAATATTACACCTATAGCAACCATAAGTGGTACTACGACCATCTGCAATGGACAATCTACAACCTTAACAGCAAGCGGAGGGACCAGTTATTTATGGAGTACAGGTGCAACAACAGCCTCGATTAACCCTAGTCCGACGTTAACGACACCCTATACAGTGACGGTAACCAATGTGAGCGGATGTACCAATTCCGCAAGCCAATCGGTCACGGTAAATAGTACACCTACAGCAACCATAAGTGGTACTACGACCATCTGCAATGGACAATCTACAACCTTAACAGCAAGCGGAGGAATCAGTTATTTATGGAGCACAGGTGCAACAACAGCCTCGATTAACCCTAGTCCAACGTTAACGACACCCTATACAGTGACGGTAACCAATGGGAGCGGATGTACCAATTCCACAAGCCAATCGGTCACGGTAAATAGTACACCTATAGCAACCATAAGTGGTACTACGACCATCTGCAATGGACAATCTACAACCTTAACAGCAAGCGGAGGAACCAGTTATTTATGGAGTACAGGTGCAACAACAGTCTCGATTAACCTTAGTCCAACGTTAACGACACCCTATACAGTGACGGTAACCAATGGGAGCGGATGTACCAATTCCGCAGGCCAATCGCTCACTGTAAATAGTACACCTACAGCAACCATAAGTGGTACTACGACCATCTGCAATGGACAATCTACAACCTTAACAGCAAGCGGAGGAACCAGTTATTTATGGAGCACAGGTGCAACAACAGCCTCGATTAACCCTAGTCCAACGTTAACGACACCCTATACAGTGACGGTAACCAATGGGAGCGGATGTACCAGTTCCACAAGCCAATCGGTCACGGTAAATAGTACACCTACAGCAACCATAAGTGGTACTACGACTATCTGCAATGGACAATCTACAACCTTAACAGCAAGCGGAGGAACCAGTTATTTATGGAGTACAAGTGCAACAACAGCCTCGATTAACCCTAGTCCAACGTTAACGACACCCTACACAGTGACGGTAACCAATGGGAGCGGATGCTCCAATTCCACAATCCAATCTGTCACTGTTAATAGCAAACCTTTAGTAAATATTAGTGGAATGACAACCATCTGTAGTGAGCAATCAACAACTTTAACTGCGAGTGGTGGCACTAGTTATTCTTGGAATACGGGAGCAACAACAGCCGCAATTACTTTAACGCCTGGTTCAACTTCCATTTACACGGTTACAGTAACGAACATTTTTAGTTGTACAGAAATCGGTACTTCAACCATCCAAGTTAATCCTCTTCCTAATGCGTCCATTTCATTTGAAGAAAATTCTGGCTTGTCCTCAATAGATACGATAGTTTGCAGCAAGGAAATAGTTACGTTGACTGCATTGCCAGATAATTTGGAATATTCATGGAGTAACGGAAGAACCGACCAGGTGATCGTATTAACTCCTGTGTTTAGCAATTTATACACAGTTACAGTGACGGATGAAAATGGTTGTAAAAAGTCGGAAGACTTCGAATTGAATGTGATTAATCGACCAACTTCCTTGTTTGAAATTGATTATGCAAATAGTAAATTAGTATATGGTGAAAAAATTAAATGTAAGGATTTGTCGATAAATGGAAATGCCAATATCAATAATTGGCTTTGGATCTTTAATAAACCAAATGGAGCCCAAGTCGAAATTAATAATAAAGATGCCACCTTAGGGTTAGATTTTAGTGGTAATTTGATGGTAACCTTAATTGTGGCAGATGAAATTATGTGTAAAGATACTTCCAAGATTAATGTAAATATAGCATCTTTAACCTCCTGCAATGTATTAGATATCACATATCCAACTGTTCCTAAGTTATGTGAAGGATCAACATTGGTATTAACTGCAAATCCGAATTATTTGATAGGAGGAGATAAAAACATTAATTGGGAATGGAATCTGGATGGGGCATCAATAGTGGAAGATTTCGATACGAATTTTATTACGATCAAGTTTGATAAGTCAGGGATGTTTGATATAAGCGCATCATTCATACAATATACAGGAACAACGATTAATCCTCAATGTGTTTCAGATACTTTTTCGCTAACTATTAATGTAAATCCTAATCCTATTGTAAGTTTTAAAGAAGATACAATTTCTGTTTGCAAAGGGAAAACAATTGATCTTGATATTGTCTTACCTACTGCTGCTGATGAGATGTTTACCCTTGATTTAAAAAATTTATCAACAGGTTTAACAAAGTCAGATATTGTAAAACCCAACAAACCTGGGAACATTTACTCAAGTACTTACCCTCAAAATGGCGGAATAGATGTAGATACCAAGCTGTCTATCAGTAATGTTGTGAACAATACTACCCAATGTGCGGCCAAAGATCTGGATACATTAGCCATTAAAGTGCTCAATTTGCCAAACTCAAATATTTCAGCTGATCCAGTTTGTGAAGGAGATACGCTTAAAATTTTTGTTCCGAGTTCTAATTCATTTAGTTGGACAAAAGATGGTGTCCCTCTCTCAGAAAACAATAACTTGGTTCAAATATCCGAATCGGGTATAAATAATTATGGCACCTATGCAGTTATCATTACAGATGCCCAGGGTTGTAGTGCTTCAAATTCCATCATAATCGACAATAAAAAAATACAAACAACTCCCACACCAAGCATCACAGGAGATTCCTCCCCTTGCAACAATGCATACGATGTGATTTACACAGCCAATGGCTCGTCAACAGACAGTGCATTTGTTTGGACCGTGAGCGGCGGAGACAGTTTGTATCAAATTTCGGATTCCGTTTCGGTACATTGGAAAAAAGGAGGCGCACCCAAAGAAATTAAAGTAGTTGTAACCAGCTCCGCAGGATGTACCAGTAATCCGGTTACCATACCTGTACAAACCAAAACCGAAGAAGCGCCGGATGTGGCCGAGATTTTGTGGGCGCCGGGTTTGCATTTGTTGATCTGTCAAGAAGCCGGACTTTGTTATCAATGGGGTACAAGTACATACGGTTCGGATAATCGGATTACTAAGTCAGACACGCTACCAGGAGAAACAGCACAGGCGTATTATTTGCCAAAAAAAGATGATGACCCATTCAAAATCAAGAATACCTGGTATTGGGTTGATATATGGAGTAGCCCTTGTACCCAGCCAGGTTCCTGTAAGACTAGGTGCTATTTTAAAAGAACTTTTCCTAAAGGAAGCCATTTCGGCCCTTTACCTGACGATGAATTGAATGGTTCAGATAGTACATCGAATAAGCAGCAAAAGTTGCGGGTAAATATGTACCCGAATCCAACCAATGATTTATTGAACCTTGACATTGATTGTACGGTAAATACATCTGTTGTTGGACAGTTTTATTTGCCGGATGGTAGAATGGTATTGGAATCCAGTTGGGATTGCAAGGCAGGTGATAATAAGTTGCAGATACCACTGGGGCAACTGCAGGCTGGTTTGTATTTTCTGGTTCTAAAAGAATCGGAAAGTGCCGAAATGGTACGAAAACCACTTGTAATTCAACGCTAAATTTCGATTTAAAAGATGAATTTCAATTGGTTGTTTCCACTTTCACTGGTCGTTTGTTTGGGATATTCTAACTTTGGAATATCTCAGACAAACAATCCTAATAATGCGCCAAAAAGTTTGTTCGACGGTTTTTCCAAAGAAGAGAAGGCCTTATTCTGGGCAAATCGAGATAGTGTATTGCATACCCGACTCCTCTATGAAAAGTACATGCATTTCAAACGTTCGGAAAGTACTGGTGCATTAGAGGTAACCAATCAATTTTTGGACCTATTCGAAAGTTACGCCAAGGTTTGGAATGATTTGATTCTGGAGCCACTCCCTATTACGCCTACTGATTATGCAGCGGTTGTGCGGAATTTTCTACCTCAGGGTGTTGAGACAGAACTGCACCTAAAAGAAGAAAGCATGAATAACTTAGAGGATCCCAAATACTTTCGGTATTACAAAGTAGGCGAAGGGAAAAATGAGTATTATATGCATCTCGTGGTTGAAAAGAAAATCTGGACGCAACTCAATGCTCAAAACACTCTGGTGAGACTAAATGAACCCAGGGTATTCAATCTTGAAATGGTCTTTCACATAAATCCGGATAAAAAAGCGACTAAAATTGTTGAAATTAAACCAATGGCCCACTAAAAAAGTAAATATGAAAAAATCTTTATTTGTTTTATTGTTTTTGCTGGCAGTGCTTCGCATGTATGCCCAGATCAACATCACAAAATCGCCCACCTTGACATTACCTGCTTCTATAAGTTTAACTCAATGTGATGAAATCATTAAGGCATTGAATGAGAAGTTGGAGAATTATAAAAAAACAGCCACTTTGTTTAACAAAAAAAACAATAGAATAGACAGAGAGTCGGTAGAAGATTTTAAAAAAAATTTCAGCCTAGATGCCAAGGTGCTCAATGATCTATATGAATATCGAGAGGAATACCTGCAAGATTTGGATGGTTACATCAACATCGTCCGATTATATTTTCCAAACGCTGGCATTCGATTTGGTATTTCTAATCCAGTATTAGAATCCATTGAAGAAACAGACAGTCGGTATTCAGTGGTTATAAAATTGGAAAAACAAACAGAGCGATTTTATAATGCAAATGGAGAAGTATTAGATGGCGTAAGAATCCAGAAACTTGCATTTGTGTACGACATCCGGAAAGGTGAATTAAATAGTTCAAAAATAACCCTCATTAGGTATGGTGGTCCAGATATAGATCCTCCCTCTCCATATTTCAATTATTATGGCTTAGAATTGAGCGCTGGAATTGCGAATTGGTCTTTTAACAACAAATTGCCGGAAACTGCAACAAATTCGAAGGCTGGTGGAAAAATTAAAAACCTGAATGGGAAGGCCTGGTCTGTTGGAGGGACTTTTAGATCCAATTTTTTTGCGAAGGAGAAAAGTCCATCCAAGAACCTTTTTTTGATTGGCGGCGTTCGATTGAGCAGTAGCGATTTTAAAGTGGAATTGAGCAGTTATTCAGTTGCGCCATTGTATCGGTCTGAGGCTTTAAATTCAAAAGGTGAAAAAACGGATTCCTTATATCGTTTGGGGCATGACATTCAAGTTACTGAACAATATAGCAGCATGGGCCTATCTGTACCAGTTGGTTTGAGTTACAGAATTCTAAATAAGCCTAAAAGTGCCTTAATGCTGGATGTATGTTATGTGCCGACCTTTGATTTTATAGCAAACACTACTGTAAAAGGTGAAGGGGTTTATGAGATAAAACAGGGTAATAATAATTTCACATCGTTACTTCAACCTGATGCACTAGATGCTTTTATTAATGATAATGCATTAGACAAACGAAATATTGACTATTCGACCAAACCCACCAAACAATTATCCAACAGCGTTGGTTTGTCCTTAATGTATTATAAAGATCTTCAAGATGATTTGAGTTGTCTGGGTATAGCAATTGGTTTGGATGTACTTTGGGGGCTCACTGCTAAAATAAAGGACATTACCATTGATTCCGACAAATTTGAGTACATCAATGATAACAATAAGGATGTAAAATGGGATGGATCGGATCCATTTCGTTCACCCAATCTTGGCTCGATTTACCCTGTGCGAAATGATGGCGGTTTAATAGGTACCTACTTGCAAAAGAACCTGTTAAGACAGATCGGTTTAAAAGTCATCCTGTACTACAAACAAGGCCGTAAACCTTAAAATTCAATTAAAAATGCAATATTTTAAACATATATTCTGCATTGGCTTGCTCCTGTTAACCTGCTATGCTCAGGCTCAAAAAGTTCTTGGATACCCGGAATCCTATAAAAGACCGCTTGATCCATTTGATGACAACAGTTATAATACCTTTATCAAGCAGGCTACAACCAATGATAAAGACCGGAAAATTGGCTGGTGGGTGGTGGTTGATCGGGATAATGTACCAGCCTTTCAATCGGAAAATGGTTCTCCAAACGGTAAGCAGTTGAAATTCGGCTCTACTTTTTATGTGATGGAGGAAACAGATTCCTCGGTTAAATTGGTAGATGCTTTGGTAGACGGTACTAAGATTGTCCGCATTAAAGAGGAAATTGGTTGGGTAAAAAAGGAAAGTCTTTTATTGTGGAATAAAAGCTTGGTAAATCCTCGTACAAAGATTCATTTGAAGGCTTTGCTGCTCAATAAATTTGACGAAGTACGAAGTATCCCTTGTGATAAACAAGACATTGTAAAAGTTTATAAATCGCCATCTGGAAGTGAATTGATGGAAGATTTAAGCATTTATCGTTTTTATTTTGTGTATAAAAAAGTTGGATCTCGTTTGTTGTTGGGTCAATTGTCTGGATTAAGTTACGTCGACAACACAATCTTGCTTGGCTGGGTAGACAAAGAGCGCGTGGCCGATTGGAATACGAGGGTAGCCTTGGAGCCCAATTTTACCCTTGAAGGCTATAATGAAAGAAAAAATAATCCCAAATTGCAGATCGTAGGTTTTAAAAATGCATTTGATGCAGAAGAATATGGCAAAGGTGAAGGTAATCCGGAAGTGGCTTGGTCAAGGGACCCTGTTCGCCCGGGTGCAGAAACCGCCAAGTCGGACCCAATGCGATTTAAAGGAGGTTTTATGCGTTTCCCGCTTCTTAATATTGGTGGTGGTACAAAAAATCAAACTCTCCCTTTTTATTCAAGTGCAGTTTGTGATAATGTTGCTTTAAAAGTGCAATGTGTAGATGGTAAGGCCGTAAAAGTTTTGAATATTCCTGTTGAGAAACAGGTGGCCTTGAACGAAGGCGTAGAAGAATACTTAAAAGCCTCAAAAAGGTTTAATGTAGTATATGTAATTGAGGGCACAGGAACTATGTTTGGATTCAAAGAAAGTCTTGCTGCCAATGTGGATGCAGTCAAAGAAGCCATTCTTGGTGCCTCGGGAAAGTCGGACGCAGAAAAACCGTCTATTCAATTTGGGGCAATTGTTTACAAGGATGTGCTGGAAGTTGCTGAGGCGAAATCTGCTTTAAGTAACTTGCAAACATTGAAAATGACCAGTAACACAAGCAATGTAAAGGATTTTATTCGCAGAGCTACATTTTCCAATCCAAAATCAAATGGTAATTATCCGACGCAGAATTTTGGCATTCAGGAGGCAATTAAAATGGCCAATTTTAAGAAGGACGAAACAAATATTTTGATTGTAGTTGGAGCAAAAGGTGATTATTCAAAATCGGATGTCGCTATGCGCACTTTATACGAGAACAAGCCATTTAATATTACAACAGAAGATTTAAGTAATTCGCTTTCAAAAAAGAACGTCGGTGTCATCGCGATACAGGTTGTTGGAGGGAGTTCCAATTCTGACAAATCTTTTGTTTCAAACATGCGGTCTGTAATTTTAGAAACAGCAAGGAGACAGTACAATTCTTTGCGGCAAAACGTGCAAAGAAACAGTAGTTTAAGGGAAACGTTCCAGGCTATTAATTACAATCCTGTTTCGCCCCAAATGCCAGATCCGGATGTGACAACAACGCCAGGAATTTTTGAATTGGAAAACGGTGTTTTACCTGGTGGATTATTCAAATCCACTTCTAGTGAAATGATTACAGGCTCCACATTTAACAATATGGTTACTGGTTTAACTATTAAAACCACGAAATATGTTATTTCTAATTCAATCCAAATCAATAAATGGGTTACTTCTGGAATCCAAGAAGAAGGTTGGAATCCTGGTTTGGCAGAAAAAATTGCAGATTTGTATGATAATACAGGTATTGAAAACCTGCAATTTGAACGATATGAATTATACAAACAGGTTTATTTCAGCAAAAAACCTAATAGAGCACAATATCCTTCTTTTTCTTTTGTGCTTTTTTGGCCAGAAAGCGATCTTAGAAATTTTTATTCCTTCTTAGAAAGAATTATTGTTGAAATTGAAGGTAAAAACTCCACAGATAAACGCAAAATGTTAAAAGAAGTTTACTGTAGAATGCTGGATGAGTTTTCTGCGGAGAAAATTAAAAAAGATTGCTCGGAATACACCCCTGAAGAAATAACTTTGTTGATTCAAGGACTTCATGGTTCTGGCATTGTTTTGGAGCATAAATGTGCAGTAAACAAACCGATAGATTGTATTTTAAATCCGAGATGCATGAGCGAGGAAGAGGTAGATGTATTATTCAGGTGTTGGGTCGACACCAAGAAACGATTGGCCAAGTTGCTGAAGGATTATGATGTTGACGAGTTTACATTCAGCCGAGGTGGTGAGTATTTCTTTTGGATCAAATTGTCTGATATTTTTTAAAATGGAAAATGCAATATTTGAAATCAGAGATCTGGTTTGTCGTTATAAAGAAGCGTCCAATCCGGTCTTACATATTCCGGCGCTAACCATTTACAAAGGGCAACTGGTTTTTGTCGTTGGTATATCCGGTAGCGGCAAGAGCACTTTTCTGGAATCACTCGGATTGATGAATAACACCATTGATAAAGGTTCGAAAATTGCTTTCTACCCGGATGCGGACCAGGTTTTGCAATTGGGTGATGTATGGCAAAACAATCAATCTAAGTTGGATGATTTTAGGAAAAAATACCTCAGTTTTATTTTTCAGCAAACCAACCTGATGCCTAACTTTTCATGCGGCGAAAACATGATGATTACCGCATTGATGAAAGGCGAGTCGCTTGCGGATGCAAAGAAAAAGGCTTTACAATACATGGAAATTTTAAAATTGCGGGAAGAAGTATTTGACAAGCCCCCGGTAGAGGTTTCAGGGGGGCAAAAACAACGTATTGCGTTTATCCGAGCAATTTGTGGTGAATTTTCAGTATTATTTGGCGATGAGCCTACTGGGAACCTGGATCCAACTACGGCTAAAGAGCTGATTCAATGTTTAAAAATATTGTTGAAGGGTAATCAGAAAACGGGCATTTTAGTTTCTCATGATTTGGATTTAGCCTTGAGGTACGCAGATATGATTATTCCTATTTGTCTGGATCCAAAGGATAAGTCCAAACCAGGTACAATATATCAACAGAATATATTAGTATCCAAGACTGATGTGCCAGATCAGGATGTCCAACTGTGGTTTTTACCAGATGGAGAGATGCTCGAATCCCCCAAATCATATTTGTTAAACGTTATATCGAACGGAATTCATGCATAAATCCAGTAATTTTCAATCTATCTTTTTTAAGAACGAGTACCGTGCCTTGGTCGGTAATAAACATACCACCATTGTCCGTTTGGTGCTTTTATTGACGGTTACTTTGGTTGCCTTGGGGTTTTCAGTAGGCGGATTGAACCAATTGCGCTCTAAAATGAACAATCCATTTACCAATTGGGTAGATTTGGAAGTAGGAAGTAAAGGCCCCACTTTTCTTTCGGATGTAAAACGATGTTTTTCTTATCCTGATACTTTAAAAGGCTATCACTTGGATCATGTAGATGGTTGGAATTCTTTGAATTTTAGTTTTTACACCAAAAATTATGATTACGTCCATCACAAAGTAGATACCTTTAAGTTTTATCGGTATGGAAGGACGATCAACATGCGGGACTCGATGTTTTATGCTATACTCAACCCTAATTCGAATAACGTAGTTTATAAAAATGAAAATGCGTTCGATGAAAACCAGGAGTTGGTGTATCCATGCGGATTGATTATTACAGAAAGTTTGGCAAAAAAATTGGGCTATACCAATTATAAAATGCTTCAAAAAATTAAACTATGTACAAATGATGATAAAATTCTGTTTCAGGATTTAATTGCAGTTGTGAAGCAATTGCCCAATCAAGCCCATTTTGTTTGCAGTCCTACTGTTTACACAGTTGGGGAACGCACCAATAGTGTCCGCTGTAATGATATGTTTCAAGAGGATGATGATCGTGAATTAAACCAATTTGAAATACTATCAGATTCGCGTGCGGAATATGAATTTATAGATCAAGGAATTCACCAATATTTCACGGTAACAAAGGATTATAGCATATACGGTCCAAACGAAATAATGGTTGATTCCTCGAAATCTTATTACACGTACCAGGTTAATTTACTAGATTCGGCTCATCCTACTTTGACGAAAAAAAAGGATTTGTTGCGGTATTTGTTTGAAACGGGGCGGTATAAACCCTATTATTCAATAGATTGCGGAGAGGATTGTGAATCGATTGCCAATCCGCATTACCTAAGTTTTAATTTTAATAATTTAGACAAAATTCGCCAATTTCAGGCGCTTATGTCGGATAATTTTGGTGGAGAGGTCCCGATGCACCAGGTGGAAGCTAAAGAGAATTTTCACGCAGTGACAAATCTGACCAGTTTATTGTCTTTCGTCTTATTGGTTTTGAGTGTATTAAGCATTTTGTTATACCTCGGTAATTTGTTGTTCAACCATATTGAAAGCATTAAGTCTAATTTAGGAACTTTTAAGGCATTTGGATTGCCTAATGTCTTTCTGCGTAATTTGTACATTTCCATTGTGTTGTCCATGTTATGTATTTCCCTGCTGATTTCCATCCCCTTAGCCTTCTGGATTGGGTATGTATTAGATACCAAATTGCTGAATATCGGCTTTCAATTATTCAGTGTTGAAATTGTCGGAACACTCATGCTGGTTTTTCTTGTTTGCATCATCATCACTAGCTGGGTTTTAAAGGTTAAACTGAGCGCAACGCCCGGTGATTTAATTTATGAAAGATGAAAAATAAAAATATGCAAAAATACATCTATTATTCAGCATTATTAATCAGTTCCTTTTTTTGGCTGGTTTTAGGTTGCGGGCCATATTCCGGAGCAGAAGGCAATATTCCAGGATCATCTGAAAAGGGTGTGGTGGATATTACCATCGAAAGTCAAGATGGTTCTATGGATACCATCAAAATTGATACGAAGCCAGTGGTTCGAGATTCTCTTACTAATAAAGGAAAAAAGGAAAGGAAAAGCAAAAGCCCCTTTTCTTTCCAGAGTTGTTGTAATAACAATATTCAGCCTTGTTGCTGTGATTCAGTTTGGGCATTTTATGAAAGAATGCTGGGGAAAAATAACATTAAAGAATGCATTGATATTAAAGGAAAAGATCCGTATTTTCACGTGTGTGATTCTACCTTTGAATCCTTTAGAAGGCAAATTTATCTACTGGATTCAATGAAATTCGGTCAATAAAGTTGATTTTTTTAATCCTTGATGTAACATTCCATTTTTTCAAAAACTCGATAATTATGAAAACCGCACTATGGGTTGTTCTATTGCTTTTTTTTGTAGTCTCCAACGCTTATGGTGATGGAATCATTTTAGAGAAGCCGCCGTCTCCATTGAATTTTTGTTCAGGAGATATATTAAAGGTGACTTTTAAATTTAAGGATAATGGAGACGACCTGTCTTTTGTATTGCGAAAGAAGTTGAATGATACCGAATGGAATACATTAAATATTAACATTCTTAGTAAAACATTTGTAAGCGGGGGAGTCTTTTATACTTTTATACTGCCATCAAGCCCTAATATAGATGGTTTGTATTGGCTAAATGTGAAAAATAAATCTGGTGATTCGGATGATGCTACTTTTGATGTAAAGGTTGTTCTTCCTCCAGTTATCCTTGGATTTACGCCGAATGCCCCCGAGATAGGCTGCACGAATGGTGAAGTAAAAATACAACCCACTTTAAGTAGCACTACAAATAATTCGAGTTATGAATGGTGGTTTAATAACAGTAAAGTATCGACCATGAAGGATTATATTGCGAAAAGTCCGGGTAATTATGTTTTTATTGTTTCGAACGCAGAAACGACAAAAACTTGTAGCGATACTTCTTCCGTTAAAGTTAATTATGATGGAACCGGTAGCTCTTTTGCCAGGATAAAACCATTAACACCGAAGATCACTTGTGCAAATACGTCAATTGAATTAGAGGCTTATGATACCTTGCGCGTAACTTCATTTATTTGGACAAAACCGAATGGTGAAACTAAAACTAATTCTTTAAAAATAATAGCAGATAGACCTGGGGACTATAAATTAAAATTAAGCAATGGTAATATTGCTTGCGATACGATCTTGATGATTAAAGTTGAAATTGATACCGTTCGACCATCGTTAAGTTTTAATAACGTCCAGTATTATATTTGTGAAAAACAGGAGGTAAATGAAATTGTATTTCAGGTATCCCCCTCGAAGAACTATGCTTATGTTTGGAGCAACGGTGCATCCACGAGCAAAGTTAATGTTGAAACAGCTGGTACCTATTCAATTACTGTTACAAATTTGGATAATGGTTGTACAAATACAAAATCATGGATTATTAAAAAAATGAATCCGTATTTCACTAAACCAATTAAAATTGATACTATTCTTTTAGACAGTAGTGCTTACGTTTTTAATGTACCCCAAATGGGACCAACAATGTTTAGTCCTACAATGAAGTGGGAAATCGCCGAAATGTCTAATCTGAAGTTGATTGGTGGAGGCAATACAGGTACCGGAAAAATAAACATAAAACTTTCAATAGAAGACAAGACAATTCCAGGATCTGCTTTGGTTACGGTACAACCAATTATAACGGATTGTGAAGGTGAAAAGGATTCTATACTTATTCATATTAATCCTCAAGTAAAGGATGAGCCCTTTGTTCCCGAGATCATCACTCCCAACGGGGATGGTAAAAATGATGATTGGGAAATAAGTTGGCCTTCGGGGAGTACTGAGCGCCATGTGCTATTATACAATCGAACCGGCGGAAAAGTGTTTGAGTCGAGTGCGGATGATGGAGGGTTTCAGGAAATAGGTCGCCTGACAGATGGTGTGTACTTTTTCATGCTGGATTATAAAGTTGGAAACAACACAAAAAACAAATCTGGTAGTTTGTTGATTCTGCATGGTCAATAATAATAATAATCCATCTATAGATATGAACACCATCCTCCAGTGTCGATTTTTTGTTTTAATATTTTTATTCTCGGGGTTTTCGGTCGCCACTGTATATTCCGGTCGGTTTGACCCCCTCGTTCCGATTTTATCTGACCCCCTCATTCCGGACCTTTGACCCCCAAAATGTGCATAACATTCCGGCGGTTTGACCCCTTGGGTGTTGGTAACATTCCGG
>Ga0247836_1005427_pt1 | contig 14946 bp, 9 predicted proteins | sample LaCruzMarch2015__4_FD_187116 | JGI IMG/M metagenome (GOLD analysis project Ga0247836, IMG submission 187116) | Freshwater microbial communities from meromictic Lake La Cruz, Castile-La Mancha, Spain - LaCruzMarch2015_14m | ecosystem: Environmental > Aquatic > Freshwater > Lake | place: Spain...
GGACGATCTCTTCGCCGAAGGACAAAGTCTTCGTGTCAAAAACGGCCAGCCTGTCCCCCTGCATGATGAATGCCGTGTCCGATACGACGACCAACCCGGCTGTTTGCTCTCCCAACCCCATCTGATATTTCGCCCTCAAACCGATTCCCGGCTCCCAGATCCCAAACCACCCGGGTTCGTCCGCCTTCACAGGAAGCCCTTCCGCGCTGGGATTAGTTGTGAAATACAAAAACTCTTCATCGGCCGCGACACCCATGACCGTCTGGCCGGGAACGGGATCTTTCCAAATAGCGATTTCATAGGTGGCGGGATCGATGCGGGACAAAGCCCCCCCGTAGGTGCCATACTTCGCCCGCCATCCGGTCCAAACGGCCCCATCCGGGCCGACCACGCAGCCCCCTACGGCTCGGCAAAGATAGTCGCTCTGCTTCTTAAGAGTTCGTGGGTTGATATTGTTCCGTTGGTCCCATGGCTTGGTTGGATCATACACCACATGATCCCCGCCGGCATAACAGGCCATGAACAAAAGGTTGTTCAAATGGACCATCCCATAAACCTCGCCCATGTGGTCGCAGACGCCCAGCGAGTTCCACACGGCGCCATCGGAAGTTGAGTAGCGGAAAATGGTTTGCCCGAACGAAGAAGGCCCCCACAGATCTCCATTGCCATCCAGGACAAACGATTTGTGCATCACGGTGGCCGGCGGATCCAAGGGGATGCGGCGGAACTCCTTTTGGCCACGCCCGTCCTCAAGGAAAATCTCCTGCCCCGCCACGCCTGCCATCCTGCCGTCCCGCAGACGGGCCGAAAAACCAGTCAAGCCGGCCTCGGAAGATCCCTGCGACACGTTCTCCGGGAAATACTTCATCGCCTCCGCCGTTCCGCTCGCCATCCGCCGGAAGTCCGGGATGGAATAAACTTCCCTCGTGCCTTCACAGTCCAGAAATAGGAAATCCGCGGTTGCCCCCGCGATGGAGAAACGGACAGGATCGGTGGAAGCCGCCACGACCATCCATTTCTGTGCGTCGATATTCCAAGCGCTGACATGACACTGGTCGAAGCCTCCGGTCACGAAGATCCAACCCGGAGAGGTGCCGCAGATTTCCCTGGAATAGAAGTTTGCGGGATTGCCCGTGGGACGACCGATGCTGTTCAGCGTGTGGCGCAGCGGATCGTACTGAAGAACCTCCGCGGTCGGGTAGGTGGTAAAGTAGAGCAGACTGTCAGAACCCCTTGCGACGTTCCAATGATACGTCGTGTTCTCATGATGCAGTGGCTCCGCCCAGCACCGGGAGAGCAGGTCGAACCGGCAAATCAACCCGGCCTCACCGTTTGTCCCAGCAATCAGATATCTGTCATCCTGAGAGCAGACGGCCCAGGCCCCATTGTCCCCCGGCAACGGAATTTCCTCAGCCGAGCAGGTCCCGACATCCATCAGGATCAAGGCTCCGCGACCACCTCCGACATAGTTGGAAAGAACCAGTTTTTCCCGGCCATCCTTGGGGTCAGTGATGCTAAGCATGGCCTGGAAATTGAAATTACGGCATGGCTGCCCGAGGTATTCGGCCGGGGAAAGAGTTCCAGTAGCGGATTTCATTCGATCGCTAGATACCCACGCAGTTGTTGCGCTCAAAATGGTCCGCTGCCGAAGTCTTCACAGGGAGCTTTTCCGATAGGTGAAACGATCCGTGAAAAGATCAGGATTAAGCGACACGCCCAGCCCGGGACGAAGAGGAATGGCAACCGCTCCATCGGAGATGACCGGCAATTCATCGATTAGATCCTTGTAGAAACTGTGGATATGGGCGCGGACGGTTTCCTGATAGCAGCAGCCCGCGACGGACGCATTGACGTGGATCCCGGCGTACAGCGTGAGCGGACCCGTACAGTCGTGCATGGTGCAGGGCACGTTGAAGCCCTGGGCCAGATGGGCCAGTCGGGCGGTTTCAGAAATTCCGCCCACCCAGGTCGGATCAATCATGATGTAATCAGCCGCCTGTTGGATCAGAACTTCCAAATAATCCGCCCGGCTTAGCAACATTTCGCTGGCCGATACGGGCACGCCACACTGGCGTCGGAAATCCGCCAATGTCCGGAGATTATCCATCTTGAGGATATCCTCCAGCCAGAGGGGCTGGAAGGGCTTCAGCGCTTCGGCGATGCGCAGCGCGGCGGGAAGCATGAAAAATCCGTGGCCATCAATGATGATCTCAAAGCTGTCGCCATGCGCCTCACGGATCTTTTCCAGGGGCTTGACCGCTTTGGCCAGAAACTCATTGGAAATCGTCATGCCGCCATCGCGATGCGCGGCCTCGTCAAAACACCAAGTTTTCATTGCCCCGTAACCGGCAGCCTTGAGGTCGGAAACCAGTTCAACGGGATGGTGGAAGAAGTTGTAGCAATCCTGGAGCGGACCCGGTTCGCCGACCGATCCGTAGCCGGGCCACCCGCTCCGTCCGCCAGCGCTTCTCCCATACGAGGGATGTCCGCAGCTGTTGTAAACCGGAACCGACGCCCGCACCGGACCACCGAGCAACCGATAAATCGGCTGCTCACAGACTTTGCCAAGGATATCCCAGAGGGCCAGATCCATGGCTGAGATCGCCCGAAGCTCCGCGCCCCGCACCCCAAAGTTAGCGAATCTCTCATAGAAAAACCGCCAGTGGCACTCAATGGCCAACGCATCCGCGCCCAGGAGCCGATCCGCCATCCAATCGTGGATCAAAGACGCCACCGCATCCGGAGCGTAATAGGTTTCTCCAAACCCAACCCTTCCATCTTCCGTCTGAATGCGGACGAAACCGACCCCCGGCATGATCGCGTGGGGAATGCTCGTCTCAATGGAGATGATTTTTAAAGGAGCGGGATGCGGCGTGGCAGGCAGATAGGAGCGTGTGGAAGAGTCCATGAAGGGATCGGGCGAAAACGGCATTGAGACATTCGTACCAAGCTGGCGATTCTGCATTTATGTAACAATTAACCGGTGCTCGTTTCTTCGTTGACGGCGTTCTTGATGAATCGCAGGAGATCGGGTTCGAAAAGCAGTTGCCAGGGCTCCATGGGCAAGCCGTCGGGATCGCATTCACACATGGTGTGCCCGATACCGCGGGCTTCGTGGTAGATGGGATCGCAGCCGGTTTTTCGGAGTGCGGCCACCATCTCCCGGGATTGCGAAACGGGCACAACCGAATCCTCACTGCCATGGGCGATCCAAAGCGGCGGCATCCGCTCATGGAGGTTACCCATGGGAGAAGCCAACCGGTAGACCTCGCTGTTCTCCCCCGGCCCGGTACGCAGAAATGTCTGCGTCATCGCAACTCCTCTCGTTGTTTCAAATTCATGTTGCCTGGTGAGATTTGAAGGACCGCAATAAGCCGCCACTCCACGAAAAGCGGGCAGGTCCTCATGCTCCAACACCCCGCGAGTGGCGAGCAGCAACGCCAGGTGCGCTCCGGCGGAAGAGCCCAAAAGGATGCATCGCCCGGCGTCCAACCCGTGGGAGTGCCCTCGCCCCGCCAGCCAAAGGCAGACGTGGAGGAGATCCTCATACGCAGCCGGAAAAGGATATTCTGGCGCCTTCCGATAGGTCGGCAAAACCAGGCTCACCCCGAGACCTCGAAGTCTCGACCACAGCCCCGCGAACGACGATTGATCGCCGTTCACCCATCCGCCCCCGTGAATCCCGAGCACGAACGGTCTCGCGGCGCCTCCAACTTGACCGTGAATATGGATCGTTCCCAGTTTCCCCAACTCTGGCGCCACTGGGACTATCAGAGGGTTCATCTTCGATACCATGCTCCAACCTAGGAAAGGGTTTTGCAGATTGCAGTCCCGAAATTCCGATGGCTCTCCCAAACTTGCCGAATGCTATCGCGGGAGAGGTTCTTCTGGGTTTATAGCAGCTGAAAGTGACGGGGTGTTTGAGCTTCGGATTCGTGGCGGTTGCGGGTGCATGTTTCGGCACCGATGATCGGGCGCACACTGCGACAGTCCTTACGCTCATGGCGTTCTGAGCACCACCGGTGCGTGATTCCTTAGCCCAGCCCGTCAGGGCTGGGTTTTTGAATCCAAACACGGCTCCGGCCTGAAGGGACGGGATAGAGGTGGGCCTGGTGTGCAGCCCGATCGCGGACTTTCAGCCCGCAGGCTCCCGCCATGTCGAAAACCCAGCCCTGACCGGCTGGGCTATTGAAAGCCGGGGGTGAGGTCCGGCAGAGCCTCTTGCAAGTTCCCCAAAAAAACGCCGGTCGTAGCGCGGGGTGCGGGGTGCGGGGGCGCACAGTAACCCTCAACCGGTCACTCACATCCACTTCAAACACCGAAGGACCAAAATTAAACTCACGGTTTCCCACCTGGATCCCACCATCAATCTCTCTGATTTCATCTATATCCACGAAAATTTACGTGCCGTGAACATCTGCCCCATCGAGCTCCGGGGTTGCAGCCAATGACACAGTTCAGGGACATTTCTTGTTGTGAGCGTTTGATCGAAACCAGTACCCTTCCCCCTCCATGAGCAAACGGCCCATCCGCCAGATTCATCCCGTTGCGCAGCGAGTTTATACTTACGGAGCCCAGCATCCGCCACTCACCACGGTCAAGTCCGGAGAGACCGTGGAAATCCACTGCGTGGATTCCGCAGACAACTGCATTCAACATTCATCCGACCTGCCATCCGAGAAACTAAAGTATCCGTACTTAAATCCGCAAACCGGTCCGGTCATCGTCGAAGGGGCGGAACCGGGGGACTCGCTGGCCGTGAAAATCCATAAGATCACTCCGACAACCGAATGGGCGTGGAGTGCGTTGATTCCCCACTTTGGGGCCTTAACGGAAACACCTCAAACCGCGATGCTTCATGATCCGCTGCCTGAGAAAGTGTGGATTTACCCCCTCAAGGGCGGACAAGTGCACCTCCGTAACGGAATCAAAATTCCCTTCCAGCCTTTTGCCGGCACAATGGGTACGGCTCCCCAAATAGAATCCATCTCCTCCCTGGCGCCTGGGAATCATGGCGGGAATATGGACTGTGCGGACATCTGCCCGGGAAACACGGTTCTCTTTCCTGTACGCGCCGAGGGGGCGCATTTCATGGTGGGTGATCTTCATGCGGCGCAGGGGGATGGAGAACTCTGCGGCGTGGCCTGTGAAATGGCCGGAGCAATCACCCTGACTTTTCATGTTCTCAAAAAGCAACCCATCAACTGGCCTCGAGTCATCTCCGACGACTTCATCATGTCCATTGGCAGCGCAAGACCATTGGAAGATGCCGTTCGCATTGCCACTCAGGACGTCGTGATGTGGATGGAGGCAGATTTCGGCTTCGATCGCTGGGAAGCGTTTCAATTGCTTTCCCAGGTGTGCCAGCTGCGGATCGCAAATATGGTGGACACCACCTACTCCGTGGTCGCCACATTTCCGCGGCGTTATTTGCCCAAAAATAGCAAGGGGATGAAAACTCTGCGCATTGCATCCAGACTTGGGATGGCTAAACAACCGCATTCTTAGTTGCGAATACAACGGAGTTCCGGCCCAAGCCGCCAACATTTCCATTCTGATGCCTGCGCGTTTTCGATTTGATGATCTGACCGGTCGGACCTTAGTCATCACTGGAGTCACCAGCGGCATCGGGCGCGCCTTGCTTCCCGGCCTCCTTGCTCAGGGACTCCGGCTCGTTCTGGTGAGCCGTGGCCAGGAGGAGCTTGATCGAGTCCGAAATGAGGTTGATCCGGAGGGCGAGCGCACGACTTCCTGGGAATGTGACCTTGCCAAACCAGATGCCGTCGCAAAGCTCGCAAAAAATCTTCAGGACATTCCGCTGGACGGAGTTCTTCACAATGCGGCAATTGATCCCCGGGGGGAGTTTGAGGAAACGGATGATTTATTCTGGATGAGGGTTTTTCAGGTGAACCTTTTTGCCGCCGCCAGCCTCACCCGGGCGTTGCTGCCTTCCCTGCGTCAGAGCCCCTGCGGCCGCATTGTTTTCATGAGTTCCATCACGAATGCCTTGGGAACGGCTCTGCTCTCCGCCTATGCCTCCTCCAAAGGGGCCGTCGAGGCCCTGACGCGATCCCTGGCCCACGAGCTGGCGGGAACTGCTGTCACGGTGAATGCCCTGGTTCCGGGTGCTATTCGCGTGGAAAAGGAGACTTTCGACGAGACGTCCGACCGTCGGTTGATCAGTTGGCAAAGCGTTCCCCGGCGACTGGAACCCTGCGATTTGCTTGGACCGCTTTGCCTGCTTCTGAGCGAGGCCGGCGGCGGCATCAGCGGCGCATGCATTACGGTAGATGGAGGCATCGTCCATCCCCTTGCAAGCCGCTCCTGCCAAAAGGGAGTTCCTGGCACCAAATAGTTTCTCCGATATTGATAACAGACAAACCGGCCCTCCCGCTAAAAACCGCCATTGCCGGAATCGGAGGATTCGGATCGGCGCACCATGGCATTTTTGCGGAACTCGAGAAACGCGGGACCGCCCGCGTCGTCGCGACGTGCGACCCCGCATTGAACCGACTCTCTGAAATATGCCGCAGCCATCGGTTTGCCGAAAGAGGAGTCTGGGCCTACGATGATTTTGAAGAAATGCTCGGCACTCATCCGGGCCAAATCGATCTGGGGGTCGTCGCGACACCCATCGCACTTCACGAACGCATGCACGCGGCGTTCCTGCGGGACGGAGCAGCCTGCTATCTCGAAAAACCCCCGACGCTCGATCCCCGGGAATTCGCACGGATGCTCGCGGTGGAAGAAAGCGCGTCCGTTCCGTCAAACGTGGGCTTCGGCTATATCCACCTGGAGGATCGAATCAATCTGAAGCGACGCATGATGACCGGCGAATTTGGAACCCTGAAGAGACTCTCTTTTCTCGGACTCGCCCAGCGCGAACCGTCGTATTTTCGAAGGAACAACTGGGCCGGCACACTCATTCTCGGAGAAAGTCTCGTCCTTGACTCCTGTTTGGGAAATGCGATGGCGCATTTTGTCAACAATCTGCTTTTTTGGAGCGACCAAGAGCAGTTGCACGCCTGGGCCAGGCCCACCGCCATGTCCTGCGAATTATATCGCGCCAATCCCATCGAGGGCACGGACACGATCTTTGCCCGCGCGGAACTCGAAACGGGCGTGGAGATGCGGATCGCCGCGACACATGCCTGCTCGAATCGGGAACCGTTGTTCGAGGAATCGATCGAATTCGAGCATGCCACCATCCTGATTCGGTCCGCAACGGAAGTGACCATCCAGAGATCGGACGGGCCAATCGAAGCGTATTCCATCCCCGGGGCGTCGCTCGAAACCTGTGTGCAAGACTACTGCGATTTCCTGACGGGCAAAAAGGCCCGCCCCGCACAAACCCTGCGGGATTGCCTGGGATTCGTGGAAACCAACGCCTTGTTTTATCTTGCGGGGCAAAACATCCATGATCTGACACACGCCGTGTTGATCGACGCTTCAAATCACGCCGTCGTTCTCCCGGAGGTTGAATCCGCCGCGCGGCAACTAATTGGCAATGGCCGACTGCCCTCGGAATCGGGCGTTACTTGGGCTCGCCCCGGCGGGACAAGCCCCCGCACCGCGATACCCGCTCTCGAGGCCGTCGTCAGGAGCATGAAAAGCGCACGGGGAGCCCACCGGGTTGTGTAACTGTTACTCCATTGCCGAATTGAATCCCTTGCAACTTGATGACCTTATCGGCATTCACAAGATTAGGGCGGTCCCGGGGGAATTTCTGGTGAATGCCGCAGAACCGATAACCGTTCAAAGCAAAATGGCATTTCAGGAATGGCGGACCTTGAACCGATGGAGAAAGCCCAATGGGTTTACCTTGATCGAGTTGCTGGCCGTCTTGGGCATCCTTTCCATCCTCGCGGTCCTCGCCTCGAGAGTCACGATGTCCGTGCGGGAGAAATCCAGAGCGGCCGTATGCATGAGTCATTTGAGGGATATCCACCTCGCCATCACATATTATGCGGCGGACAACCAGGGCGATATCCCCATGGCCGACGATCAAAGAAATAATGCGTGGTGGATGGGAACCATTAGTAAGTACATCGAAAAAAAGCCCGATACTTCGGTCTACAGTTGGGCCGAGCGGTTCACCACGGAACCGGGTCGCTACACCATGTTTTGTCCGTCTTCCACGGTGTACAATGTCAGGCCCGGCAATTTCTGCTCAGATTGGGGTCACTATGGCATGAACAGGCACATGTCCGGCTTCACCCAGCGATCGGGAACAGGGTCTGACGGCCTTCCGACGTACCAGGGAGTTCCCCAAGTAAAACTCGCCGGGGTGACAAATCCTTCGCAAAAGGTCTTCGTTTTGGATGCAGGATACGGCGTTCTCTTTCCGTCCGTACAGACGGGCCCGGGTCCCACTTACACGTACATTCCAGGCCTGCCCGCAAACAAAAATATGTCCTGGTCGGAGAATGCCAGGAAGGATGCCCTGACGGGACGACACGCCGGGAGGGTAAACGTGATGATGGTGGACGGGCATATCGAATCCTGGGGACCCAAGGATTTTACCGGAACGGCCGAGAGGTGGGTTCCTTAAGTTACCCTTAAGCAACCTTAAGCACCCTTAAGCAAGGGCTTGCTTTCAAGAGCCCTTCGGAGGCTGAAACGTTCTACCATTCCATTGCGATTTGACCCTCAGCCGCGCCTGGAAAGACTGGTAGAGGTCGGGCAAGTCGAATTCTTGGAGAACGCCACGCGGACACAGAGAAGCCGGCCACGCGAGATCGTCAACGGCAAGCCACTCGGCAAATGAGACCGGTGCGTCGTGGAGTTCGGCGGATTGAATATTCGGATGTAGCACGGCGGCAAAAGTGGCGATGAGGGATCCCTGACCACGGCCCACAAGACGAATCCGCCGGGTTCCTTCCTGAACCAATAAATCGCAGGTCTTAAGGAGATCGAACACGCGGCGGCCCAAGTGGGAGACGCCCAGCAGTTCGTCGAAGCTTTGGGCAAGATAATCCATCCAGAAGTGAACCTCGGCATCGTCCTTGTCGCGGCACATGGATTCACCGATGCCACGCACTTCAACGGTGTAAACCGGGAGTTGCTTCAATAACTTCTGCGCCGGCGGAAATGACAAAAGTTCTTCATGGCCCGACCAATGGGGCACATAGAGCACCACATCTTTTTCCACACTCAGGGCCTGGACCAGACCGGCGGTCGAAGGCGGATGGACTTTTCGCAAAATCGTTTCGATGCCGCGTTCGGTGGAAACCGCATAGCGTCCAAACAACCGCTCACCATCCAGCCAGTCACTGCGAAGATTCCGATGGGACACGCGGGATCGTTGATAATCCTGAAGTCGCAATACTTCCGATACGGTCTTTTTCCACGCGGCCACGGAACGCTTTAATTTCCTGCCGGGAAGACTCGCAACGATGTCGAGATGGAGACTCGATACGGGGCGGTTTTCCTCCAGCAGTACCTCACCGCGTGGAAGCACCGTGAGCTCCTGCGCCGTGTGGGTTTGAAGGCTGAGTTTGCGGGGCAATCGCAGACGATGCTGCCGGCAAAAAAATTGACGCATGGCCGCGCGACCGTCTGGAAAATATCCATGGGTATTCCCGCCGATGAAAGAGGCAAAACGTTCACCGGCACCGAAAAGGTCATAGATCCGGCGCACCTCTGCCGCAGTCTCCATGACGCTGCGGCGGTCGAAGAAATCGTGCTTCTGAGCGATGATGATGGCGGGTTCCGGCACACGGGCGAGGAAGAAGTCGCCGTGTTCGATTCCCGCCGCCAGAGCCCCCGGCGGCGTTTGCTCGGCATCCCCTCCAACTTCGTTCTCGATGACTGCAAGAAACGAGTTCACCCAGCAGGAGGGAGCGGCCATCGTGAGGCGTCTTTCCAACGCCCATAGCCAGGTTGTGAGACATCCCCCACCCGAGTTTCCCGTAACCGCAACGCGGGCCGGGTCAACTTCCGGTCGGGACAAAAGATAATCCACCGCGCGCATTCCGTCCCAGGCCATCCAGGATCCGAAAAATTCTCCCGAAAGCTGAAGCTGCTGGCCCATCACGGTATGCGCCATCGCGCAATTTGTGCGCAGGACATGACCTTCCGGAAGGGACAGATATTGATCACGCTCACCTTGGGCCAGAGGATCAAATGTCAACACCACATAGCCACACTGAGCGAGTTCCTGCGAATACGCCTGATTCTCCATCCCGGCCTTCCCCACGCGGTCATGTCCGCAATTTCCCAAAACGGCCGGGGCGGGACCGCGGAGTCCCTTCGGCACGTAAAGCGATGCCGTTACCAAAAAGCCCGGACGGCTTTCGAAAACTAGTTTCTCAATGCCGAATTTTGGATGCTCGAGCACGCCGGTGATCCGCGCATTCAAGTCTGTTTTCTCGGGAAAGCTTCCGAAACATCCTGCGATCTTTTCCGCGACTTCCTCCCGATAGGCCTCGGCCTGGCGACGGGTTTTAATGGCGGCAAGACGCTTTGACCGGTCCCGGTGAATCTCCCGAGCCCTCACGATTTGGTCGTCGAGGATCATCCGGGAGAATCCGTTCCTGAGTTGGGGAAAGGCCGCTTTGCTCATGGCTTGGGGGGCTGCGGCTTGTTGAAGTGAAAATCCGCAAACGCCGCAGGCTGCAGACCCATCCCGCGAGCCACGACTTCCGGATTCGTGGCAAAGAGATCAGGGAAGACGAGCTTGACCCCGTCCTGATAAAGCGCGTCCACCGTGAACGGTTTGCGCCGTTTCTCCGGCAGGGTTGCCATAACGGCGAATTCGGGATCGGCAATGATGGAGTCTGTCTCTGGTTGGCGCTTTTTCAGCTCTGCCAGACTAATTTTTTCCGGCCATTTGAGGATAAAGGCAACCCGCTCCTCATCAGGCAGGCGGAAGTAGTAGCAGTTGTTCCGGTCTTTCACTGCACCCGGGTAAAGTTGCAATTGAACCTTAGCCAAAGCCTTGAATTCCCCGCTGTCACAAAAAATGTTGTCGGCGAGCGTGGCTGGCGTTGACAGCTTTACATTCGAGATCATCGTCAGCATGAAAACGCTGTTTTCGATGCGAAAGTCCGGACATTCGCTCACCTCGACGCCATCGGGGGCCAGAATGGATACGCAATTTGAGATCGTGAGGTTCTTGGTCGTCCAACCGGTCAGGAACGAGGCCGGATAAGCCCGGCCACCCAGCCCGTTCATGAAACACCGCCGAATCAAGATGTCCCGACTTTGCACGACATCAAACAAGCGCGTTGAAACATTCCCTCCGGGCTCCCCTTGGTGGTTATAGAAGTAAATTCCATCCACCACAATGTTCGCCTTCCCATTGATGGTCCAGGCATTGTTAAGTCGACGGTCGTTGCCGTCGAACACGACGCGTTCCCCGGGGTTGCCTTTAAAGGTGATCGGTTTTCCAACATCCCCGGTGGTTCGCACCCGGACTTTCTCGGTGTAAGTTCCGGCGGCGATCAGAACCGTATCGCCAGGAGTCGCCATCGATGCGGCGTGGGAGACGGTTTTCCATGCCTGGCCACGCTCGATTCCCGAGTTCTGATCGCTGCCATCCGGCGCAACGTAGAGCGTTCTCGGCGCGGGATCCGACGCCGCGGTCGTGAACGAGATGACGTCATAATGCGGATCCACCACATCCGCCGCGCCAAAATCCGGATAGGCCAGCATCTTAACCGACTTCACCCGGAAGTAGTACTTCGTGCCGGGTTTCAGACCCGTCAGACTGAAAGTGCGAAACAAGTCCAGAAAGGTATTGATCCTGAAGTTACGAGTGTTTTCACACTGCGGGGTTTCGCCCCACGCCACCTCGCAATCCGCGCCCCGCGACACCAGCCATTCGATGTTGGCGGTCGTGGCGGAGACCGAATGAACCACCGGTTCGCTCATGAATAGCTTTTGGCCGGCAATTTCCTGATGAAAGCCGATACCCTTGCCTAAGGCTCCACGGCCTTCGAAGGGATGCCGATCCGCGAGGACACGAATGCCCGACTGATCAACGAATCTCCCTGGTTGGGAGATCGACTGGCGATCTTGCGTCTCCTGCAATTCGGAAAGCGAAACCACGCGGTCCTCGAGGGCCCAGGCCTTGGCGGGATTCGAATAGGCGTTATAGTCGCTGTGGGAAACGATCGAATCGAACTTCGGTGGAGGCGTTTTCGCACCAACGAGAGATTTCACGCCGTCAACGAGTCCGCTTAACAAGGAGGTTTCTCCCCCACCAATCTGAACCGCGACTCCGCCGATATTGTCGAATAGGTTGCTCGTCAGAATGACATCTTTACAATCTTGCAAAGTCAGTCCGGTTTTCGGGCTCCCAGTAAACTCACAATGCTCGATCTTTAGACTGGAAACCGTCTCCGCCTCGACACCCTTCTCACTGTCCCCGAACCGGCAATTCTCAAACGCCACGTCCGTGCTGTTCTTAACCTGAACCGCTTTTGAGAAATTCAACCGCTCGAAAACCACCCCGGCACTGGAGTCTAAACTGACACTTTCTGGAAAAACTACCCGGGCGATACCGCGTCCCTTCAATGTGATCGGCTTCCCCTCCCCCTGCCCAGCTTTTACAACCAATGGTCCGGCGTAGACGCCCTCCTCAAAGTAAACCGTGTCACCCGGCTTGAGACTTTGCACCGCGCGAGCCGCCGTCTTCCAGGCCGTCTTCAGGGACATGCCGTCGCCGGCATCATCGCCATCCGGGCGAACAAAAAACACATCCGACTGGAATTGGAAAGGTCCTCGGTCGCTTCCATCCGGGGCGCTTCGCCGCAACTTGGATGTGGACTGCAGGCGAAAGTCAAAATTCACCGGGTCCACAAACTCGCGGCCTAAGGAAATCTTTTCCGCGGCAAGAAACACATTGTCTTTCGCCATGTCCGTTTCCTCCATGTTGACCAGCTTTTCCCCCACGATGTTGTGCGAAAAATGCTTGCCTGCGAGATTGCGGAGAGCGATGGACTTTTTGGCATCGCCCAAGTCATTCCCTTTCAACCCAATATCCGGCCCGAGATTGCCCCAACCAAGCGACTGGTCGATTGTGCCCGGCCCTTTGCCTTGGCCATAAATGCGAACCCCCGTCCCTACGGAACGATAGCCAAAGCATCTGCGAATCGTATCGTTGTCTGAGGCAAAGACCGAAACGTTTCCCCCTTCGGAATTATGCGGCGAGCCGTTCCCGTAGCCGACACAGTCCTCGATCAGGTTTCCTTCCCCATCAAGCGTCGCGATGACAATTCCGCCGCCGTTAAGGAATGCGATCGAGTTCTTTACGACGCACTGTATCGCACTCGGAAAAAACAATCCCCAAGTAACGAACTGAGGCCTGGAATCCTTGATGGGCCCGATGTTGTTGAATCCCCGAAAAACAAGACCATCCACAACCACACGTTTTGGGTACTCAATATAAAAGCCGTGCTGGGGGACCACGGATACCGTGTAAAAATGCTCCGCAGCGGGCCGCATGTCGGACGTGGAAATGTAGAGCTTCTTTTCCTTCCGATCATAAGACGAAGTTCCCGGACGGAACTCGACCTCGTCCACGCTGGGGGCGTCCTTAAGCAAGGTCAAAGTATCGACCTCATTGACCGCCTGCACATCTCCGGAGAAATCCGCCACATAAACATGGCGGCGATTCTCCAACTTCTCGAATTTCGGCGCCGGTACATCGCCCCGCACCACCACGGTTCCGGGGATGGCCGCACGAATCGTCGTGTCGGCGTCCATGCTGCCCAGACCATTGCGGAAAACCGACCCGGAGTATTCTCCGGGCGCGATGGTCAGCGTGTCTCCGGGAGCAAGGGAATCGACCCCCTTCTGAATCGAGGCAAACGCCGTCGCCTGAGTCCGTCCATCGGCAGAATCACTTCCCCTAGTATCAACAAAGAATTCAACCGCCTGGGCCCGGCCGCAAAGCAAAGGCGAGGCGAGGCTGAAAGCTATCGCGAGCACGAAACGGAAGTGGCATTTTCGTTGGAATGAATAGGCGCTGAGTTTCATTTTGCTGGGATGAGCTGGGTCATGGATTGGGCTTGTGAAAGTGAAAATCGGCGAATGCCTCGGGTTGGAGTCCCATCCCGCGTGCAACGACCTCGGGATTCGTGGCAAAGAGATCGGGAAAGTCGAGCTTGACACCGTCTTCATAAAGCGCGTCTACGGTGAACGGTTTGCGCCGTTTTTCCGGCAGGGTGGCCATAACGGCGAACTGGGGATCGGCAATGATGGAATCGGTCTCTGGCTGACGCTTCTTTAGCTCAGCCAGACTGATCTTTTCCGGCCACGCGAGAACAAAGGCGACCCGCTCCTCGTCGGGCAGGCGAAAGTAGTAGCAATTGTTCCGGTCTTTCACTGCACCCGTAGCGTAATAAAGTTGCAGCTGAATTTTCTGCAGCGCCTTGAATTCTCCACTGTCGCAGAAAATATTGCCCACCAGCGTGGCTGGCGTACCCATCTTGACGTTTTGAATCATTGTTAGGATGAAAACGCTGTTCTCAATGCGAAGGTCTGGGCAGTCCGTCGCTTCCACACCATCGGGGGCGAGAATGGAGACACTATTGGAGATCGTGAGGTTGTTGGTCGTCCAACCGGTCAGGAACGAAGCCGGATAAGCGCCGCCGCCCAGCCCGTTCATGAAACACCGCCGAATCAGGATGTCACGGCTTTGCACGACATCAAACAGGCGCGTTGAAACATTGCCTCCCGGTTCCCCGCGGTGGTTGTAGAAATAGAATCCATCCACCACGATGTTCCTCTTCCCGTTGATGGTCCAGGCGTTGTCGAGACGGCGGTTGTTGCCGTCGAACACGACGCGCTCCCCGGGCATGCTTTTAAACGTAATCGGTTTGCCCGTGTCGCCCGTGGTTCGCACGCGGACTTTCTCTGTATAAGTTCCGGCGGCGATTAAAACCGTATCGCCAGGAGCCGCCGTGGCGGCGGCGTGGGAGACGGTCTTCCAAGCCTGGG
>Ga0247836_1005428_pt1 | contig 14946 bp, 11 predicted proteins | sample LaCruzMarch2015__4_FD_187116 | JGI IMG/M metagenome (GOLD analysis project Ga0247836, IMG submission 187116) | Freshwater microbial communities from meromictic Lake La Cruz, Castile-La Mancha, Spain - LaCruzMarch2015_14m | ecosystem: Environmental > Aquatic > Freshwater > Lake | place: Spain...
TCGGCCCCTGCATGCGCTCGCGTCACGCGGCGTGATCGCGCTCACCGTCGTGCCGTGCGACGGCCTGGGTTGCGTCGATCCCGCCGAGGTGGCCCGGGCCTGGCGGCCGGAGACCCGCGGCATCGTCTGCTCGCATGCGTCGAACGTGACCGGCGCCCTCCACGACGCCGCGGCACTCGCCGCCGTCGCCCACGAGCGTGGCGGCCTGCTCGTACTCGACGCCGCGCAGTCGCTTGGCCAGGTGCCGGTGGGCGGTGAGGCCGCCGCATGGCACGCCGACATCGTCGTCGCCCCGGCGCACAAGTGGCTTCACGGCATGGCCGGGGTCGCGATCCTCCACGCGCGGGTGGGCCTCGAGATCGAACCGCTCGTCCAGGGGGGCACGGGCTCGGCGAGCGACTCGCTCGAGATGCCCGCTGCGTTCGCCGACCGGCTCGAGGCGGGCACGCCCGACCTCCCCGCGCTCGCGGCGCTCGATGCGGCCGCCGCGTGGCTGGCCGCGGAAACGGTCGAGGCCGTGGGCAGCCTGTGCCGCGACCTCGCCGCGGACTGTGCGGGTCGGCTGCGCGACATCCGCGGCGTGCGGGTGGTGGCCGCGCTCTCAGGTGGCCCGCCGATTGTGAGTTTCACGCTCCAGGGCTATGATCCCGCCGAAGTCGCCGCGCTGCTCGAGCAGGCAGCTGGCGTGCAGGCCCGGGCGGGCTTTCATTGTGCGGCGCGGGTCCACGAGTGCCTCGGCACCCAGGCCGGCGGCACGGTGCGGCTTGCCTTCGGGCCGTTCAATTCCGCTGCCGACGTCGCGGCGGTCGTCGCGGCGGTCGAGCAGTTTGCAACCTGACGGGAGAAGGACGATGGCCGGCATTCGCAAAGACGTGTGGTATGCCGGAGGCCTGGCCTTCCAGTGCACGCAGTGCGGCGACTGTTGCTCCGGATCGGAAGGCTACGTGTGGGTGAATCAGGCCGAGATCGACGCCATGGCCGCCCGGCTGGGCCTCGCTCCAGACGACTTCGAGCGGCGGTATGTCAAGCAGGTGGGCGTGCGGCGCTCGCTCACGGAACGGCCGGGCGGCGATTGCGTGCTCCTCGACGAGAAGACGCGGAAGTGCACCGCGTACGACGAGCGACCGCGGCAGTGCAAGACCTGGCCCTTTTGGGATTCAAACCTGCGCTCGCCCGCTGCCTGGGCCGAAGCCGCCGCAGCCTGCCCCGGCTGCAACAAAGGCAGCCTCGTGCCGCTCGAACAGATCGTCGAGCAGGCTTCGCGCATTCGCATCTGAACCGCTGCCTGGAGCGGGTCCCGCCGGGTCGGTGCTAGCACCGGGCGTGCTAGCACTTGATCTTGTGGTGGCAGGCGTCGCTACCACACAAAATCCGAAAAATGCTTGCCTTGCGGTGAACGCTCGATAGTTTCACTTCCCGAACGGTCGGCATGGATGTCGACCCGAGACCTTTTAGGGAGGATTTCATGGCTGGCAAACCGCTCATCGGCATCAACACGGATTACCGCTCGACCCGCAAGGAACACGCCGCACTGTCGTTCGTGGCCGCCGGCTACTACGACGGCATCACGGCCTCGGGCGGCATCCCGGTGATCCTGCCCCCGCTCACCGATGAAGACGATGTCGTCCGGCTGCTCGACCTGCTCGACGGCGTGGTGCTCGTCGGCGGAGCCGACCTCGATCCGCGCCGCGACGGCTACATGCCCCATCCGGCGGTTCGCCCCATGGATACCCGCCGCGAAGACTTCGACAGAATGCTCGCCAAGCACGTGTGCGCCCGTCACATGCCCGTGCTCGCCATCGGCAGCGGGATGCAACTCGTGAACATCACCGAAGGGGGCACGCTGTTCCTGCACCTTCCGGAAGACCTGCCGAAGGCGATCCCGCACAAGGATCCGCTCGACCAGGGCCACCGCCACGCCCTGCTCGTCGAGCGCGGTTCGGCGATGGAGCGGGTGTATGGCGAAGGGGAAATTCGCGTCAACAGTATGCATCATATGGCGATCGACGACGTCGCCCTGAGCTTCAAGGTCACCGCCCGCGCGCCGGACGGCGTGATCGAGGCGATCGAAAGCGTCGTCGAAGGCTGGGTGGCGATCGGCACGCAGTTTCACCCCGAGGCCGAGAGCGCCTCGGCCCTTGACGTGAAGATCTTTGAGGAATTCATCGTCGGGATCACCGGCGAAGTGCCAGAGATGCGGCTGGTGGCCTGACGACGTAGATCTCGACGCGAGGCCCGGTGGTCGCACCGTGCGGCCGCCGGGCCTGCGTCTTTTCCACGGTGAGCCCCACCGCGCGGCAGGCCTCCGGGAACGCCGCCGCCCGCAGCCGGCAGGGGTCGGCCACGAGTGCCGTGCCGCGCGGGGCGAGCGTGGCGGCGATCACGCTCGCCAGGGCCGTCGCGTGATGGGGTTCGTAGAGCACGTCGGCCGCGATCACGCGGTCGAAGCGGCCCAGGTCGGCCGGCGGCTGGCGCCAATCGAGCACCAGCGTGGCGATCGTCGAGAGGCCGAGCTTCGCAGCGTTGAACCGCACGCCCTCGAGCGCCGGCTCCTCGTAATCGGTGGCTGTGACGGTGAATCCTGCTCGGGCGGCCACGAGTGCCGGCAGGCCGAGCCCGCAGCCGAGCTCGAGGAGCGTGAGGCCCCGGCCGTCGCAGTCTGCAAGGTCTTCGGCGAGCACGATGGCCGACTCCCAGACGTCGGCCCAGTAGGGAATCCGTTCGTCGGCCTCGAAGGCCCCGATGTCGATCAGAGACTCCATGTCGGGCGGCCGCCAGATTTCGAACGGCTGGCCGCAGATCTCGATCATCCGGGGAACGGGAGAAAACCGCTCGAATGCCATCACACACCTCGACGCCCGAACGGCCGCACAACCGGCCCGATCGGCAGGGTCGCAGCCGGACGACGGGCGACCCAGCCGCACGATACCATGTGGCGCGATGAATCAGGCAGCATTCCACACCTGCGACCATCCCGGACGATACGGAACCGTGCCGGTTCGTGCGCTCGTGCCGGCGGTGATCCTCGGTGAGCTGCCGTCATGCCCGCGACTCCCTTCGAACCATCCTTCGATCCAAGGGCATGGCGGGCGATCCTCGAGGGACGACATGCCGACCCCGGCTCGATCCTCGGACCGCGCGTTGTGCCTCATGACAGCGGCGATGCCATGCTCGCGCGGCACGTGCGGACGTTCCAGCCGACGGCCTCCCGCGCTTGGCTCGTCCAGGCCGCCGGCGGCATGCGCCGCAGCGTGCCGATGCGCCGCACGCATCCGGCCGGCATCTTCGAAGGCGTCGTCGACGCATCGTCCTCCGACGCATCTCCCGGCTACACGATCCGCGTCGAGACACGCGACGGACGCCATGAGATCCACGACCCCTACGCATTTCCTCCCATGCTGACCGACTTCGACATTCACCTGCTCGGTGAGGGCCGCCACTGGAAGAGCTATGAAAAGTTCGGCGCGCAACTCCACGCGGTCGACGGCGTCGCGGGCGTGAACTTCGCCGTCTGGGCGCCCAACGCCGAGAGCGTGAGCGTGGTGGGAGACTTCAACGGCTGGGACGGCCGGGTGCACCAGATGCACAAGCGGGTGCCGTCGGGCATCTGGGAGCTGTTCATCCCCGGTGCCAAGGCCGGCGACAACTACAAGTATCGCATCCACGCCCACGGCACGTTCGCCGACCGGGCCGACCCGTACGGCTTCGGCGCGGAAGTGCCGCCGCGCACCGCCTCGCGCGTGATCGACCTGCGGGCCTACCAGTGGCACGATGGCGAGTGGATGGCCGGCCGCGCCGCCCGCCAGGGTCTCTCCGCGCCGGTGAACATGTACGAGGTGCACCTCGGGAGCTGGCGTCGGCCGGGTGACGACTCGACTCGTTGGCTCACCTACGCCGAACTCGAGCGCGAGCTCGTGCCCTACTGCGTGGAGATGGGGTTCACGCACGTGGAGTTCCTGCCGCCGACAGAGCACCCGCTCTCGGCGAGCTGGGGGTATCAGACGATCGGAATGTTCGCCGCCACGAGCCGCTTCGGATCGCCGCACGATTTCATGTCGCTGATCGACGCGCTGCACCGCGCGGGCGTGGGCGTGATCATCGACTGGGTGCCGGCCCACTTTCCCCGTGACGGCCACGGCCTGCGTCAATTCGACGGCACCGCCCTCTACGAGCACGAGGATCCGCGCAAGGGCGAGCACCCCGACTGGGGCACCTTGATCTTTAACTACGGCCGCAACGAGGTGGCCAACTACCTGATCTCGAGTGCGCTCTTCTGGCTCGATCACTACCACGTCGACGGCCTGCGGGTCGACGCGGTGGCCTCGATGCTGTATCTCGATTACAGCCGCAAGGACGGCGAATGGGCCCCGAACTGCTTCGGCGGCCGTGAGAATCTCGAGGCGATCGAACTCCTCAAGCAGTTCAACATCCAGGTCCACACGCACTTTCCTGGCGTGCTCACGATCGCCGAGGAATCGACCGCCTGGCCGGGCGTGTCGCGGCCCACCTACACCGGCGGCCTTGGCTTCAGCCTCAAGTGGAACATGGGCTGGATGAACGATACGCTGCGATACATGCGGCACGATCCCGTGCACCGCAAGTATCACCACGACGAGCTCACGTTCAGCCTGATCTATGCCTTTCACGAAAACTTCGTTCTCCCGCTTTCGCACGACGAAGTGGTGCATGGCAAGGGCTCGCTCCTCGACCAGATGCCGGGCGACCTGTGGCAGAAGTTCGCGAATCTTCGCCTGCTCTACGCCTACATGTGGTGCCACCCGGGCAAGAAGCTGCTCTTCATGGGGGGCGAGTTCGGACAGTGGCGCGAATGGAACTTCGACGAAAGCCTCGAATGGCACCTCTGCCAGCACGACAGCCACAAGGGGCTTTCCAAGTCGCTGGCCGACCTGAACCACCTCGTGCGCCGTGAACGGGCGCTCCACGAGCTCGATTTCGAAGGCCGTGGCTTCGAATGGGTCGACTGCCACAACTGGCAAGACAGCGTGCTCGTGTTTCTGCGCCGGGCCGCCGACCCGGCCGACTTCCTCGTGGTGTGCTGCAACTTCACCCCGGTGCCCCGCGAGATCTACCGCGTGGGCGTGCCGCAGGCCGGCATCTACGACGAGGTCTTCAACAGCGATTCGGCCTGGTATGGCGGCACGAACATGGGCAACGCCGGCGGCGTGCTTGCCATCGACGAGCCGCACCACGGCCGCGAGTACAGCCTCTCGCTCTCGCTGCCGCCGCTGGCCGCGATCGTCCTCAAGCCGCGCCGGTAGCACGGTGTAGGACAGGCTTCAGCCTGTCATGCCGGAACTCGCCCAATCCGGCTCGGGGTTACCCCGTACCGTCTCGCCGGACGTTCGCCTCCGCCCTCCAGGCTCCGGCTCACTCGGATTTGCCTGCGCTGCGCCATCCATGGCTCCGCTGGTCAAATACGCCGTCTCAACGGCAGGGGTAACCCCTCGCCTCCCCGTTTGGAAGCCCGAGGCGTGAGCCGAAGGGAATACGCGTCGTGTTTCGCCACCGGGGCATCCTCTCGGCTTACGCCTCGGGCTTTCGTTGAGGAGGATCGGGGCTGCCCGTGTCCTCGAGCGGGCTGTGGGAGCGAGCGCAGGCATGGATGCCGAAAGCGAAGCGCACATGCAGAGAGCCGAAGCCTGGAGGGCTGAGGCGAACGTCAAGCGAGAGGGTCCGGGCAGTCACGAGCCGGCGCGCGTTCAACGAAACTACCGGCGTGGCTGGCGGGTCCACGTGAGGCCGTACCGCTTTTCGAGGCCGGTGAGCCAGTCGCCGAACGAGCGGGAGAACTCGCCCTGGGCCACGGCGCCGATCCGCCGCGGGTCGGACTTGGCCTCGAGAAACTTCTCGCGCAACTCGGCCGCGGGGGGCTCGAGCGCGTCGAGCCGGAGCGCGTAGCACACGGTGCGTGGCTCGTTGAACGCCACGGCAGTCTGCTCGGGCTCGAGGCCGAACACCGCCTCCATGAAGTCTTCGCCCGGCATCTGCACGCCTTCCGGCTGCGACAACACGGGCTGGCCATTGGGCCCCGTGGAGAGCCACGTGAAGGGCGCGATCTTGGCCGCCTTCAAGGCGGTGTTGCCGCCGAGCAGCATCTCGAACGACTGCTTCTCGGTGCGGGCACGGCCAGCCAATTCCTCGGCCTTCTTGCGGGCCAGCCCACGGCCCTCGACGATCCGCCAGGAAAACTCGACGTCTTCCCGCACGTCGTCGAACGTGGGGGTGAACTCGGCCTGGTCGTCGGTCTTCCACGAGAGGTAGCGATTGCCCGCGACGTCGCGCGACGTCACCGGCCGCAGCGGCATCGTGTTTTGCCCGAAGATCGAGTCGAGCCAATTTTGTTGGCGAATGCCGAACCGGCTGCCCGGATCGGGCACGAATTCGAAACTCTGGCCGATGCCACCGCCGCCCACCGCCTGCTCGGCGGTCACGAGCTCCGACCGCCCCGCTTCGAGCGCCTGCTTCTCGGCGATGAGGTTGATGTCGGGCGGCGACGGCGCGGCGGCACTGCCGCCGCGGGCCTTCCAGAGGGCAACGTCTTCCGCATACCGGCCGATGTCGCCGGCAATCGCCGAAAAGATCGCGTCGATGCGGGCGTTGGCTTTCTCGCGGGCCAACTGCTCGCGGATCTTGTCCTTCACGGCATCGAGCGGCTCGAAATCGAGCGCGGTCTCGGATGCCGGCTCGGCGTCTGCCGCGGCGGCCTCGGCCGGCTTTTCCGGAGACGCAGGCTTCGCATCAACGGTGGCCTTGGCGGCCGCATCGGCCGGCTTGTCGCCGGGCTTGGCGTCCGCAGGCTGCTTGAAGGCGACTGTCTGCACGAAGCGCCGCGGACCGATCGCCCCCTGGGGAGCCGTGGCGGGCTTCGGCGGGCTCTCGGGCGCCGTCGTCGCCGGCTTGTCGCCAGCCGACTTCCCGTCCTCGTCGCCGTTCCTCTTCGGCTGCTCGGCTTGCTTCGGATCGACGCCTTTCGTCGCGTCCTTGTCGCCTGCCTTATCCGCTGCGGCATCGACCGACTTCGCCGCGGGCGCGGCCCGGAACATCGTGGCCTTGTTCTTCTCATAGAAGGCGGCGATCTCCTCGTCGGTCACGTCCTTCGCCACCGCCGCCTCGAACGCTTCCCGCTTGGCCACGAAGTATTCGTACTTCGCCCGCCGTGGCTTGCGAAACCCGGGGGCGTCGCTGCGCGGATCGGGCAGGTCGTTTCGATAGCGCTCGAAGAACGTGCGAAGCGTCGCCTCCGTGGGCGCCGGCACGTCGGCCACCACCGACTCCACGGGCACAGGTACCACCTCGACGACGGCCTTCTGCTCCAACCGCTTGTAATAGTCCCAGCGCCAGCCAGGCGGATCACCCGAGAAGCCGGTCTGGAACATGAACAGCATGTTTCGCCCGGTGAGCTCCGCCCGCAGCGCCTCGAAGAGGTCGTGCTCCGACACCGCCGTCGGCCCCAGCCGCAGGCCGGAGACGATCTCCGCCAACTGCTCGGGCCGCACGAGATTGTTCGTCCACTGGGCCAGAAAGTCGTTGATTGCGGTGTCGCTCACCACGAGCCCGTTGGCACGCGCCTCCTCGTTGACGAGGATCGTGCGGACCACCGCCTCCTCCGCCTCCGGAAACAGAGGCAGCCTGGCAGGGTCGCGACCGGCGGCCACCGCCGCCTCGACCAAAAAGCGGTTCACGACCGACCGCATGGCCACGCTCCGCTCCAGCTGGCCCTCCCGGATCTCGCCACCGCTCCAGCGGGCTGCCACTGGGTCGCCGGCCGGGCCCCCGCCGCCCATCTGGAGGAACGGGGGAAGCACGAAAAATGCGAGCATCGCGAGGATCGCAACCGCGACCAAAAGCGACCGCTGATACTTCCTGAAGACGTCAAATGAGCCGGCCATGGCACCGCCTGCGGTCAATCATTCCCGACGGCAAGGACCGGCGGAGGCTTGACAAGCAAAGAGAGGGGAGGGTAACGCTGTTCGTTCGCAGCAGGCCGCAGATTGTAGCGCCACGGCGGCGTGCGCCAATCCCAAACCGCGGTTCCGCCGCCCCCGGAATACCCATGGCCAAGAAACCCTCGACCGCAAAACGACGCAGCCCCCGATCCCGAGCGTCCGGCGAGGGCACGGCCGCCACGGCCCCCTCGGGGTCGTATCAACTCGTGATCGTCGAGAGCCCGGCGAAGGCGAAGACCATCGAGAAGTACCTCGGACCGGGCTACGTGGTGAAGGCCTCGATCGGCCACATCCGCGACCTGCCTAGCCGCGCCCCGAAGGGCTCGAAGCAGCCGGTGCCGGGGGTGGACCTCGACCACGATTTTTCCCCCACCTACGAGATCGACGACGACAAGGCGAAGACCGTCTCCGAGCTCAAGCGGCTCGCGAAGGGGGCGGCGGATATCTGGTTTGCCACCGACTTGGATCGCGAGGGAGAGGCGATCGCCTGGCACCTCACGCAGGTGCTCGGCGTCGATCCGGACCGCGCCAAGCGGGTGACGTTCGACGCGATCACGAAGTCGGAGGTGCAACGGGCCTTCCAGGAACCACGGGCGATCAATATGCCCCGCGTCGAGGCCCAGCAGGCCCGCCGGATCGTCGATCGGATCGTGGGCTACCGTGTCTCGCCGATTCTCTGGAAGAAGGTAGCGGGCGGTCTTTCCGCCGGCCGCGTGCAGAGCGTGGCCACGCGGATCGTCGTCGATCGCGAGCAGGAAATCCGCGAGTTCACCCCGTCGGAGTCATGGGAGATCACCGCGGCCCTCGCCTTCGACGTGACCCGGGCGACGAATCTTCACGACGCGTGGACGGCCTTCATGGCTCGCCGCGACGAGCGTGGCCGGCCCCCCTTCGTGCGCGACCGCATGGCCTGGCTGGCCGAGCACCGGGCCTTGGCCTGCGACATGGTTGAAGTGGCGGGCAGGCCGCTGAAGATCGAGGCCGACAACACGTCGACCGTGGATCTCGCCGTGACGGCCCGGGATGCCGCCGAGGCCGCGGGGCTCGTCGACATCGAACTCACCCGCGACACCGACGCCGAAGGCCGGGGCCGGGCCCGCAACCTCGTGCGGATCACGGGCCGCCCAGATCCGCAGGCCCGCTACACGGTCGAATCGATCGACGTCACGCGGACGCGGTCGCGACCGTATCCGCCCTTCATCACGAGCACGCTCCAGCAGGCCGCCAGCAGCCGGCTCGGCATGTCGACCGACCGCACGATGCGGATCGCCCAGAGCCTGTATGAAGGCATCGACGTTCCGGGCGAGGGCCGCGTGGGGCTGATCACCTACATGCGCACCGACTCGACGAATCTCTCTCGCGAGGCGATCGAGATGGCCCGCCGCTATCTCGACCAGAAGCTCGGCAAGGCCTACGTGCCCGAGAAGCCCCGCTTCTACGCCAGCAGCAACGACAGCGCCCAGGAGGCCCACGAGGCGATTCGGCCCACCGACGCCTTCCGCGAGCCCGACACGATCGCCTCGGCGCTCTCCGACGAGCAACTCAAGCTCTATCGCCTGATCTGGCAGAGCTTCGTGGCCTGCCAGGCCACCGACGCCGAGTGGGATTCGACGGCCGTGCGGCTGCGCCGCTCAGATCGCGACACGGGGGCCGTGTTCAAGGCCAACGGCCGCGTGCTCCGGTTCGACGGCTTCTATCGCGTGAGCGGCACGCCCAAGGACGACGGCGAGCAGGTGCTCCCGGATTTCGAGAAGGGCACCGAGCTTGCGCCGTTCGATATCGAGCCCCGGCAGAAGTTTCAGGCCCCGCCGCCGCGGTATTCCGAAGCGACGCTCGTGAAAAAGCTGGAGGAGGAGGGGATCGGCCGCCCCTCCACTTACGCGAGCATCATCAACGTGATCGAGAACCGCGGCTACGTGGAGCAGCAGGATCGCCGGTTTTACGCGACCGCGCTCGGGGAGGCCGTGACCGGGTTTTTGAAACGCGGCTTCCGCGACCAATTCATCGAGATCGGCTACACCCGCGAGATCGAACGGGAGCTCGATCAGGTGGCTCAGGGCACGAAGCGCTGGACCGACATGCTCCACGAGTTTCACGACGAACTCGTGCCGAAGCTCGACACCGCGATGCAGGAGCAGCACGAGAAGGCGAAGGGGGATCCATCGCCCTACGCCTGCCCGGTGTGCGGCCGCCGGCTCGAATACCGCCTCGGCCGCTCCGGCCGGTTTCTCTCGTGCAGCGGCTTCAACGAAAAGATCATCGAGAAGCCGGCGCCGCCGAAGACCACGGCGAAAGGCAAGAAGCGGAAGCCCGCCAAGCCGAAGGAGGTGCCGGCCTGCTCGTTTGCGATGCCGGTGGGCCGCGACGGCAAGCCCCGGCTCCCCGAGCAGATCGATCTGCTCTCGCCGGCAGGCGTGCCGATGGTGAAGCGAACCGGCCGGTTCGGCGACTTCCTCGTCGAAGACAAGCCGCGGCCGCCGAAGCCGAAGGGCCGCAAGGCCGCCGACGTGCCCGCCGAGCCGCCCCCCTTCATCCTCAACCTCGACAAGAAGGCCAACCTCAAGTTTCCCTCGCCCCCGCCGCTCGTCACCGACATCGCCTGCCCGAAGTGCGGTGAGCTGATGAACCTGCGCGAAGGCAAACGCGGCCCATGGCTCGGCTGCCGCGCCTTCCCCAAGTGCCGCGGCCGCGAAGCCTTCGGGAAGCTCGACGAAAAGAAGCAAAAGGATCTCAAGACGCAGCTCGACGCCCTGCTCGCCGGCCAGACAAAGCTCGCACTCACCCGCCGCGACGGCGTCACGCCGGTCGCCGAGGGCACACCGCTGGCGTCGCTGGCCATCGAAGGCGGCGTCGCCGAACTGGCGCTCTTCGAGTAGGACGGGCTTTGGGTGCGGCTTATCCATGAAGGGGCTCCGGCTTCGGACTCCCCATACGCCATCGCCGGACGTTCGCTGCGGCCATCGTGGCCTCCGCTCACTCGGATGTGCCTGCGCTCCGGCATCCTGCCTGCGCTGGTCACATACGCCGGCTCCTGCGTACGGGGAGCCCGAAGCCTCCTCAACTCAGTCAGGACGGGGAGGCGGCGGAGACGGTCGGTGCGATGCGGAAGAGCCGACGGGCAGATACGCGGCTTACCCCGAGCGCACCATTACAGTTGAGAAGGGACTAGCGATCGCCCTCGGCGATGGAGCAGCGTACCGCCGGCTCTGACGCCGGGTTGGGCGCGTTGACGAACCCACGACAGGCTGAAGCCTGTCCTACAAGACGCCTACGCCGTCTCCGGCACTTCGTCGAGGGCCACGGCGTAGGCCGTCGCGTGGGAGCGGCAGTGCGAGATGCTCACGAGCACGCAGCGGATGCCGAGCTTCTCCGCGACTTCGAGCGTGCCGCCCTTCAGGAACGCCTGCGGGCGGCCTCCGGGGGCGTTGCGCACCTCGATGTCGCGCCACGAGATGCCGCGCCGCCAGCCCGTGCCGAGCGCCTTGAGCACGGCCTCCTTGGCGGCCCAGCGGCCGGCGAAGTGCTGCGTGGCCATGCGGCGGCTGCGGCAGTATTCGATTTCCGCAGCCGTGTAGACGCGGCCCACGAACAGTTCACCGTGTCGCTCGATCATCTGCGCGATGCGCAGGCATTCGGTGATGTCGGTGCCGATGCCGAGAACGTTCATGCCTTCCTCCCCGGTACCGAGGCTCCACGCGAAAGGCCGCAGGCATCCCTGGCTCTCGCGAGCACGGCCGCAGCCTGGCGGCGGGCGCGGGCGGCACCGTCGGCGAGGATCGCCTCGATCCGGGCGGGATCCGCCTCGAGCTCCGCCCGCCGGGAGCGGGCGGTTGCGAAAAAGTCGGCCGCGGCCTCCACGAGCGCTTTCTTCACTTCGCCGTAACCGAAGCCGCCGCGGCGGTAGAGGGCCTCCATCTCCATCCGCTTCGCCTCGGACGCCAGGAGCGAGTAGAGCTCGTAGAGGTGGTCGCCCTGTGGGTCCTTCGGCTCCTCCATGGGCCGGGAGTCGGTCGTGATCCGCATGATCTTTTTCTTCTGCGCGGCGAGGTCTTCGAAGACGTCGATCGTGTTCTCGTAGCTCTTGCTCATCTTTTGGCCGTCGGTGCCGGGCACCTTCGCGCCCCCCTCCACGAGCCGCGGCTTCGGGAGCGTGAACACGTCGCCGTAGAGATGGTTGAAGGTGCCGGCCAGATCTCGGCAGACTTCGATATGCTGCACCTGATCTTCGCCGACGGGCACGACGGTGGCGTCGTAGGCGAGGATATCGGCGCTCATGAGCACCGGATACGTGAACAGCCCGGCGTCGGCGGGCAGCCCGCGGGTCTTCTTGTCTTTGTAGGCGTGGCAGCGCTCGAGGAGCCCCATCGGGCAGACGGTCATGAGCAGCCAGGTGAGCTCCGTCACCTCGGGCACGTCCGACTGCACGAAGAGCGTGGCTTGTGCCGGGTCGAGCCCGAGCGCCACCAGATCGACCGCCGCGGCATGCACGAGAGACCGCAGGCGGGCGGGATCGCGCACCGTCGTGAGCGCGTGCAGATCGGCGATGAAGTAATAGGAGTCGCCCGCGGTCTGGAGTTCGATGTATTGCCTGATCGCGCCGAAGTAGTTGCCCCAGTGAAAGCGGCCCGTGGGCTGGATGCCCGAGAGCACCCTCACCGGTGGCGGGGCCTTGGCGGCGGGGCTCGATTCACTCGGCATGCGACGGGCTTTCGGGGGAGGGAGGGGTGCAGGCGGCGCGGGCGGGCGTGACGAGCGTGCCCACCACGTCGGCCAGCGCGGTGGCGCCGAGCTCGGCGATTGCGGCGGGGAGAGCTTCGAGCAGCCGGATCGAGGCGATCGGCTCGGCGAAATTGGCCGTGCCGATCTGCACGGCCGAGGCGCCCGTCACGAAAAATTCCATGCAGTCGTCGATCGTCATGATGCCGCCCACACCGACGATCGGGATCTCGACGGCCTGCCGCACCTGGTGCACGCAGCGCAAGGCGATCGGCTTGATCGCCGGCCCGCTCAGGCCCCCGATCACGTTGCCGAGCATGGGGCGCCGCCGGCGCCAATCGACGGCCATCCCCTGGCAGGTGTTGATCACGGTGAGCGCGTCGGCGCCGCCATCGCGGGCTCCCTTGGCCACGCTCGCGATGTCGGTGACGTTAGGCGTGAGCTTCGCGAGCACGGGTAGCCGCGTCGCGTCGCGCACGCCGGCCACCACCCGCCGGCAGGCCTCGGGATCGCTGCCAAGGTCGACGCCATGGCTGACGTTCGGGCAGGAGATGTTGAGCTCGAGGGCGGCGATGCCTGGCAGTGCGTCGAGCCGTCGCGCCAGTTCCACGAACTCCGCCTGGTTCGCCCCCGCGATGCTCACGATCACTGGCGCGCCACAGGCCACGAGCCACGGCAGCAGTTTCACGAGGAAGGAGTCGATGCCGTCGTTGTCGAGGCCGATCGAATTGAGCAGGCCGGCCGCCGTCTCGACGGTGCGCCACGGCACGTTGCCCTGCCGCGGCAACGGTGTGATCGTCTTGGGCACGATCCCGCCGAGCCGGGCGAGGTCCACGAAGCCGGCCATCTCCCGGCCGTAGCCAAACGTGCCCGATGCCACCAGGATCGGATTTGGCAGCCGCAGGCGCCCCAGAGCCACCGCAAGATCGACCGACCCGGCAACGGGCGTCTGGGAGGTCCTGGCGGGGTGGGACATGGTCGTGGAACAGGCCTCTGGCGTCTGGGCGACCGAGTGTAGTGGGTTTTCCCGCCGCCCCAACAACAGTCTTCCAGCCATTTCTACCGATTGTGCCGATCGGGTGAAGTTTGCCGGTCAGGAAGCCGATACCAGAGAAAGGAAGGCTGGTGTCGCGAGGTGGCCACGGTGGCTGTCTTGTTGACATTAGTGCTTGCCAGTCATAGGCTTCGGTCAAATTCCCTTTGTTGGGAGGGCCGGAGCCGTGACCAAGAAAGACATCGTCCGGACCATCGCCGAACAGATCGATCTCCCCCAGCTTCGCACGAAGGAACTGGTGCAGCGGACGTTCGACGCCTTGATCGAGGCGCTCGTTCGTGAGGGGCGGATCGAACTGCGAAATTTCGGGGTGTTCCAGATCAAGAAACGAGAGGCCCGCATGGCACGGAACCCCCGCACGGGCGAACGGGTTCCGGTGCATGCGAAAAGCGTCGTGACATTCAAGCCCGGCAAGGAGATGGAGGCACGGGTGCGGGAGCTCGATCGAGCGCCCGCAGAGCACTCATCCCCCCCGTCGGGCGACACCCCCGAGCCCCCCGCGGGCTCGGCCGAAGCGTGAAGGCAGACCGGCTCGCACAGACTGGGAAAACTGGACAACGAAACTCGGCATCGCGTCGCTGGCCATGGATCGGCTACATGCGAGGCTGAAACACGGTGCCCGAGGCACTCGTGAAGAGGTCATGGAGGACCGAACGATGAGGAAGGCCTGCTGGATTCTGGTTACGAGCGTACTCGTCTCGACGGGCACGGGCTGCCTCATCCCGATGTACTCGGGTGACCCGATCCGCCGCGCCCAGCAGCTCATCTACACCTCGGAAGACCTCCGGGCGATCACCGACGAATGGGAGCGCATCTGGTTCCTCGACCAGCCGTCGCACATGACCCCGTGGCGCACGCACGGCGGTATTCTGTAAATACGCGAAACATCGGCATCCTGTCCGTTTAAGGATAGGTCGGCCAATGGCACTTCGGCAAGCGTCGGCCTGGCGGGGCGGATCATAAGGAGCAACAGTTGGGACCGATCGGGATGGATGCGACCCGATCGTGGATGTGCCGAAGAGCTTCCTATCCACGCTCAAGGCCGGATTTTTTTGTCGGCTCGAGCCCGCCTTGAAACCGCTCTCCTCGCGGGCCGGCGAGACGGGCGGTGGTTCGAGCGCTTCGCCGAGATGTGTCAGGGGCTGACTTTACGCGGGCGAAGCCATCCTGGCCTTCGCCCGCTTGCGAACCTCTCACTTCGCGTGAGCC
>Ga0247836_1005431_pt1 | contig 14944 bp, 13 predicted proteins | sample LaCruzMarch2015__4_FD_187116 | JGI IMG/M metagenome (GOLD analysis project Ga0247836, IMG submission 187116) | Freshwater microbial communities from meromictic Lake La Cruz, Castile-La Mancha, Spain - LaCruzMarch2015_14m | ecosystem: Environmental > Aquatic > Freshwater > Lake | place: Spain...
CAATCTTCGCTGAGGCCGTCGGATCCCAGGCAATCGATGGCCTCGGCAGCCAGCGCTAGAGCCCGGCGTGAGACCCAGTACATCGACACGGGCGTCATCAGACGGCGCCATGCGGCGGCGCGCGCGTCGGTTGCCCGGTCGAACGCACGGGCCAGCCTGAACCCCAGCGCACTTGCCGCCTCGGCATCGAGTGCAAGGTCGGCCAATGTTTGCTGCATAAGCGGCTCGGCAATAAGCGCGCTACTTCCCGAGCGCATGAACGCTGCGGCGTGCACCACTTGGGATAAACACTGCCGCATCAGCCCGGCTGTCAGAGTTACCGCATCCAAGCGCGCATGCAGACCGGTGTCGCTGAGTACAGCCGTGCCGCGTCCTTCCTCGCCGATCAGCCACGCTTCGGTACCCTCGAAGCGGAGGCTTGCGGTGGCGCACGAGCGCAAGCCGACCGTATTTTTCAGATACTCGATTTGGATCGCATTGTTGCAGCCGTCAGCCCGTTCGAGGGGTGCGAAAAAGCATGCCAATCCGCCTGTGGCTTGCGCCAGCACAATGAAGCCATCTGACGTCGGCGCCACAACATCGCACTTGTGTCCGTGCAGCCGGTAGAGCGCGCCGGGGCCTGGCTTACCGATCGGTTTCGCCGTCGTGGTAAGCGCTGCTGCATCGCTCACGGAATGTTCTTCGATCGCGAAAGCAACAAGAGCTTGCGAGCGGTCTGTGGCTCCTGGAACGAGACGCTCGTAATTGCGCGAGGCAATTTTCGGCAGCCAGTCGCTACCGGTCTGAGCCTCCTGGATGAGAGCAGGCACCGCGCTGTGCGTCATGCTCAAGGCGCGCAGATGCCCGCAATCGATTTGAACAGCCATATAGAGGCAGCCCGCGCGCTCCACATACAGACCGTGCCGTGGCGGCGAGGCCGGCTGCTGAGGCGCCAGCAAACCGCTCCATGCCGACATATGCATTCCTTCCGCCACGCCCATGTCTAACAGGTCATGATAGGCCGGATGGTATTCGAGGCGATCGCAGCGCAGGCCGTTGCGGTCGTGCGTCATCAAACGCGGCCCGGCCCGATTTGCTTGTGCACCCAGTTCGAAGGCTTCGGCACTGCCATAGATCATCCCGAAGCTCGACAGCCGCTTGGCAGCAGGCCCAGCGCCTTCGCGCGTGATCGCTTCCTGCAGCGCGGCGTCTGAGGAAAACAGATTGATATCCTCGAGCGGCGGCACCACGGACGGACCGGGTGATTTAACAGGCAGCATGGCATTTCCGTCATTCATAAGTGGCTCATCGACCAACGAACCGGCAGCAACATGGCAAGGCGTTCATAGCCGGAATAATTATGAAATGAAGTGCAAAGGCAGCCCGTCGCTGAGCAAGCCTGTGCAAGGATTTTTGTTCGCCGGGCCGCGCATAGTGGCCAAACCGGACCCGCTTTGATTCGCCCCGTGGTTATTGATCCCATACGCGAGTACCGGTAGGGTTGTCTTCCCGCCACACTGAACCGGACCCCACATGGACACTTTGGTTTCGCTGCCAGCTTTCGCTGCACTGGCGTTTGGCTATGTCCTCGGGTCGGTGCCGTTCGGATACCTGCTGACGCGGGCCGCCGGTCTCGGCGATGTGCGCCAGATCGGCTCGGGAAACATCGGCGCCACAAATGTTTTGCGCACCGGTCACAAAGGCTTGGCGGCTCTGACGCTGCTGCTGGATGCTTTGAAGGGCACCGCCGCCGTTGTGATTGCGCATTACGTTGGGGCGGGCCACGGCGTTGCCATCATGGCTGGGCTTCTGGCGGGACTGGGAGCCTTCCTCGGGCACTTGTTTCCGGTTTGGCTCGGCTTCAAAGGTGGCAAGGGTGTCGCCACCTACATCGGAGTCATGGCTGGCGCGTTCTGGCCAGCGGCGGTCGTCTTTTGCGCGGCTTGGCTGTGTGCGGCCGCATTCACCCGTTTCTCCTCGCTCTCGGCACTCGCCGCCAGCGTTGTGACGCCCATAGTGCTTGCCTCTCAAGGAGATATCCCCGAGGCGCTGCTCGGCGGCCTGATGTCCATCCTGTTAATCTGGAAACATCGCAGCAATATCCAACGCCTGTTGAGGGGTGAGGAGCCCAAAATCGGTGGTAAATCGTGATCAGCCGGGACTGTTCACGCCCGCGCCGCTGCCCGTTGCGGCACTCGGCGAAGACGAGCGCATTGCCTGTCTGCGGTTGATCCGCTCGAACAACGTCGGCCCGGTGACGTTTCGCGAATTGATCAACACATTTGGCGGCGCTGCGGCAGCACTTGACGCCCTGCCGGAGCTGTCGCGGCGCGGCGGCGCGCGCTCCCTTCGCCTGTGCCCCAAATCCCGCGCCGAAAGCGAACTCGACTCAGCCCGGCGGTTGGGAGCCGAGCCATTGTTCACGCTGGAGCCGGGTTATCCGAAGGCTCTGGCTGCCATCGAAGTGCCCCCACCGATGATTTACGCCAAAGGGCGGCTCCTACTGCTGCAGCAGCCGGCGCTTGCGATCATCGGTTCACGGCTTGCGTCTGCCGCAGGCCTCAAGATCGCCAAACAGTTTGCAGGCGAATTGGGACGTGCTGGCCTTGCCATTGTCTCGGGGCTGGCCCGTGGCGTCGATGGAGCAGCGCATGAGGGAAGCCTGGGCACAGGAACCATCGCGGTTCTGGCAGGCGGTATCGACAATATCTATCCGCCCGAACATTCGGACCTTTTCCAAAGGATCAGCGAGCACGGCTGCATCGTGAGCGAACAGCCGCCTGGGTTCACGCCGCGCGCGAGCGATTTTCCGCGCCGCAATCGCATCATCTCCGGCTTGTCGCTGGGTGTGCTCGTCATCGAGGCGGCGCGGCGGTCAGGCACACTGCTCACGGCACGGCTGGCTGGCTGGCGAGCAAGGCCGCGACGTGTTTGCCGTGCCAGGCCACCCTCTCGATCCGCGTGCGGAAGGCACCAACTTGTTGCTCAAGACCGGAGCGACGCTCGTTACCGAAACGCGCGACATTCTCGAAACGCTGGAGCCGATGGCAGGCCTCAACGCGCAAGCATTTCGCGAGATCCAACACCCTTCCCATGTCCAGCACGCTTTCGATCCGGTGCAGTCCAGCACGGGCCCGCCCGCTGTTTCTGATCGTGACCGGAGTTCGGTGACTTCAGCCCTTGGGCCCCACCCGATCGATCTCGACGAGGTCGCCCGCGCCACATCGCTCAGCGCCCGCGACGTGCGCGCCATCGTGATGGAACTGGATCTTGCAGGCCGCATTGAGCGGCACGGTGCTCAGTTGATTTCACTTCGCCCGGCCGCAGCTGTAACGGACTGATCGCGGCCCCCGGCCTCATCGCAGCAACGCCGCTTTTTGATTGGCCTCGGCATGGGCGAGGCCGAGGATGCCCGCGAGTGTTTCGCATTGAGCCTCTGACGCCATGATTTGAAGTTCCCGGATCATATCGGCCATATAGGCAAGACGGTCCGCGCGAAGCTCGACTTTGGATGGGCTTGTCATCGGCTCAGCGGCGGTGGGAGGAGGGTTGTGCGCTTCTGCGGGGGCTGGATTGCCGAGCGCGCTCGAATTCGTCATAACTTAGCGCTCCGTGAGCTGAAATAGATCGGACAATGAGTTGCGGTAAGAGTGCGGGAGCGTTGTGATAGAAAGACACTCTTAGGTAGAAAATGTAAATTTTAATATCGTTAAGATTGTACTTTGACTATGTCAAACAGCTTTTGTCATTTTTGCTGATATTTGCACGGATCATCACAAGTTGTAGAGGCCCCCGGGCACTTCTCTCGGGCGCGGCAATTGTCAAACCGCTCAACGCGCAGACTGAAAACCGGCATGGCTACAACAGAGCATACGGTGAGGCCGCCCCCTGGTCTTGATGCCCGATTGACCTCACGCTTCGATTGTTGTTCTTGAGCACCAAGGTCCCAAAACGTCTGCGGGCCCGCCAGAAATCCTCACCTATGGAGCCATCGCCCTATGAAGTTCCGCCCCTTGCATGACCGCGTCGTGGTCAAGCGTTCTGCCAGCGAAACCAAGACCGCCAGCGGCATCATCATTCCAGATACGGCCGGCGAAAAACCCCAGCAGGGCGAGGTTGTGGCCGTGGGACCGGGCGCACGCGATGAAACCGGCAAAGTTGTCGCTCTCGATGTCAAAAAGGGCGACAAGGTTCTGTTCGGAAAGTGGTCGGGCACCGAAGTTAAGATCGATGGCCAAGAACTTCTAATCATGAAGGAAAGTGACATCATGGGCGTGCTGGTAAAGTAAGCCGCCACGTTGCCCGGCTCGGCCGGACATTGTCACGAGAGCCATTATAAGAAGCGACTGAGAAGCCCGGCAGGCATAGCCCTGGCGAGGCATGCGAGCGCCGCCTGCGCCCAAAAACCGCGCGCAGCGTCATGACAACGCGCAAAACGTGGTATATGCGGGCTTTAGGCGCCGTCGAAACAGGCGTTGATAACTACGGGGAACTTTCATGTTTATGCCTGCGGATCTCACCTGGCTTGAGCCGGTGCTCGTTATGTCGGCGGTCGTCTTTGTCGTCGGCCTCATCGGCAACATTCTGTCGTTCAACAGCCGTTTTATGAAAGCGTTGGTGACGGCAATTATTTTCGCCCTGCTCTCGGGCGTTCTGTTCTTCTTGATGTTCAAGGACAGCATCCCGCGCACGATCGCAGCTCCCGCCGACTTAGCTTGGCTTGAGCCCGTCCTCGTCGCCGCAGCCATCGTCTTCGTTGTCGACTTGATCGGCAACATGCTGTCGTTCAGCAACCGCTTCGTCAACGCTCTGGTGACCGCGCTCATCTTTGGCGGCATCTTCGGCGGCCTGTCGTATGTCGCTTACAAGGACGGCACCTTGCCGGCTGTAAAGGTTCCGGCTGCGGCCCCTGCGGCGGCACCTGCAACGCCCTGAGCTGGAATGAGACTGAGTTGAGCGGCCAATAGCTGCCAACGCAGAGACAAAAAGAAAAGCGCGGCGATCGGACATCCGGTCACCGCGCTTTTTTTGCTTTGTGGAACGCCCAGCAGCCGCAAAGGAGCCGCTCGGCTTGCACTTATTGGAACGTGAAGAAAGCAAACGGCTTGGGCTGCGGCGCCGACTTGCGCAGGTAAGATGGCGGCGGCGGAGCGGGCTTGGTTTTGAAGGCAAACCAGCCAGGGGCCTTAGCTGTCGTCAAACCATAGGCACCAGCCGGACGGTTGACACGGGGCCGGGCACGCGGGGCAACAGACGCCACCGCCTGTTCAAGAGCTTTGTTTTCCCGCTTCAAGGCCAAGGCCGGGTCTGCCGCGGCAATCGCCGCGATCGATTTGCCACGCAACGCGTCGAGCACGCGGCGATCGTGACCATACATATCTGTGAATGAGTTGACTTTGCCCGAAGCAGCGGCCGTCACCGTGAAATAGGTGTTGTGGACGGCGACATGCTTTTTCAAATCGACCTTGAAGGTCGGCGACCTCGCAAGTTGAGCCTTCACATCGGATTTGGTCCAGCCCTGCTCGCCCAAGATGACTTCGGCAAACTGGTCGGGGTTCTTCACCCGGATGCAACCATGGCTGTGGGTGCGCACGCTGGTCTCGAACAGACTTTTCGAGGGCGTATCGTGCATGTAGACGTCATGCCCGTTGGGGAAGATGAATTTCAACCGTCCGAGCGGGTTGTCAGGCCCGGCACCTTGAACGATCCCCACGTTGCGAATATCGACTTTTGACCATTTTATTTTATTGGCACTGGCTTTCTTTCCGTCCAAACCCACCACCTTCATGTTCCGGCGATCGAGGACGCCGTAATCTCCCGCCTTCAGGCGTGGCAGCAACTGACGGATCTTGATCGATTCCGGCACGCCCCACTCAGGCTGGAAAATGACATGGCTCATGCTATCGGAAAAAACAGGCGTCTGGGTTTTGGCGGTGCCAATGACGATTTTTTCCTGATGGATGACAGCGCCGTCCTTAACGACGCGCGTGTAAAATTCAGGCAGGTTGTTCCAGACATACATGCTGCCCATCGACTCGGGCATCCAGCGCCAGCGCTCTAGATTGACAAGCATCTTGTCAATCAGCGCCTTGTTGGTGCCGGGACGCGAACGGTCGATTTTGCTAACTTCGCGGCGAACGTCGTCGTCGATGGCGTTCTTGCGCGCATATCCAGCGTCAAACATCACTTCGCGAATGGCGCCCATCAGGCGGCGGTCGAGCATGTCTTCATAAGCTGGGTCTTGTGCAAGATAACCGAGGCGCTGGCGCATAGCGATCACGTCTGGATGACGCTGGCCCATCAACACTTTCGGACCGGGTGCAATTGCAGGCAGTATCTCGGGGGCGACAAGTCCGCGTTCCTTGAGATAGGCTTGCCGCAGGGCTTCGAATTCAGGATGCTTGGGATGATAGCTGCGCAAGACAGCAGCAGCATCGAACACATCGGCAAACCGGCCCAGCAATTCAGACGCATAGAACGTGCGCGGCTTCTGATCGAGCCACAGGCTGAGCGTTGACGGATCCACCCGGCCGCCACGGGCATGCCAGATATACTTCACAGCCGCGATGGTGAGGCTCACTTCCGCATCCGCTAGCTTAGAAGCGCTGCCGGCCAAGTCTGACAAATCGGGCAACTGGAATTGGGTATTGTCGAGTCCATACGCATAAGCGTTGGCAATTTCGCTGGCGAGTGCCCGGCCATTACCGGTGAGGCCTCCGGCTCCGACCCACAAGGGTTTTGTCCCAACGACGCGATAGTAGCCTTCGATTTCCGAAATCCAATGACGCATCTGCGAGTCTGTTTCAATGTCCCGGCGCGATCCGGCCTCGGCGATAACGGCGGGCATTAGCGTATCCACCACAGCCGCTTTCGGCAGTTCCACTGCGGTCGCAGCAGCAGGAGCAAACAACCCCGCCGCGCAAGCAGCCCACGCTGCGGCAGCAAACATAGCCAGTCGACGCATTACAATTCTCCCCAACCAGACAATTCAATCTCTCAGTCTTGAGCCTTTGGCCGCACGGCGTACCAGCAGACAAACACCACGCGATCCATCTCGCTCCGGTTCGCGCGAAACCGCTTATGCATGCTTCGGACCACGCCGTGCGAGCCCACCCTTCACGCCAGATCTACCGTGGGCATCTTAAGCTGCATTCGCTCCCGGCGGCAGCCCCTTATTTGGACTAAATGTTTAACCGGATCGCAAAGATGCAAGATAGTAAAGGGTTAATCCGTGAGCCAATTTGCATGGCGGCGGATCATTGCTATTGCAACTGCGGTTCAAGCCCTGTCAGCACCCAGCCATTGCCGCGAAAGCTCATGCTGGCCCGCAGGTCCGAGCGCACCGATGCGGGATCTTTGGCAAGGTCGACATAAACCTCGAGCGGGCCATTGAAGCCAAGCCCCCGGATGTTGCGCCATGACGCGGATGGCTTTGCCGCACTGTCCTGGGTAGCAGGAGGTGCGGGCGCTTCAGATGCTGGAGCCTTCGATTTGCCGCCGAACAATCCGCCGAAAAAGCCACCGGCATCGGCCCCCGGACTTGTCACCGTTGCGGAACCGGCATCGACCGTTATCGCGCCGCCTCCCGATTTCGAAACCTGATCGCCAATCCGCTTGTTGAGAATGTCCTTCAGCGTGCCGCGCTCGGCGTAAAGGCGGATAAGCACGTCCGGCGTCACCGCACCTGACAGCGCGGCCTCGACAATCTTGGGCATCATTTGGCTTTTCAAGGCGGCATAGATTTTGGACGCTGAAGGTCCGGCTTTGGCCGCCGCCGCATCGAGCGTGCTCTCGACTTTGACCGTGATCGCGGGACGCATCGATTGGCGCACGGCCTCGAAATCGACCCACTCACTCAAGGCGCTCGCGTCGCGCGCCTCGAGCGCGGCCCGGATTGAGGCTCCCGAATAGGCAGGCCACGCCCCATAGAACAGAGCCGCTGCGACAAGGATAAGAGCGATCAGGCGTTTCATGGCGAGCCTCCGTTCGGGCTCACCTCATAGCGGCTTCAGACCGCGCCGTCACGGGTGCAGAAAGCGGAATGCCTCCCGCCTACTTTTTCGCCTTGCAGGCTTCGAGTTGCGCGGTGCGCTTTTGCAACTGGTCTTTCCACTTGTCTGGGCCAACCTTGGTGCACCAGTCGATGTGCCCTTTAAGGTCGGTGCTCCACTCGGGGCCAGACAGGCCGCACTTGGCGGTGTCGTTCTCTTTCTGCTGCTGCAGGGCGAGTTTCCCATAGGTCTCGCAGTTACCTTGAGCCATGGCGGCGGGCGCCAAGGCCGCCATTCCGAGCGCCAGGCCAAGCGACAGACCCGCAATCGCGCGATGAGCAGACATCCTATTCCTACCTCCATGACCGGGCCCGCGGGGCTTGAAGCCTCACCGCGGCGTCTCCGGGAACCATCTGAACTTGGTCCGACCTTATCTTGGCTCAAATGAACCCGGTCTGAATGTGGCCCATAAGGCGCGTTCACGTCCAGAGGTCTCGAAAATGGGGTTATCCCTACTCGCAAACGGGGAAGGCCTCTCGATCAGGCGGGAATCGGGCTAGCAGAGAAGATTATCAGCAAGTCCGGACACTTACTCCCCATGCCGCCCGCCGCCCAGCGCACAACCCGGTCTCTCAAAGCCACGGCTCCCCTGCGTATGGACAAAGCCCAGCGCATCCTGGAAGAGGTTTTCGGCTACCAGAATTTCCGCTTTCATCAATCGGCGGTGATTGAAACCTTGCTTTCCGGTGGTGATGCGTTGGCTCTCATGCCGACGGGCGGTGGCAAGTCTCTTTGTTATCAGATCCCGGCCATGGTGCGTGCCGGCACCGGCATCGTCGTCTCGCCCCTGATCGCCTTGATGCAAGATCAGGTCGATGCCTTGAAGGAAGCGGGTGTCGCCGCAGCCTTCCTCAATTCAAGCCAGAGCTTTCCCGAGCAGCAGTCGATCGAGCGGCAACTGGCGACAGGCGCGCTTGACCTTCTTTACGTTGCGCCCGAACGCCTTCTGCAAGAGCGCACGCTCTCGATGCTGGAGCGCTGCGGCATTTCCCTCTTTGCCATCGACGAAGCCCATTGCGTGTCGCAGTGGGGTCATGACTTCCGGCCCGAATACCGCCAGCTGCGCATTCTCGCCGAGCGCTTTCCCAATGTGCCGCGCATCGCGCTGACGGCAACGGCCGACGAGCGCACCCGCGAAGAAATCGTCACCGAGCTCAGGCTCGAAAAAGCCCAACGCTTTGTCGCGAGCTTCGACCGCCCGAACATCCGCTACACCATCGCCGAAATGGGCTCAGTGGGCGCGCGGGAAAAACTATGGCAGTTCATCGAAAGCGAACACCCAGCCGACGCCGGCATCGTCTACTGCCTGTCGCGCAAGTCGGTCGACGAAACGGCGGCATGGCTGTCTGCCAAGGGGCGCAAGGCACTCGCCTATCACGCCGGGTTAGAGCCGCAGGTACGGCGCGCCGCACAAGAAGCCTTTCTCAACAAAGACGGCATTATCATCGTTGCGACGATTGCGTTCGGCATGGGCATCGACAAGCCCGACGTGCGCTTTGTGGCGCATTTGAATTTGCCGAAGTCGATTGAAGCCTACTATCAAGAAACTGGCCGTGCTGGCCGCGACGGCGAAGCCTCGAACGCATGGCTCGCCTACGGCCTGCAAGATCTCATTCAGTTGCGCCAGTGGATCGCGCAGAGCGACGGCTCGGAAGCCTTCAAGCAGGTCCAGCGCCAGAAACTCGATGCGCTGATCGGGCTTGCGGAAATGCCCGGCTGCCGGCGACAGGCGCTGCTCGCTTATTTCGGCGAGAGCGGCGCGCCGCCGTGCGGCAACTGCGATAACTGCCTGACGCCGCCCAAGACCACCGACGGCACGGTGTTCGCGCAAAAAGCCCTGTCGGCGGTCTATCGCACCGGACAACGCTTCGGCGTCGGCTACGTTGCCGACATTCTCGCGGGCAAAGCCGACGAACGCGCCATCCGCCTCAGTCACGACAAGCTGTCAGTTTTTGGCGTTGGCAAAGATGTAGACGCCACGACTTGGCGCACGGTTTTCCGGCAACTGACTGCGCAAGGCTATCTGACGGGCGATGAAGAAGGCCACGGCTCTCTCGTATTGACAGACAAGGCGCGGCCTCTTTTGCGCGGCGAAGAAAAGTTCTTGTTGCGCATCGCCCCGCCCGCCACCAGCAAGGGCCGCACGCGGCGCGAAGCGAGTTCGTCGTCGAAAGGCAGCGCCGCCAAAGTCAGCCCGGCGCATCAGGCGCTGTTCGAGGCGCTGCGCTCGTTGCGTGCGCGGCTCGCCAGCGAAAGCAAGCTGCCGCCCTATGTCATCTGTCACGATCGCACATTGATTGAACTTGCCGAAAAGCGCCCCGTCAGCGAAGACGAACTGCATGGCATCACAGGGCTGGGGGCGAGCAAGATCCAGCGCTATGGCGCGGCACTGTTGAAAACGATCAACAGCTTCAAAGCCCAGCCGATGCTCGACAACCGGCTGTCCGCAAGCGTCAACCAAACGCTGGCGCTCCACCTGCAAGGACTTGATGCCGATGCCATTGCCGCGCACCGCGGCATCGAGAGCGGCACGGTCTACGGCCACTTTGCCGAGGCGATCGAAGCAGGCTTGCTCGAAGCCCGGCAAGTGACGGGGCTTGATGATGAAGACACCGAAGAGATCCTTGCCGCCTTCGAAAGCCTCAACACGTTAGACACCGGCAAACTCGGCCCCGCACACGCAGCTCTCGGCGGGCGCTATGATTTCGGGCTTTTGAAATGCTTGCTGGCCGAGTTGGGGTGAAGCGGTTGGCTCAACAGCAGCACTGAATAACAACTGACGTCACGAGCGTCCGTCACAAGACCTTCACGCTTTGTGCGCCTATTCACAATATTCCGTCCGCACCCTTGCGCCCGAGTGCATCTTGCGGAAGAGTTTCGCTATCTATCAACTGCGCGGGTTATTTCTCATGCACAAAATTCTTGCGGCAATCACTTCGCTTCCTTTCATTTTCGCCGTGATCGCTTGCCCTCTCCACGCTGGCGAGAAAGACGATGCAAAAGCTGCAGAGCGCGCGATGATCGCCAAGATCTGCAAAGACCCCCTGCTCAAAGCCGCCGCCATCAAGCACGGCGAAGAAAACGAGAGCGAGAGCTTCAAACCCATTGTCGCATGGGACATGGAAGTCGCGTGCGCACAGGCCGAACTCAGCCCCACCCCCATTCACGACGCTGCCGATCCATCACCCGAAGGCGGCCATAGCCATTGGGTCACAGGAACAGCCTTTTCTTCCGATGGCACGAAAATCGTAAGCAGCAGCTTTGACGGCACCGTACGCGTCTGGGACGTTGCAACGGGCAAGCCGCTGACCCGCATCGAGGCGGGTGACATCATTCGCAACGCCGCTGGCGCCGATGCGCGCAGCCGTGTCCGCTCGGCGCACTTCATCTCACCAACCGAGATTGTCGCCGGCGCTGACAACACGCCCGTGCGTGTGTACGACGCTGCCACCGGAGAGAAGAAAGGCGAAATATCATTCGTCAAGCGCGACAAGGATCACTTGTTCCCACCGTCGATGGCCGTCACGTCCACGGGGCTCCTGATCCTCGGCGGCAACGCGGACGACGTAATCGTTTACGACTGGCCATCGAAAAAAGAGAGTTTCCGTCTACCGGGGCACACCACCAACGTCTGGTCCGTTGCTGTGACAGAAGCCGCCAGCCTCATCGCAACAGGGAGCGACGGCGATGCACAAAAGGACCTCGCGCGCATCCAGCTCTGGCGCCTCGACAGCGGAAAAAAGATCGGCGAGTTCATGGCCGAGGGGGATGACACGCCGCAAGGCCTCGCGTTTTCGCCAGACGGCAAGAGGCTTGCCGTGCTGGTCGGCGGAATGATCCAAATTCATGCCGTCGAAGGCTTCAATAAAATCGGATCAATCAAGGTCCATCCAAAATTTTCATCGTCCTCTCTCACGTTCACTGCCGACGGCAAGGGCATCATCTCGTGCATGCGCCATCCCATTTTGTGGAATGCCGAAACCGGCAAGCGCGTCTTACATTTTGGTCCCTTCAACGATCTCTGCCACAGCGTCCGCCTCAGCCCCAATGGAAAATATGCGGTGACGGGATCGATGGGTTCGGACGTCAGAATTTGGGAGGTCGAAACCGGCACGTTCTTCCGCCGCCTCGGCCAGAACGTCCACCCGCCGGGTTGAAATTTGCTTGAAGAAGCAAGACGGGGCAGCGCGCGCATTCCCCTCTCCCCGTCCTTTACGGGGAGAGGGTTAGGGTGAGGGGCAACGGCTAGGTGAGGGATCTACCGAAAGCCTTTGCCGAGGCGATCGGATCCGATAAACGGGTTCGATCTGTCTGGCTGGTTTACCGGTGCGGCAGGGCGAACCCGTGCTCAAGAAGCCGGAACTTTGAGTGGCAGTTTTCGCTGCGGCGTGCGGCGGCATAACGAAGGTGATCACATGACAGATGCAAGCCTTGCCGATCAGCCGCTCTGGCAGCGCATCGTGCAGTTTCCGCTGACTCGCCTGATCGTTCTGGGTGGTGTCTTGTTCTTCTTCATGGGTTGGGCCCAGTCGTGGCTCGAAGCCTACCACGATTCACCCGTGCTCAACGCAGCCATCCAGATCGTCCTCGGACTGACGGCGATCGGCGTTTATGTGGCCTGGGGGAGATTCATCGAACGACGCGACGTGACCGAGCTTACGACACCTGGTCTTGCCCGCGAATGGGCCATCGGCGCGGTGTGCGGTGCGGGCCTTTACACAGCCAGCGCCGTTACTCTGATGCTTCTCGGGATCTACAAGGTCGAGGGGTTCAATCCCCTGGTATTCCTGCTTCCCAATCTGGCCATGGCCATAAAGTCGGGCATCTTCGAAGAGCTGCTTTTCCGCGGCGTCCTGTTCCGGTCAGTCGAGGCCGTCTTCGGAAGTTGGGTGGGGATTATTGTATCATCCCTTGTGTTCGGCCTTTTACACTTGGTGAACCCCGGGGCCACACTAGGCGGCGCCATCTACATCTGCGTCGAGGCCGGTCTCTTGCTCGCAGCAGCCTATCTTGTCACCCGGCGGCTTTGGATCGGCATGGGTTTTCACATGTCATGGAACTATTTCCAGTCGGCCGTCTTTTCGGGCGCCGTCTCGGGCACCCCGGCCGAACCGGGCCTCCTCAAGGCCACCATCGAGGGGCCGGAACTACTGACCGGGGGCAGCTTCGGGATGGAGCATTCGATCGTCGCGCTGGTGTACTGCACCACAATAGGGTTGATCCTGCTCATGATTGCCATCCGCCGCGGCCACATGATGCCGCCGATGTGGAAACGCTGAGGTAAGGGGCGAGGACTGAGGTCAACCCAAGTCATCGGTACGGGAGGGGCTTGCGTCAAGTCCGTTGGATTTGAGCTGGAGCTGAAGTCACCTCGCACGCCGCCCTACAAAGTACCGTGGCCTTCGAGCTGCCTCGTCGCTGTCCTTCTTCCCCACGAATGGCCAAGCGTCGATTTCGCCGGCTTCTTCAAATTCGTTGAGGCGACGTCTCTTGCGCCGCTCCCACCATCCGAAGGTCAATAGGTTAAGGGGCCAATTCACAATCTGGTTGAAAGAATACTCGGGCCAAAGGTACTCGTGCTCGCCGTGAAGGAAGACCACCCATCTTGCGATGATCCTTTTACCATCGTCGTTGATCGCATGCTGCCCCGTTGCGAAGTGGTGCTGGTTATCGGAGTAGAGACCCCAAGCGGCCTGCTTAACTGCAACAGCGCCGCGATCTCTCCAATCGACATCTATCCCGTCAAGATCATCGTTGCTGATCCGCCCGGAAACATAGCTCCGAAGCGCTAGGGCCAGCCGATCACGTGATTTTCTGCAGATCATGGCTTGGGACTCCACTTGGATCTACTCAAGCGCAGTTTTCACTAATAGCACAGATGGCGGGAGTTGGCCCACGCCTTCGACATTTGCGCCCTCTCCCCCGCACTGACCCAAAAAAAGAGAGCGCCGAAGCGCTCTCTCAGTCGATCGTCATCGTTAGGCTGTCTCACGCAGCCTTATGGATAAGCCGCCGGCGCGATGCCGTGCTTCAGACCCCAGTCGTACCAGTTGTCGACAGCCGTGCCTGTGAGCAGGATGCCGATACCGCCGGTCAACGGGCAGAGAACCGCAAACCACCAGGCCCAGCGATGGATCGATTCCATCGAGGCGTTGAAGCCCATGGTCCAGCGCCAGAACAAGGCTGCGCGTTCAGAAGCCGTACCACGGTCGGTGATCTGTTCGATTTCCCGTTCCCCGCCGTACCGCGATACCGCCAGGATCGTCGCGCCGTGCATGGCAAACAGCAGCGCCGAGCCATAGAGGAACACGATCGAGAGCATGTGGAATGGATTGTAGAACAGGTTCCCGTAGGTCATCGAGAAGTTGTTGGTCCAATCGAGGTGCGAGAAGATGCCGAACGGCACAGCCTCACTCCAGCGGCCCATCAGGAGCGGGCGGATAAAGCCGAGCACCAAATAAAGCCAGATCGCAGCCGCAAACGCCCAGGCCACATGCGTTCCCATGCCCAAGGCACGCGCCCGGGTGTACATGCGCAACCACCACAGCAGGATGGACGTGGTCAGGAAGAAGCCAGCCATCAACCACCAGCCGCCTTCATTGAGCGGCGGGAAGGTGAGGCCATACTTGGCGGCTGGCGGGTTGAGCGTCAGGTAGAACAACTGGCGCACAAACTGGATAGGATCCCAGTTCACCGACGCCAACATGTTGAGGCCGATGATCTCGAAGGCGACGAAACCGCAGACGAGAGACATCATGCCAAGCGAGCCGAGGTAGAACGGCCCCACCTGCGCGTCGCCGAAGCGCCCGAAGAGGTGAACGAAGAACGGCTCACCCTCGCGTGCTTCATCACCACGGGGAAGAGGCACGCCCATTTCGGCCGGCGACCGTACTTGTACTTGTGTAAAGATGTTC
>Ga0247836_1005436_pt1 | contig 14935 bp, 12 predicted proteins | sample LaCruzMarch2015__4_FD_187116 | JGI IMG/M metagenome (GOLD analysis project Ga0247836, IMG submission 187116) | Freshwater microbial communities from meromictic Lake La Cruz, Castile-La Mancha, Spain - LaCruzMarch2015_14m | ecosystem: Environmental > Aquatic > Freshwater > Lake | place: Spain...
CTGATTGTATTGATTGTATTATAGGGAAAGAAGAAGATTGATCATTTGTTGAAAGTGCATAGGTGAAAAGATTGTTATTTGACTTGACTAGTTTTGTGTACCTTGATTTGGAGTTAATACTACTGTATTATTTAGACGCTGTATGGTATGTTTGAAATAGGATTAGTCGTGTTCGAGTGTTCGAGGCAAAATCACAACGCGTATGGATTGTTATTTAGTAGGATTATTACAGCCCTGGGGCTCTATTCGCTAGTGCCTAAACAGAAATGGCGGGGTGTTGTCAAGGCGGATTTTGAATTTTTTTGGCAGGGTTCAGGCATCAAAGGTCTTTGGACGTTCGAAGCCTTGATGGTGGAATTCGCCGGCTCACTACATTCATAAATAAATGAAAACAGCTTCGCTCGGGCTTTTGGAGGTGCCGGTGTACGTGTGAATGCCGGGGGGGATGCCCCCCCGGACCCCCCCTCTGTGGTGACGTCATGGGCCATTCCCCCTTTCTTTGTTTTCTCAAGAAAAGATTTTTGGCGAATGAGCGGGAAATATTTTTGGCGAGGGCGTTAAGAATTACAAGAAACCACATAAAACCCTAACAAACAAATGGCGGGCTTAGTTCCACTTGTATGCACGTGAGAGCGTGACAGACAGACAGAGAGACAGACAGAGAGAGCAATGAAAACAGCTTCGCTCGGGCTTTTGGAGGTGCCGGTGTACGTGTGAATGCCGGGGGGGATGCCCCCCCGGACCCCCCCTCTGTGGTGACGTCATGGGCCATTCCCCCTTTCTTTGTTTTCTCAAGAAAAGATTTTTGGCGAATGAGCGGGAAATATTTTTGGCGAGGGCGTTAAGAATTACAAGAAACCACATAAAACCCTAACAAACAAATGGCGGGCTTAGTTCCACTTGTATGCACGTGAGAGCGTGACAGACAGACAGAGAGACAGACAGAGAGAGCAATAAGGGCTGCCGGGCTTTAGGAGTACCTCCAAAAGAATAAGGGCTGCCGGGCTTTAGGAGTACCTCCAAAAGAATAATATTATCATGACTGAAAAATCGGAAGTAGTATCGTCCATCGCCCGAAATTTAGCGGGAAAAAACAGCTAAATTGTCTACGTAAAGTACGTCCGGTGAACAAAGGGTTAACCCTTTGTTCACCGTGGCAAGTTTTTGGCAAGTTTTTTTCAGTACCGAGCCTACGTAGGAACTAGTGGCCCATTCAAGAATCTTAAATAGGGTCGATATCGAGAATAGATAAATGTCATAAAAAACGGCCGTCATATATTAAACTATTAACATCAATGGATAGACGACTATCGGAGCTACCTAATCGCATTTCTACCCAGGACCTAACTCATCGTAGTAGGGGCGATATTCATGGTCAAAGTCCATCGCCCGAAATTTAGCGGGAAAAAACAGCTAAATTGTCTACGTAAAGTACGTCCGGTGAACAAAGGGTTAAGGGACCAATAGGCAATAGGGTTAGGGTTAGGTAGGGTTACATGGTTGCTCTTTGATCGATCTTCTTTCTTCTCACGCAATCCCGTTTACTACGAGTCGGGTAACAACTTGTTTTTTCTCTCCTAGCGACTTCCTAGCGACTTCGCAGTTCCGGTATTAATTCCATTATTCCCGGGATCTTATCATTCAATACCGGGATTCAATCAAGCCCAACTAAACTGTTTTCTCAAGGGCAGTACTGCTCAGAAGTTGCTAGGAAGTCGCTAGGAGAGAAAAAACAAGTTGTTACCCGACTCGTAGTATGTACTACGAGTCGGGTAACAACTTGTTTTTTCTCTCCTAGCTACTTCCTAGCTACTTCCTAGCTACTTCTGAGCAGGCCCCAACAAATGGAACGACGCCCCCTCTCCCGGCGCATCATTCTAGCGTCGTAGATCCCTCGCATGCATTGCCCCCTTACTCGACGTCGTCTACGTCGTCGCTGATGATATCACGCCATGCCTGGGCTTGGTAGGACTGATCCGGCGGATCTTACAGCCCATGCCCGCGCTCAACTCGGGCTTACGCGGCAGCTTCAGCAGGCTGAGCGGGTCCCTCCGCATCCCTCTCGCGGTGGGTGTGGATATCCTGTCTTCCATCGCGATCAGCAACTTGCCTTGTGGCAGGCCGGGGAACCTATCAGTGTCTCCGTTAGTTCAATTAGAAATTGGCAACGTCGCATTGTCCCATATCGTCGTACTGGGAATAAAGCTCGAGCGCAAATCGTTGGTGTCGACCTGATCCATCTCGTTACGTTTCTCAGGGCTCATCCAACTGCACACTTGACGAGATGAGTATATGGATTTATAACCAAGGTGGAGAGCTATACGACCGCCAAACTGTATCCGCACGTCTCAAGGATCTGGGTATATCGAAGAAGAAAGTATCAACGGAAGGATATCAAGCTCAGAGTGATGACGCACAATTCAGAGTCCACGCCTTCTTCGACTACCCTCCTCCTCTTGGTATCAATGGGGTGCCACGTAGGAAGTTAATTGATGTGGATGAGTTTGGGATTACTCTGGAGAAGTGCAATCGCACGGGGGGGTGGGCATTCAAGGTGTTTCGAGTTAGAACAGATGGTCATTATCATCATGGTGCCAAGATCACCGTTCTGTTTGCGATTGAGCCTGGGGATCCTAGACTCGCTCCTGGCGTTAGGGGGAGTGTCCAGAGACCTCGGCGTTGGATTCGATGTGTGCGTAACTCTGGAACAACAACGTTCATATTCCGCGACTTCTGTAATTATATTTGTACTGATATCGAACAAAATGGTATCCCTGGAACTGATGACCACCGCATTTTCATTTGGGATAATCTACAGGCTCATCACTCGGCGTACGTTCATCAGACAGTTACTGGCCGTGCTGGTCCTCGACGGTTTACTATTGTGGCAAGACCTCCATACCATCCAAAGTTTGGGCCAATTGAGTATAAAATATGCGAGTTGACGAATATTCTACGCAAGAGGAAGCAACCTGATTGGACTATGAGGAGATTGGAGCGAGAAATTGTCTTGGCTGCACATTCGATTACGACGTTTGACTCCACATTTGTACATTGTGGATATCAATGGGTATAAAATAATAGACTCCTAACAGTTACGTAGTTTGATGTATAAATAATAGACTCCTAACAGTTACGTAGTAATGCAAAAATTTCATAAACATCTGCTTCCACATCTAGCCGGCCCAACCAGTTTCGAGCGACAAGCAGCGTCAAAATCACCAAGATAACAATATATAGGGAGGTAGTTACACAAAAATGAATCATCTAATTTCCCTCCCTACCAGCATGAGAGATGCACATGGCTGAAATATCTTGCGAGTCTTCCTCCTCTTCGGCATGCTCAACAATCGCAGTGTAAGCATTATCCTTATTCGAGAGACCAGTGAAAGCCTTGTGTGCAAGTCGCTTGGTTTCACCTGTCGGAGTTTCTGGTGTTGTGAAAGCGGCCTTCCTCAACTTCTTCGTCACTCTACACAGCATAGACGGAGTGGCAGTAGCACCATTTGCTCCACCCACACCTCCGCCAACAGCTCCGCCCATTGATGCAGTTGCCGCAATGCTGGCTCCACTGGCAATAGTCAAGCCATTGCGATGAGCACGGTTGTTTGTGCCTTTGTTACTGATAAAAGCCGTGCCATCCGGAACAAAGCTGTTACTACCACCACGCGCAGCCCTCACCGCATTGCTTAAGGACATGGAAACCGTCGTCCCACCTCCTGCACGATACATAACATTGTTAGAGCGAGGTACCACTTGCGCTAACCCACGTCCGACATTGGAGTTTGCTGCCAGCATTCGATTCGAACTCATGTCCAAAGCAGCCAACGTGGTCGCATCATTTGCAATCTCACCACTCGTGCGCCCATTTGCATTCTGCCTTTCACGAAGAGTATGATTATTGATCCTATCAAGAGCGAAATCCATCCAGATATTCCTACCCTCTACCTCCGGAGAAGGATCACTCTCGCCATCCCCCCCTGACTTCTCCTTCTCCTTCTGCTTCATGATAGCAGTCGCAATCTTCTGCCGATTATGCTCCATAAAGACAGCTGCACAATCACTATCACAAATGGGGCACTCAAACTTACACACTCCAGGGCCTTTATCGACGGGAGTAACTATACCACCCACTGCCATCTTCTCGCATGAAGGGCAGCCGTAGCCATCATCATGCCCCTCACAGTCATGCCAAAAGCCGAAACAGCCATGTTTGGCCGACCTCATTTTGCACTTGCCGTCACCACCTGCGGCAATGGAAGCAGTAGCTTTTGCGCGTGCTTCGGCCTGTTCTGCATTTACATTAGCATCGCTCTCAAGAGGCATTGTACAGCACTGCAAGCATACGGGGCAAGCGGAATTATCCTTCTTTGCTTCATCCCACAGAATAGTATCCTGGAGCCTAGGACCTGTTAGTTGAAGATCAAGTGAGGGCATTCGAATAGCCTTGGATGATTTGCGGCGTTTCTCCTCCGTGTACGCCAAATGGCATTCATCAAATATCTCCTGGAGCTTATCAAACGCTTTCGAAAGTTTGGTCGTCCTCCCACTCCCACTAGCGGCTTTCTTTTCACCATCGGCCAACTGGCGAAGTACGAGTAGAACAGACAGCATCTCTGCGACGTACGATTTGATCCATGCCTTTGCGCGTTGATAATCATTATCCCATCCTGCATTGCACATCTTCACGATCTCTCCGAACGCTTTACGATACTCCGAAGATTCATCGAAATATTCTCTAGCAGGACGGGTAATAATATCAAGTAGAAATTTGCGTAACGGCACGACTCCGGGGCATTTGAACTTCCTCCCCGACAAAATCTCCTCGGCCACAGGATAGAGATCATCCCTCTTTAGCCTCGGGAGCCAACCCTTCTCCTCCACAATTTCCACGTCGCTATCATCCTCCAATTCCTCCTCGGCCACCCTCTTGTTGTTCTCCTTCCCCGAAGAGGAAGCGGAACGTTTTCCGGAGGGGGGAGTCTCACTATCGGGCGCCTCGAGGAGGGATATTATGGGGACGTCGTCGTCATCATCCTCATAATCGGCGGCGGCGGCGTCGAATGCAGCGGCGGTGCCCATCAGCTTACTATGAGACATGGCAAAATATACACACGATATATCTACAATGACGACGAGGGATGATTGCTCGGGTGTGCGTACGAAATCCCGGTATTATAGGGGTATTATCCCGGGAATATTGTAATTATTACCGGAACTGCGAAGTAGCTAGGAAGTAGCTAGGAGAGAAAAAACAAGTTGTTACCCGACTCGTAGTATTGACTTGTTGTCTATCTTCGTCTTACTGTCATAGTAAACACAATATTATATAGGTTCTCCTCCGGTTGAAAGGCGCCGAATAATATGAACTCGTTCTTCACTACTACGACGCGGCCGTTGTTGTTATTGTTAATAGTCTCTCCCTTCCATGCCCGCGCATCAGTAGGAGCCGTACAGCAGAAAATCTTCCCCCCTCAATGGAACACTTCGAAATTTTATACCGATTGGTATCTCGGCAACGAGAAGTCGGACGCGGCGTATACTCATCATGCGTTTTTAGTCCAGGATGGAAGCGGCAGTGCCGACGATGGCGATGGTGCCGACGGTGCCGCACTGTTCTGGAAGGTAATGAACAACGCCACCACGATCCAATTCGCCATTGCCGTACGTGCCACGGGGTGGGTCGGGTTGGGTATTTCCGACGCGGGAGGGATGCTCGGTTCCGACATTGCCTTATATACGCCGGCAGTTACGACATCAAATACTGATGGTGGTACCAATGGCGATATTATTTTGGATACGCATGTGGTGGACGAACATGCATTACCAATCACGGATGATTGTCAAAATTGGAACTTCGAATCTGTTCGTAGTACAAGCGACGATTACGATACCATGGAAGACGTTGATGATGATGATGATGATGATGACGATTGGATCATATTGGAACTTAGTCGGTTACTTATCCCCGACACTGATACGACACAAGATATTGCAATTATTAATGATGCTGAATTATGGATCCCACCCACACGCATAATCGCAGCATGGGGAGATGATGCAACCGGCGTTTCATTCCATGGAAGTAAACGCGCACGAAGTGCCGTACGTATATTTGGAGCAAGCTCTTATACTAATGCAGGAGAAGATGGATACGATGGAAATGATATGAATATATTAACAAAAACATTGGATAATGAATCAGATGGATCTTTTGATATTGTCCAGAAGGACTATGAAATACCCACAGATGAAACAACATATTATTCTTCATGTAAAACATTTGATGAATTGAATTTAACATTGCCTGACGTAGGACAGAGTATGGTAACAATGATTGGTGGTAAGCACTTCTTATATGTGGTTCTTGTTGCTGGTATCATATTATTGTTTCTCATTCACTTGTACACACAACCTACAACTCATGTTGGCCTTGCTTCTGCGACTGCTGCTCTTATTCAATTCATATAGCTGTACCAATCATCGATAAAGACACTGCCCCCTACGTACATCATTTTACAGTCTATCTAACTGACAAATGTAATTCCACATCCTTTGAATCGTACATTTACCGATCATTAATATATGCATGGGCACCTGGCAATGAAGGAATGGGATTGCCTAATAATGTCGGTTTTCCCATGTTTGAGAATGCCAACAAGCAAGCTATCGATGTTGTGATTCATTATAACAATCCAGATCATATTAATGGTTTGAAAGATAGTAGTGGTGTACGATTTTATTACACTAATGAGGAAAGAGAATATCGTGCGGGTATTTATGATACTGGTGATCCATGGGTCATGTTGAATAATACAGCGATTAATGCTGGTTTGACGAAGTATTCATTTACTTGTCCTGGTGCATGCTCCTCCACCTACATGACATCTCCATTGCGTAGTAGTAGTGACGAAGAAGGAGGAGGAGAAGAGGGTGTAACAATTTTATCAGAGATGCTTCATGTGCACAAAACGGGTGTACGTATGACCAATGAGGTAATACGTAATGATGAAGTATATCACACAGCCATTGCAGATGTATACGACTTTGATCAACAGGGTGCATACTTGGCTCCCCAGGATACATACAAGATACTTCCTGGTGATTCCTTTCGAACGACATGTTACTATGAAAATGGTAGTCAATTTGGAATGGGTTCTCAAGATGAAATGTGTGTAGCATTTTTACTTTACTACCCGGTAAAGGAAGTCCTAGGCACACCCTGGCAATGTGCCTATCGGGCAGGGATTGTACCCGATTATGGCAGTGGTTGCTCGACTGAGCTTGAGTATGGCGATTTGGATGGTCCGGATGGTCTTGGCAGGAATTATGGTAGCCCAGGTGAATGTAAAGCACCCACTGATGTTGGCTCAGATGCTGCCTGGTTCAGTACATCCTATTTCTTGCAATCTGCTATATCTTTGCTGATTGTATTGATTGTATTATAGGGAAAGAAGAAGATTGATCATTTGTTGAAAGTGCATAGGTGAAAAGATTGTTATTTGACTTGACTAGTTTTGTGTACCTTGATTTGGAGTTAATACTACTGTATTATTTAGACGCTGTATGGTATGTTTGAAATAGGATTAGTCGTGTTCGAGTGTTCGAGGCAAAATCACAACGCGTATGGATTGTTATTTAGTAGGATTATTACAGCCCTGGGGCTCTATTCGCTAGTGCCTAAACAGAAATGGCGGGGTGTTGTCAAGGCGGATTTTGAATTTTTTTGGCAGGGTTCAGGCATCAAAGGTCTTTGGACGTTCGAAGCCTTGATGGTGGAATTCGCCGGCTCACTACATTCATAAATAAATGAAAACAGCTTCGCTCGGGCTTTTGGAGGTGCCGGTGTACGTGTGAATGCCGGGGGGGATGCCCCCCCGGACCCCCCCTCTGTGGTGACGTCATGGGCCATTCCCCCTTTCTTTGTTTTCTCAAGAAAAGATTTTTGGCGAATGAGCGGGAAATATTTTTGGCGAGGGCGTTAAGAATTACAAGAAACCACATAAAACCCTAACAAACAAATGGCGGGCTTAGTTCCACTTGTATGCACGTGAGAGCGTGACAGACAGACAGAGAGACAGACAGAGAGAGCAATGAAAACAGCTTCGCTCGGGCTTTTGGAGGTGCCGGTGTACGTGTGAATGCCGGGGGGGATGCCCCCCCGGACCCCCCCTCTGTGGTGACGTCATGGGCCATTCCCCCTTTCTTTGTTTTCTCAAGAAAAGATTTTTGGCGAATGAGCGGGAAATATTTTTGGCGAGGGCGTTAAGAATTACAAGAAACCACATAAAACCCTAACAAACAAATGGCGGGCTTAGTTCCACTTGTATGCACGTGAGAGCGTGACAGACAGACAGAGAGACAGACAGAGAGAGCAATAAGGGCTGCCGGGCTTTAGGAGTACCTCCAAAAGAATAAGGGCTGCCGGGCTTTAGGAGTACCTCCAAAAGAATAATATTATCATGACTGAAAAATCGGAAGTAGTATCGTCCATCGCCCGAAATTTAGCGGGAAAAAACAGCTAAATTGTCTACGTAAAGTACGTCCGGTGAACAAAGGGTTAACCCTTTGTTCACCGTGGCAAGTTTTTGGCAAGTTTTTTTCAGTACCGAGCCTACGTAGGAACTAGTGGCCCATTCAAGAATCTTAAATAGGGTCGATATCGAGAATAGATAAATGTCATAAAAAACGGCCGTCATATATTAAACTATTAACATCAATGGATAGACGACTATCGGAGCTACCTAATCGCATTTCTACCCAGGACCTAACTCATCGTAGTAGGGGCGATATTCATGGTCAAAGTCCATCGCCCGAAATTTAGCGGGAAAAAACAGCTAAATTGTCTACGTAAAGTACGTCCGGTGAACAAAGGGTTAAGTATTTACGGAAGAATAATTTAAGTATTATTCGGGAACGATTCATTAATACTAGTTCCTACTTGAGGCGATATTTTCATCCATCATCACGAATAATACTTAAAGTATTTTCGTGTTTCTGAAAGTATTTACGGAAGAATACTTTAAGTATTATCACACAAAAAGACAGAAAAAGACAATTGTACATTGGAACTGGTACAGCTCATCGCATACCAAATAATACTTAAAGTTTAAAAATAATACTTAAAGTTTTGATTTGTGCGCCCCGTGCGAACGTTATACGATAACTATCATCATCTGAGGCATTTCGGATATTATAGAGTGGCACAATTACATTAGAGACCATGATCAATTAGATAGAGTATTCCAGTCTTTTCATTTAACAGAAGTAAAATAATTGTTTGATGAGAGTTGATGAATGTTGTAATGTATCCTATTTGACAGGCAGTGAGCAACTTGATCTCATTTACTTGACACACGTATCTATCAAGGATCATCAAAAACGATATCCACCAATGCAATCTACTGTGGAAGTCCTTATATGCCCATCACTTTGGGACGTCTTCCATAGAATTGTCACGTGATGCGGCAGCATTAAATGATGATTGGAAAATGCATTTCCGTTCCACCCACTTAGCAAAGCTTAAAATTAATTTGGTTGGTCATTATGTATTTGCCCAATGATCGATTGTAACAAAGTCATATGGAGTCAGTTTGAGTATAACTATCATCATCTGAAGCATGAGAAAATAAATATCTTGGATGAGGTGAAATGATTGAAGAAATTTCGGAAGCAACAGTTGGGCCGGAGAAGCAGGCTGTCAAAAAGCAAACGAAATATTATAGACCCACCGCCGAAGGCTGTGTTTACATATACGATAGATAATAACACATGTTTAATTCAGATGCACCTTTACTTTACAAGCTACCATATCAATCAATGAACATCGGAGGCTTCGACGGCGAAGCAGTTGTGGGAGCCTTCGACGGCGAAGCAGTTGTGGGAGCCTTCGACGGCGAAGCAGTTGTGGGAGCCTTCGAAGGAGAAGCAGTGGGAGCGGCAGTAGGAGAATCAGTCGCAACAGGGTCGCAAACACCAAGAAGAGTCCATCCCATGCTACCATATGTGCCATTTGGCTCATATCCAGCCTGACCGCAGTATCCAGAGTACGGGAAGGCCTTGCACTGGTACACATTTTTACCCCCCGCAGTCACTGTCGTCACTTTACTTCCAGCACTATAAGTTGCACCCGCAGCATAGGCGGCAGGACATGCACCTCCAACCGTGTATACGGGTGTAACAGATGGACTTGCAGTTGTAGGGGCAAGGGTACCCACACAGGTTCCGATAGTTGTCCATGCTAACTTGTATGCTCCTCCAAACTTCTCTGTGTTTGGCTCATATCCGGTCTGACCACAGAAGAGACTCATTGGGTAAGCATTGCACTGGAAGCTTTTTCCACCTGTCGATACCATTGCGCCTGCGGTATAGACAGTGCCCGAGACCCAAGCCGAGGGACATCCTGCCTGTTTGGCCGTAGGACTTAGCGTGGTAGGTGCGATAGTGCCAGAGCACGATCCCTTGACTGTCCAGGCCTCGAGCCAAAATGTTCCTGTTCCCGGCGTGTATCCTGCCTGAGTACACCAACCAGGAACCTTGCACTGATAGACCATGTGGTCAACCGCAACTGTGCTGCCTTCAACATATGCAGTACCTGCGACATAAGTGATGGGGCATCCCACTCCGCTCCATGCCGGTGACGTGGGGGCTAGTGTCGTAGGAGCCGGCGTAAGTGCAATGGCTGGATTGCATGATCCCTTGATTGTCCAGGCCTCTACCCAGGCCGTTCCCGTTCCTGGCATGTATCCTGCGAGAGGACACCAGCCACTTGCTGGACCAGTCTTGCATTCATAGACCAAAGTTCCAACCGCAACTAAGCTGCCTTCAACATATGAACCACCTGCCACATATGCGTTGGGACAACCCACTCCGCTCCATGCCGCAAGCGTGGGAGCTAGAGTTGTAGGAGCCGATGTGACAGCTGGTGCGGTTCCCTGTACACCAAAATAGTAGGAAGAGTTGATATGACAATGAGCAATGTTAGAGAAATGGAGGAAGATATGTGAAATACGACGGAGTCCATTTGAATAGCTGGGAACTAACTTACTGAGCATGCAGTTGCTTCCTTTGTCCACGCAATATCAGTATAGATACTACCAGGCGCATAGCCCGCGTTGCTACACCAGTCCTTTGAGATGCACGCAAAGTTATGCTTGGCAGTAGTAGCGACGCCGCCAGTTTGGGTCCATCCTGTAGGACAACCAGCGCCCACAGCGCATGAAGTCCAGAGGAGAGGAGTTGTCGTCGTGATCGATTGCGATACCGAAGTGCCGACGGTGTAGGCACTGCCAGGCGAGTACGCAGGATAGCATCCCGCGGCGGAAGCGGAGCTAATGATGAGGAAGAGAGACAGTGCGCTTGCTTTGAAGTTGGTCATGGTTAGTATTTGCAGAGGCGTTTAGACGGACGATGATGAAGGGATGGAGTATTAAGACGTTGCAATGCAGAGGCTTGAAAAATTATGAGAGCTTGACGAGCCGAGGAGATCGAGGGAGAAAATAATGGGCTGTTGTAGATGATTCTGGGCTTCAGCGCGGCAAAGCATTCAGGATTCTCGGCCGAAGAAGAGGCTCGATGCTGTTGTAGATTATCATCTGGGCTTGCATGCGCGGCAAAGCATTTAGGATTCTCGGCCGAAGAAGTTCCTTTGCTTAAGCCCGCTCCCTACAGCAAGAAAGCGTTCGGTACTTCCTCACGATTCACTGATCGTTATCGTACTTTTTCTTCACAAAGTGGGTCCACGAGTGCCTGATCCACACGAACAGCTACCAGTGGTGGCTGGCAGAGCCACTGTTGTCGATCAAAGCAGTGCGCCGGACGAACCACGTATAGTTGTTCTCGGTGGCCACGATCGTCCGCCTCTGCCACCCTTCCACAGCCATTTTTAAAGCCACGTCCACCAGCACCCGGACCACAATTATGGGCAGTCATCCTAACATGCATGGGTCTATATTATCTATGGACACATATACTTGGCCGATCACTACCAGCCATCTTCGTACGTGGACTTGGTCAACGTTTGGTGTCCCAAAAGAAGAATGTTAATGTTCGACACTCAGAAATGGTCGCAGCTCGTGAGAAACAACAACGTCAACTACAGGAGATAGCAAACAGAAGTACCATTCGAGAACGAAGCTCCGTCGCTGCTTCTTCTTCTTCCTTGTTTTCATGCAACGAAGATGACAATAAAACCTGACGTCCGTCAATCCAACAATGTATCCAAACACTCAAGGAACGACAGGAGGAACTTCAAAAACAACATCAACTCGAAGAACGTAAAAAGAAGAAACGTACATTATATCTCAAACAGTTAGCATTAAAGAAGGAAGAAGAGGAAATACAACGTAAAGATGCAGAATTGGGACCTGGTTGGAGATATCGTGAAGATCCTACATCTGCTACTGCTGCAGTATTAAATAGAATGGATCCTCAAAGTAATTCAAGTAGTTATAATGGAGGATACAAGCCTCAGGCTCGTAGACGACAGGGTGGTGGATGAGGACGGTAGAACACAACTCTTCTTTTCTTCCGTGTGTGTCTTTTTGTCGACGATACACGAGAGAGAGAGAGTGAAAGAGGATAATGAAAAAGAGAGGATCATTAGAGAGATATCGAATGACGTTATGGAAAGCTGAATTCTCGAGTTTATTATTTCCATGATTGATATGATTATCTAATATCAACAAATAGTGGTGTAGAGAGGGGAAACTGGGCACCATGGAAAATAATATGTAGAATTAAACTCATGTAAGTATGGTAAAACAAGATTAAATTTAGCCCCCCGCCCCTCTCTTGGTGTGTCTTTCCACATCATCGAACATCCTCCCACACACCATCTAATATGATTTGCAAAGCTTGCTGTTTTTTTATTTGGATAAGTAAACTCTTTTATAGACCATCATCAGTACTGGCTTTGGGATTCATAATGGCTTTTCTGTCCGTATTTTCATACTAGGCGGCGATTGTTTACCGACAGTCATATCATTGTTAGAACGAGCAATTTGTTTCCTCTCCCTAACCTTCTGCAATTCTAAATCTTTCTCCGATGTCCCACCCTCACATATTCTCACGTGTCGACTAAAGCTTGCGCCGGCTGTCTTGGCACAGCTGAATTGAAAATCTTTCATACATTTTGGACAACAAAGAGTTTTGCCTCCCTTGAAATCATTCCATGTAATACCCAGTGCCGCGCTTTTAGTGTCGGGTAGATGATCACTAGCATCCTGTGCATTATATGATGACTGATCTTCATCAGCATCATTCTTTTTTGGCTGCCACTCTGACTTTACGTTTACAGATCTTCCAAACACTACACCATTTTTCTGATAGTAGGGTACAGCTGCGAGAGAATTAGCCTCGATTGAAGAATCTGAACGGTACATGTCATCATATTGGGAAGTCTGTGCAGAAGCGGCAGATGTAGATGATTTGGGTTCAAGCTTCGCTTTCTTCTTCTTATCTGGTTTGTCAGGATCTACATTCTCACAGCCTTTGCAGCGACAAATCTCACTATTGCAGTACACTCCATGATTATAGCAGTCACAATACTTCTTAAGACAAGCCGATCTCTTGCATCTACATTCAATCGACTTTTTAATCCTCGGCTTGAAGGCATCTTTGTTTCTCGCCAAGATATCAGCAATGGCCGCGTCTCTCTGGGTAGCATTACTAGGCTTATTCCTGCAGTCGGTACAATAACAATCGGATGAGCAATATAATCCCTTGTTGAAGCATTCGCAATACAGCTTCAAGCATTTGGACTTCTTGCAGCTACACGGATTGAGAGATCCCTCCTCCCCTCCCTCTGGTTTGCTCTCCTCTTGTTCAGAGCTCGATGCAAACGAGGCGACATCATCATCATTTTGAGCTAGATCCATCTCTTCGACCTCGCCGTCGTCGACACTGTCGTAGCTGGTTTAATCAAGTTAGTGTACAACCTAGATGAAAGTGACAAGGTATCATGGTCGGAGTTAACAACTTACCCTTTCTCTGGAACGAAGATTTCTTGTTCGTTATCATCACCGACACCCAAAAATCTATGAACCTCCTTTATGCTACGAAAGCGTAACCCATCAGGATTGAGATAGTAGGTGTCGCATCGACTCTCAATATCATTCTTCCGCGGCACAACTTGCTCTATCCAGTATTCACCAATGTCAGACTTGAAATACTGAACACCCGGGACGCTGGATTGTTTTCCTAAATTCCAGTTAGGGTATTCTCCGGGCGAAGTGTCGGCATGAACTAGCTCTGCCTTTGATGACTTCATAGATTTGTCTGACGAACTCGCTCGAGACTCAAGTTTGTGACGAAGAGCTTCCTCAACTTCCGACATCTCCAAATCCTTGCACTTCAACTGAGCTCTGTTATTCGCATCGAATGTTACTCGGAAAAGAGCAGCAGGACGCTTAGTACGGGCGCATGTAAATGCTGGATTACCTTTAGAATCGACATCATTTGGGGAAAGGTAGCCAGTGACGGTACCATCAACGTAGTCGCCAGGTAGAAGGAAGAGACGAACTCGCTTTCCTAGATGGGGATGGCCAGCTTTGCGAAAGGGCGGGTCTCCACTGTCGTCAGAGTCATCTCCATCGATCTCATCGGGCAAAATTTCTTCAGTCTGCTCCACCGACAGGATCTTACCATTGAGGCGCTCCAATGCCTTTGTCACCTCTTCTGGACTCCAGACACGTGGCATAGAACGAGACATCGCTCGCGCTGCATCTAAATCGACCTTGCCATCATCTACTACTACAAAGTACGTCACTTGGACCCTTCGTTCAATTCCTTTGATTGTGCACCATCCTCTCTCTAAGCAAAGCAAGGGAGATAAGAGTTGTCATAAAACAGCACCAAAAGCGTGCTTAACATGAAAACTTACCGCGTCGATCGACTAGCGTTCCTGATTGTCCCTTAAAGACCCCGGTGTCGATGA
>Ga0247836_1005440_pt1 | contig 14926 bp, 17 predicted proteins | sample LaCruzMarch2015__4_FD_187116 | JGI IMG/M metagenome (GOLD analysis project Ga0247836, IMG submission 187116) | Freshwater microbial communities from meromictic Lake La Cruz, Castile-La Mancha, Spain - LaCruzMarch2015_14m | ecosystem: Environmental > Aquatic > Freshwater > Lake | place: Spain...
CCGAAAACCTCACCATCCGCAATGGCCGGCTTCGAGGAGGAATCCGCATCATGGGACTGGGAGCCAACGGGGAGGCGCCCTTAGTGCGGGAGTCCTCCCATCGGCTGGGCCATACGGGCCGCGCCCAGGCGGCTGCCCCGCGGGGGATCGTGCTGGAGGATCTGCAAATCGAGGCCGATCACAGAATCCCCCTCTACCTCGGCCCCGGGGTCACCGGCGTGAAGGTCAGGGATTGTGTATTCACGGGATCGTCCGCTTCCGTAGCGCTCTACCTCGACGCAGAGAGCGCCAGAAACACGATTGAAAACTGCACCTTCGACGTGCGCGCGGGCCGCGAGGTGCTGGCCGTCGACGGTTCGGCAGAGAACACGATCGTCGGGAACCGGTTTGCACGTGCCGCTTACGGCGGGATTTACCTCTACCGCAACTGCGGGGAGGGGGGAACTGTGCGGCATCAGACACCGCGGAAAAACCGGATCGAAAGAAACTTCTTTAACCTCTCAGGTTTGCGGCCGGCAAGCTACGGCGTGTGGCTGGGTTCCCGGCAGGGGAGGAGATCCTATTGTGAGGAAGATGCGGGCTACGATTTTGGAAGCAGCATCGATAACCGCGACTTTGCCGACGACAACACCGTAGCGGACAATCTCTTCGAACCGTCGTCCCCGCAGGCGATCCGGGATGACGGTGCTCGAAACCACATCGGCATCTGCTGATCAATCCTTCTTGAACCCGGATCCAGCGGTCATTCCGGGGAGTGCCGGGGCCGAGCCATCTTTTTCTGTCCGCAGCCAGCACTTCGCTGAACTACTCCTCCCCCGTCCCGCTCCTCCCGAGCTTCGTTTTCACGCTCGCCGCGACCGGCACCACGTTGACGCTGGGTTCGCCCAACCCCTGCGCCCCTGCGGGGTCCCGCTTTCGCGGAATCTGTCTCGCACGCTCCCGGCGTGCTCGGCTGTCGATTTCCATGTTCTCCTCTGCTGAATAAAGCGTGTGGCGGGCAGTGTGGAATTCTTTGGTTGGCTTGAACACGGCTTTCGCGCTGAGGGCAACCCCCGCGTTGTGGCGGGCGAACAGGGTTTGGAGTTCGCCGATGATCTCCTCGGCGGCGGCTTCCGGGATCAGGTCGCCTGAGATAATGCATAAATAGCGTATCATTTACGCTATTTATGTTGATCGGTGCTACCCATGCGGATACATTACATCGGATGAAGCGCTCATTCCAAGAAAGTCAGGCCGGGCTATTCGCGGTTGCGGAAGCTCAGGGGGGCTTTTTTACTGCGAAACAGGCGGAGGCGGCTGGGTTTGACCGGACCAACCACGCCTACCATGTCCGCTCTGGAAAATGGATGCGAGAGTATCGAGGCATCTACCGCCTCAAACAGTATCCGCTTCCGTCGGATTCCGATCTCATTCTCTGGTCGCTTTGGTCGCGGGGCCGGGATGACGTGCCGCAGGGGGGGTATTCCCACGAGACGGCGCTCCGGATATTCGACCTCTCGGACAATATGCCGCCCAAACTGCACATGACGGTTCCTGGAAAGTTCCGCCGGGGAGCGGAGATTCCTGCGATTCTCGTCCTGCACCACGCCGACCTTGCACCGGCTGACGTGGAGGTGAGAGAAGGTTTTCGTGTCACCCGTCCAATGAGGACGATTCTTGATCTGGTCGCCGCCGGGGGTCTGTCCCCGGATCTTCTCAAACAAGCTTTCGACGAGGCGAGAAATCGCGGGTTGATCACAGCGAGGGAAGCGCAGAGTGACCAACTACCGGCATGGCTCACGAGCGAGAAAAAGGGGCGGGAATGAAAACGACCCACCGATACGCGACGGCTACCGCATTCCGGATCGCCTTGGAGGCTCGTTTGAAATCGCTCGCGCACGCCGAGAGCATAGATCTCCAACGCCTGCGCCGACAGGTGTCGTTTGACCGGTTGCTGGCGCGGTTATTTTCCGAACCAAACGCGCCCTGGCTGCTCAAGGGAGGCTACGCCATGGAACTCCGGCTGCGCTCCGCTCGCACGACGAAGGATATCGACCTGTCTTTTCCCGGAGAATTTGTACGAAAAGACGACGTTCTGGAACGTCTTCAAGACAGGGCTGCGGCGGACATGGGCGACTATTTTACATTTGCCGTCGGTATTCCTCAATTGGACCTGGAGGGCGCACCCGAGGGCGGATCCCGATACCCGGTCATCGCATCGCTGGCCGGTCGGGTCTTCACAAAATTCCATCTCGATTTGGGAATCGGCGATGCCGTTGTCCGTCCAACAGAAATTATCCGGGGGCGCGATTGGCTGGAATTTGCAGGCATCCCGCTCGTCCCATGCATTGCCATTTCGCGGGAGCAACAGTTCGCCGAAAAACTTCATGCCTACACACGACAGCGCGAAAGGCCGAACAGCCGGGTCAAAGACTTGGTGGACATGGCGCTGCTCGTGAAAATGGGGATGCTGGAAAGCCCGAAGCTGAAGGAGGCGATCCAGATGACCTTCGCGCAGCGCGGCACGCATGCCATCCCGATCGCATTTCCCGATCCGCCGCAATCATGGCAACAACCCTACGCGCAACTTGCCGGGGAATGCGGCCTGGAATGGACAATCGAAGCGAGCGTCCAAGCCGTCGCCTCCCGATTGGCTGGAATGTGAGATGCGCGAGCCAGCAAAGCAGACTTTGCGCCTGCCAAGTCAGACTGCGGATATTCTCGCGAGATATCATATGAACTCGTAGGCGAACAGATCCGCTCATTTTTGGTTCCATCAGCCATTGGTGGACCGCCCATAGAGATTGATGGTGTCTCAAAGAAGTTTGGGTATCCGAGACAGCCGACGCCCCGGGAGACCTCTCATGAGCCTATCCTGCCAAACTAGTGAATTCCTGAAATCGGCTAGCCGCGTTGCTTTGACACTTAAAAAGAAACCCACCCCGGCAGGCGGGTGAGTTTCTCCGAGCACGCACGGTTCAGTGCATACTCTGGCACATCTGTTCAATGTGTTCGATGGCGGGAACGGCCTCCCGCTTGGCATCCCCTGTTCCGCTGGAGAACCAGCACTGGTTTCCGGCCACATCCTTCCAGACGACATTGACCATGCCGTATTTCGTCCAGACGGTGGCGCGTTCAGGCCGCTCCCATCGGTTCAGGTGGACGGAGCGGATGCGTGGGGAATCCGCGCTCACAGCGAGTGCTCCAGGTGGCCGGGTCCATTGCCCTCGGGGTCGCACATGACCCCGGCTGGTTCGCCCTTGACGGCATGCGGAAGCGAGGAATCTCGCGGGGTCACCTCCGGCGGCGATCTGCCCGGCGCGCCGCTTTCTCATGGTCCACCATGACATTGCCTCGCCAGGATGGCACCCGCAGGGAGTCCGCGATGGCTTCTTCACCGAAGTATTCCCGCAGGTCACCCGCCAACTTCTCCTTGAGGTCGTGAGCCCAGGAATTGCTGAGCCCGAACCTGGCGGCTGTATCCTTCGCGCGATTCCCCTGTGCCAAATCACTCACCATCGCCTCGTAGCGTGGATTGTGTGTTCCCAGAAACCCCTCCCAGTCCAACATCCGTGATGCGGCCATGGCGGGGTCATCGGTGTTGCCTGCCAGCATGTCTCCAAGGGGGATTTCCTCGTCTGTTTCGGGGTCATAGCCCGCCGGTTCCTCGAAGGACAACACACTGGAGAGGTTGTCCAATTGGGTTCCTGCGTTCATGACATCGGTCCGGCCGGCGCTGCAGGACCTTCTCCCGGAGCGCAGGTGGAGGATGGTGTAATACGCCACGTTTCCCGGTGTGACCTCCTTGCCGCGCTCTTCGAGGTCGTGAAGCATTTTGGCTGCCAAGGCCAGGCCATCCTGCAGCAGCTCTTCTGTGTCTTCTGCTCCGACTCCACGGATATGCGGCACGGAGGCTCGCAGGCGTGGCTCGATCTGATTCAACAAAACAAATCCGCCTTGGGGACTCATTTGAATTTTCCTTTCTGGTTGAAAGGTGACCACGGAGTACAGCACACCCCTTGATGCGCGGACGCTGCGGTCACCAGTTTTTGGTTTTACTGATGGCCGCATGCGCGGCGGTTGACCCCTGCGGACTTCGCCGGGGTCCGGGAACTACATCGAGTCCCGTTCAAGTATATATGACGCGGAAGAGGGGCGTATTGCAGGTGCCCGACCTCCCAACAAACGCCGCAAAAATCCAGTAATCCGTGGCGTTTTGACTTTCCTGACGAGTCAGGATAGGGGTGCGGTCAGCCGGAAGTTATTTCCAAATTCCCGCGAGGTTAGGGCAGTATTCGGGCAGTAGAGCGACTTGGAATAACTTAAAAAAGTCGTAACTTGTTGATTATGAGAAGCGCAGCCGTAGGGATTATCCTGCTTTGCAGGCTCCACAGTTTAGCTTTGCTACTGAGTAGCGCTATCGCGCAGGTGGTCGAACCGGAGTTCTCATCTCCAACGGGCAGCCTTCGATCAAGGATCGGAGCGCAGCCGTAGGGATTCGAACCCCAAACCTTCTGATCCGTAGTCAGATGCTCTATCCAGTTGAGCTACGGCTGCTTTGAACGGACACGGACTATCTGCCGGAGGTGCCGGGAGGTCAACCCGGTTTTTTGGGGTTGGTGGGTGCGGGGGAGTAGCAGGGGGCGGTGATGGCCACGGTGACCGGGGTGCCGACCCGGGTGAGGGAGAAGAGTTTCTTTGCGGTTTCGGTGCGGAGTCGGATACAGCCGTGGGAGGCCGGACGGCCCGGCACGTAACCGACATGCATGCCAACGCCGGTATTGGTGAGTCTCATCCAGTAGGGCATGCTGGCACCAACGAAGGACCCGCCTTCTGGGACCAGATCGGAGCGGGTATCGGCATCGGAATGGACAAGCAAGCCTTCAACGTCAAAGATTTTGCCGTAGAGGTTGGAGGAATATTTTTCGCTTTTGGCGAGAATGGAATAATTACCGGCCGGGGTGGGGTGTGATTTTTTGCCGGTGGCAACAGGGAAGTCCATTGCGATGCCGCCATCAACGAGAAGGAATCCCCGCTGCTCGGAGAGGGAAATTTCGATGGCGGTGTTGTCGGTCGTGGCGGATTCAAGGAGAACGGCGTTGCGATAGGTATTCTTTTTCCAGTTGGGGAGGCTCCGGTAGAGGGAATGTTCGGCAGCGGCCTGTTCGCGGATGGCAGCCAGGCGTTTCTGTTCCTGCTTCTGGGCGGAGGAAAGCCGGGCATCTTCAAGAATTGCACATCCGGGAAGGAACGTACAGAAAAACGCCAAAAGTAGTCTAGAAGCCGGTATCCGCATGAGAGGACGCTAGCGCGGGATGCGAGGCGGCCACAAGTTCAAATCGGCAGGCACTATCCAACGAATGCTTCTCTTGACCGCTGCCGGCGGGTAATAGGGGAGGATATGGATCAATTCACGCCCGTTCCCGGACAACCGGTCAAAAACCACGGGCTCGCGGCGGCGGGCTGGGTCATCGTGCTCGCGGTGACACTCGTTCTGGTGCGGGAGGGAAAGGATCTATTCATCCCGCTGGTGATCGCGTTGATCGGCGTTTACCTGATCAAAGTGATCGAACGATGGATTGGCAGCATCAAGTGGGGAAAGCGGAAAATGCCCTCCTTTTTATCAATGACGCTCGCGTTCGCAGCAGTCATCTGTTTCAGCTATCTCCTCTTTGCGATTATTGCAGACAACGCGATGCAGGTGGCAGAAATTGCGCCCCGGTATCAGGGTAGGTTGTTGCGTTTGCAGGCCGACTTTTTTGCGACCCTTCATATCGCTCAACCGCCCGCACTCCGCGATGTGCTTCGGGATGCGGATCTGCCCGGGCTGCTCGCGCTGGTCGCCACCAATCTTGCCGGCCTGCTCAAGACGGCAGTAATGATTCTGATCTTCGCGGTCTTTTTGCTCATCGAAAGCCGGTTTATACCCGCCAAGACGCAAGCCCTTTTTCCGGATCCGTCCCAACGCAAAAAAGTCGAGGCCCTCCTCTCGCGGATTGATGACGATATTCAGACGTATTTCGGAGTCAAAACGCTGGTGAGCCTGGTGACCGCGCTTCTCTCGTATGCGGTGATGCGGTTTGTGGGGTTGGATTTCGCGGAGTTTTGGGCCTTGTTGGTTTTTATTTTGAATTTCATTCCGACGATCGGCTCGATTTTTGCAACGATCCTTCCGAGCCTCCTGGCGCTGTTGCAGTTTGAGAGTTTCGCGCCCTTCCTTGTGCTGTTTGTAGGAATCACTGTGATCCAGCAGTTGCTGGGAAATTTTATTGAGCCGAACCTGATGGGAATGACTCTCAACCTGAGTCCCCTTGTGGTGGTGATGTCCCTGATACTTTGGGGGATGCTCTGGGGCGTGGTTGGTATGTTTCTTTGCGTCCCGATCACGGTGATTCTTGTGATTATCGTGTCGAATTTCGAGTCCACCCGATGGGTTTCGTTGTTGCTTTCGAAAGAGGGCAAGATTCGGGAATGACGGCGGCCCCGCGCACATTCCTCTTTCTCTCCGGTCGTGCGCACCGGGCATTGGATCCTGAAGCCCGGCGGGCCTCCGGGGGAGCCGAGTTGCAGGTTGCATTACTGGCCTTGGAACTTGTGCAACGCGGCCACCGGGTGAGCATAGCCGCCGCTGACGACGGGTTCACTGACGGGGTGGAGTGGAAGGGTGTTCGCATCCGTGCCTGTGGACGGTTTGACACCGGGGGACTTGGCGATACGGCGAATGCCCTGCCTGCGGTATGGCGGGTGTTGAGGGAGGAAAAGCCCGATTTTGTTGTGATTTACGGGTGGACTTCCTGGCTCGCGTTGATGTGTCTGCTCCGCGGCGCGTGTGGGTTCCGGGTTGTATTTATCTGTGCGTTGGACGGGGAAATCGACGGGCGCTTTCTGCGGGAAAATCCGGTGCGGGGCAGAATTTTTTCGTGGGGGATGAAGGCGGCGGATGCCCGTTTTGGAATCACGGAAAGCCAGGCGGCAAACTTCCGGAAGGCCGGGATGCAGTGCGGAGTCACCCGATTGCTCTTGCAGCAGGGGCCCGTGATAAGCGTTGCCGACAAGGATGTGGATCTGCTTTGGGTCGCCCGGTGCCATCAGGTCAAGAGGCCGGATCTCTTTCTCGACCTCGCGGAGCGTCTGCCCGAGGCCCGCTGCCGGATGATCTGCTCACCGCAGGATCCTGTATTATGGGAGGCCACACGGGCAAGGGCCTGCCAAATGCCCGGGGTCGAATTTCTGGATGGGGTGCCGTACCGGGAGATCCAGAAACATTTCGATTCGGCAAAGGTTTTTGTGAACACCTCTTCCGACGAAGGCGTTCCGAATACGTTTCTCCACTCGGGACTGGGAGGAACCGCCATTGCTTCCCTGAGCGCCGATCCCGACGGGATGTTGCAGCGGTTCGGAGCGGGCTTTAGCGCGGGGGGAGACTTTGATCACCTCGTTCAAGGCATCCAAAAACTCCTTGGAGATCCTTCCTCTCTCGATGTGGCGTCCTCCGGAGCCAGGCAATTCGTCATTCAGTGGCATGACAACGCCCGGAATTCCGAGGCTTTCCTGGAGGGATTGCCGTCGTGATCCGCTGCCTGCACGTCATCGATCACCTGGGACTCGGAGGGGCACAGTCCTCCCTCCTCGACCTTGTTACTCATCTCAACCCGGAAAGCATTCACAGCGAAGTTGCCGCCATGCACGGGAAGGGCCCCTTTGCCCGGGCCCTCGAGGAGGAGGGAGTCACGGTACATTCTCTGGCGGGATCGCGGGTGTCTCCCTCCATGGTTCCCAACCTGCTCGCCCTGGCCCGGCGGGGCAGCTTCGACGTTTTTCATTTTCACCTTCCAGGCTCGAACTGGCTTGCAAAACCCGTGCTTGCCCTTGCCGGCCACAGCGTGCGTGTTGCGCACGACCACTCGAGCGGCGACCTGAAGTTCCGTGGATTGGGCTCGCTTGTTCCCGATGCGGTGGGCCACCTTTTTTCCGATCGTGTGCTGGCGGTATCCGGGGGAGTGAGGGATTTTTTGATCCGGTGGGAGGCCCTTCCGTCCGATCTTGTCGAAGTTGTCCCCAATGGAGTGAACACCGCTTCTTTTTCACCTCCTGACACTACGGCGAGGCAGCGCGCCAGGACTTCGTTCGGCGTGAAGGACGGGGAATTCTTGGTCGGTGCGATGGGGAGGTTTTCTCCGGAAAAAAACTTCGTTTCCCTGCCAGAAATTGCGGGGTTGGTTCCGGGAGCGGTATTTCTCCTTGCGGGAGAAGGGCCCGAGCGGGACCGAATCGAAGCCGCAATCGCTGCAAGCTCCGGCAGGGAGAGGGTTCGCATTGTTGGCCGGATCGAAGACCGGCAGGGTTTCTATGCGGCGCTCGATGCCTTCGTCCTCCCTTCGTTCCATGAGGGGCTGCCCATGGTTTTGCTGGAGGCCATGGCCAGCGCGATTCCCACCGTGGCATCCAGGCTTCCCGACATCGCTTCCGCGCTCGATGAGGGACATTGTGGCCTGCTTGCCGACCCCCGCCGCCCGGAAAGCTTCTCAGCCGCACTCCACTGGCTGGCATGCGATCCCGGGCTTCGTTTCTCGATGGGAAGTCGTGCGCGAAGCAAGTGCGAGAGATTTTTTTCGGCGGCCATTTCGGCGGCGGCGGTCGAGCACGTGTATTTCGATCTCCTGAAAGCGGAAGTTGCACAGCGGCGGCTGGCTGCTATTTCTCAAAGTCGATGAAATGGTTCACACAGGCTGCCTCTGCTCTCTGTGCGCTGCTTCTCTGCGGTTGTGCAACCGAAGTTCACAGCCCGGAGGCGGCACCGGACCTTGTCATTATCCAGGACTTTGCGCCCTTCTATCGCATAGGTCCTATGCAGGCCCGCGGCCCGGATTCCACCTTGAGGGCGGGAGACCGGATCAAACTCCTTCGTAAGGAGATGGGATACAGCAACGTTCTGCTCCCGGATGAGCGAGTTGGCTACATCGCCAACGATTACATGGCACCAGCACCTCCCCTGCCCCCTGAAAAGCCTGCTCCCGCGGGAACCGGATCCCAAACGCCCCGGCAGGGCAGATCCGGACCCTATCGAGGCGAACAGGTCAACGACTCACCACTTCCGGAATTGGCTCCCCTGCCCGCCCTCGACCTGAACATCGGGCCGGAAGACATCGTTGCCCCGCTGGAAAATCCTTCCGCGACGCCTTCGGAGTCACCACAGTTCCGCTACTGATCGAGGATCACGAGCTGCGACGCTTCCTCGATTTCAATTTGTGGATTGCCACGATAAAGAGTCAGGAAGCCGCTCACCTCGACAAATTTCCCCGGAAGTTCCTCCGCGATTCCCAAGGGGAATCCTTCCCCGATCCGCCCGAGTGAACCCTCGCGAATGATCGCAACGAAGTCTCCTCGTCCGGTTCCCGCGAAATTTACAAAAGTGAGGCTTCCATCTGGCAGCCTTCCAACACGGGAGACCATGCCCCGGACGACCGCATGCTGGCCCGCAAGTGAGCGCAATTCCTCCCTGCGGGAAACATCGACGGGACCTCCTGTACGGGCAACCGGGGCGGATTCTCCCTTCGCACCGGCCCATGCACCGGTTCCACCCACACGGGCAAGCGTCTCGGCCTCGCGAAGTTTTTTCAAAATTTGGCTCTTCGTTTTTCCCGTGGGATGGCCGGAAAGCGCCGGGCCGCTTCGAATGATGGCAAGCCCTCGTTCAACAAGCGCAGTTCCGAGATCCCGTCCGTCCGGCAACGCAACAAAGGCGCGTATGGAAGGGTTGTCACTTCCGGGCGTGACGGGTGTCCATCGCGTGTAAACGGTGAACGGACGCTGCAACGCGGATCGGGTGAACTCCTCTGCCTCACGGGCAAACTTCAGGGCGGTCGGGTCATCCCAAATCCCAAAATACTGCGCTTGTGCCGCTCGACGCGGCTCCGACCTGGGATTGGTTTCGATAGAATCCACAAAGTAGAGGCGGAAAATGTGACGTTTGCCCTCATGAATAGCTTCCACGCTGTCCCCATCGCTGTGGGGTCCCTCAACGAATTTGCAGCCTTCGAGTTTGTACCAGCCCGGTTGCAGGGGCATGGCAGCCGCACCCAGGATCCAGGCAAGAGCGACTGCAGGGCTGACCATGATGACAAATCCAGCACTCCGTGCTGCGGAGAGAAAGCAAAATTCCAACCCTCTCTGGAATTTGCTCCATGAACTGTTTTTGGTTCCGGATCACTGGCAACTACCCGCTTGGTGAGCTGCGGGGATTCACGCTGTGCCGGGAAATTCTGCAAGCGAAGGATTGAGCGTCCTGGGCTATTGAGGTTTCGGATGGGCTGCTCCAGTGGCAAGGCACGAGCGGACTGCGGTTTTTTCCTGTTTGTTCCTCTGAGTTATTTTCCAAGAGCCCAGAAGACACCGTAGATCAAAACGCCAATAAGTCCGCCAACGATGGTGCCATTGAGCCGAATGAATTGCAGGTCGCGGCCGACCGTGCTCTCCAGTTTGTCGGCCATTTCGTTCGCGTCCCAGGCATGAATTGTCGAAGTGACGAGTTTGCGGGCATGGGGTCTGGCGGCGAGGATGCCCGCAAGGACCTGTTCACCAAGAAACGCATTCATTTCCGCCCGTGCACCCGCGTTTTCCGTGAGTTGCCGTGAAGCGGACCGGATGGCTTCCTCAATTTTGCGCCGCACGGCGGAATCCTCCGAGGAGCAATCCCGGAGAATGAACTCTTTAACCTCCTGCCATGTCTTGGCTGCAAAATCTCCGATGACCTGGCTCCCGGCGAGGGATTCCTGCATTGTGTGCAGCTTGTCGGCCATTTCGGGCGACGCCTTCAGTTTGGCGATGAACGTGCGCAGACGTTCGTCAAACGAGCGCCAGAGCGGGTTGTCGGTTTCGCTGCCAGCCTCGTCGAGGGCGGCTTGCACTTTCTCAATGGTTTTTCCCGCCACGGCGGATGCGATGCTGTCGCGCACCTGATCGAGCAGCGGTCCAACCAATTCTTTGCCGAATGGCAGGGCATTGAGCATCTCGCCCGAAAGAGGGATCTCCTTGCTGATTTTGGATTGGATCGTGCCCCGATGGTCCTCGATGAGTTGACGCGCCGACTTCAGCACCGAAACGAAAATCTCGCGGTCGCGCCCGTTCCGGACAATGACTTCCAGACCCTCACCGACCATCGGACCCAGATCCGCATTGCGGATCAGTTCCCGCGCCCGAAGCCCGAGCAATTCAGACATTTCGACATCGGAAAACCCGCTGACAACCTTCGGTGCAAATCGCGATGCCTTGTCTGCGAGCAGGGAGGCGTGATCACCCAGCCATCGCGAAGCAAGCCCCGCATAGTCGATTTCCCGGAATGTCGGCCCGAGCTGCTGCTCCGTGAGGAAGCTGGTCTCGAGGAACGTGGCGAGCGATTCGGCCACGCGGGCTTTGTTGTTCGGCAGGATCGCCGTGTGCGGGATCGGAAGACCCAGCGGTTGGCGGAAAAGAGCGACGACCGCAAACCAGTCCGCCATCGCGCCCACCGTCGCCGCTTCGAAAAACGCACGGGGCCACGCCAGCCAAGGGTACAAGGACTCAAAGAGCCCGCACACGATCATGAGAACCACGCTGGCCACAAGCGCACCGGTGGCGATCATTCGCATCTGGGGGAGGGAAGTTTTCATTTTGTAATGTTTCGATCGTCGGAATCGGGCGGCATCACGCCCGTCGCAGTGCTTTGGCGATCTTGAGTGACGAAAGGTGACCTGCAATTCCCGGAGCAGGCAGGATGCCAGCGGTCCCGGGGGGAGCGACCCCATGTGTATACTGTGAATTGCGGTTGCCAACCGCCACAGATCCCGTATTTTTCAAGCATCATGAGTGGTCAAGGATCGACAGGAAACGTGATCGCTGCGGTATGCAGTTTTTTCATCCCGGGCCTGGGGCAGCTCGTACAGGGCCGGTGGGTGATGGCGATCATCCAGTTCGTACTCGCCGGAGTTCTGTGGATCTTCCTGCTTGGATGGCTCGTTCATCTGTGGTCGATCATTGATGCGGCGTTGTTCAAGCCGAAGGGCTAGATTTCCCGGATTTGATGCATTGGATTCAGGTTCTTCACGCTCTCTGCTTCATCATCACTTTCCTCAAGGGATCTGATTTCGAAGCTAAACCGGTTCATCCGGGCATTTAAGCCGCCGGTTCGGAGGAAGTCTCTCCCCATTCCCTGGCACCGGCTACTGCAGGACTAAACGCGTGGCAGAACGACTCCGCCCATTTCTGCCGACACAAGGGTGATTGATTTTGCGAGTTCAAAGTCGGGGAGAGTCAGGCCTCCGGAGCTGTGCGTCGTGAGCGTGAAGAAGACTTTGTTCCATCGGATGTCGATGTCCGGGTGGTGATTTGCAGCCTCGGCCAGTGCGGCGCTTCGGTTCACAAATGCGAGCGCCTGGGGGAATCCGGAGAATTGGAACCCGGATTTTATGGAATTCCCGTCCCTCCACCAGGGAGTGCAGCCTGCGAGTTCTTCGGTGATCCGGATTTCATTGAGAGGAGTTTTCATAATCCGTTTGCGGGGAGGGTGGTTCTTGGTCTAGTCTCTGGTTCCCTGACCAAACCGCAAGAAAACATGGGCAAAATCTATTCCAATATCGTCGAGACCGTGGGCCGCACGCCCTTGGTCAAACTCAACAAAGTCACCGAGGGTCTTCATGCCACGATTGCTCTCAAGTGCGAATTTTTCAACCCGCTCGGCAGCGTGAAAGACCGGATCGGCATGGCCATGATCGAGGATGCGGAAGCTTCCGGGATCCTCAAAAAGGATACGGTGATCGTCGAGCCCACGAGCGGCAACACGGGAATCGCTCTTGCCTTTGTTGCCGCAGCCAAGGGATACCGGCTCATCCTGACCATGCCGGAAACGATGAGCGTCGAACGCCGCACCCTGCTGGCGATGCTCGGTGCGAAACTCGTGCTCACTCCGGGGGCTGAGGGAATGAAAGGGGCCATTGCCCGGGCGGAACAAATTGTCACCGAGACACCCAATGCCTGGATGCCCCAGCAGTTCAACAATCCCGCAAACCCTGCCGTGCACGCCCGCACGACCGCGGAGGAAATCTGGGAAGACACCGACGGCGCGGTGGATATCCTCGTCGCGGCTGTCGGCACAGGGGGCACGATCACCGGCTGCCTGGAGGCCATCCGCCCGAGGAAAGCCTCGTTTCAGGCCATCGCCGTCGAGCCGAAAGATTCTCCGGTCATCAGCCAGACGCTCGCAGGACAACCGGTCAAGCCCGGCCCGCACAAGATCCAGGGCACGGGAGCCGGCTTTGTTCCGAACAATCTTCACCTCAAGGGCACCAAGGGCGAGGATCAGATCACCGAAGTGATTCAGGTTTCCAATGACGACGCCTTTGCGATGGCCCGCCGCCTCGCGAAGGAGGAGGGAATACTCGGAGGGATCAGTTCCGGGGCCAATGTCTGGGCCGCGATCCAGGTGGCCAAGCGTCCGGAAAATGCAGGGAAACTCATCGTGACGGTGGCATGCTCGACCGGCGAACGCTATTTGAGCACCCCTCTTGCAGAAGAAGCGCGCATGGAGGTCGGGGGATAAATTCCGTGGCGGACAACGAACCCAATCCCACCGCCGACGAGCGGATCTTCACCGACGAAGCACTCGGTGCCGAGCTTTTTTGGCAGCAGCACAAGGCAAAAATCCTGGCGGCGGCCGCAGCACTCGTGGTCGCAGTCCTCGGCATTACCGGCTGGGTGATCCAACGCCACTCCTTAAATTTGGAATCCCAACAAGCCCTCGCTCTGGCAGCCAGCCCCGAGGCCTGGCGGGCGGTTGTCGAAAAATTTGGCGGGACACCGGCCGCGGGCTCCGCTCAGATTTTATTGGCTGGCGCACTCCGGGAGACCGGGGGTCCGGCAGCGTCCTCGCAGGCCTATCAGGAGTTTCTCGACGGATTCGGGGATCATCCTCTGGTGGGAGTGGCCCGCCTGGCCATCGCTCAGAACACGCTCGCTTCCGGTGACGAAAAGCGGGGGATCGAGCAGTTGAGGGCTCTTGCTGCCGGCGGAGACAGTTTCACAGCCCCTCTGGCACTCTTCCTCGAGGGGTCCGTGCTCCTCGACTCGGGCAACCTGTCCGCCGCAAGAACCGCATTCCAGAATCTGGCCTCTCAATATCCCCGCTCCCTTCCCGCCCAGGCGGCTGGTTCCTATCTCCAGCAGATCGCGATTGTGGAACCTCCTCCTGCCGAGTCGGCCGCAATGCCTCCTCCGGTTGTGAATTCAACTCCCGTAGTCTCCCCGTAATCTTGGAATCTGCGGACGACTCGAGCGACGGCGTCTTTGACGCCCGTGTCGCGGCCCTCCGAAGGGAATACACGACCCGCGGGCTCGATGATGGAGACCTCGATCCCGACCCGATCGCCCAATTCCGTATATGGTTTGATCAGGCGCGGGATGCGGGGCTGCTTGAGCCCAACGCCATGACCCTTGCGACGGCCGATGCGAAAGGCCGCGTTACCGCACGTGCCGTTCTGCTTAAAGCCTACGACGAGCGCGGTTTCGTTTTTTTTACAAACTTCGGAAGCCGGAAGTGCATGCAGATTGCCGAAAACCCCCACGCGGCCCTGCATTTTCTGTGGCTTCCCCTGGAACGCCAAATTTCAATCTCCGGTCGTGCCGAGCGTATCTCCAGTGCCGAATCCCTGGCGTATTTTATGAGCCGCCCGGTCGGCAGCCGGGTCGGAGCCTGGGTTTCCGATCAGAGCCGCGTGATTTCCTCACGAAAGCTGCTTGAGATCAAATTTCACGAGATGATGGAAAAATTCCGGGACGGCAAAGTTCCGCTCCCCGACTTCTGGGGTGGGATTCGAATTGTTCCCGACGAGGTTGAGTTCTGGCAGGGCGGGGCCAATCGCCTCCACGACCGGTTCCTCTATACGAGCCAGCCCGCAGGCGGCTGGCAGATCGGGCG
>Ga0247836_1005448_pt1 | contig 14907 bp, 19 predicted proteins | sample LaCruzMarch2015__4_FD_187116 | JGI IMG/M metagenome (GOLD analysis project Ga0247836, IMG submission 187116) | Freshwater microbial communities from meromictic Lake La Cruz, Castile-La Mancha, Spain - LaCruzMarch2015_14m | ecosystem: Environmental > Aquatic > Freshwater > Lake | place: Spain...
GCGATACAGGGTTCGAACCTGTGACCCCCTCCGTGTCAGGGAGGTGCTCTACCACTGAGCTAACCGCGCTTTGGGTCGAAACAAAACTAAAGCGCGCCTTGCGACCCGCTGCAATGATTTTTGCTGCTCCCGGGCCGGAAGAGTGCAGGCGGGGTTGAGTTTGGCGGGAGAGTGGGGCAGTCTGGTCGGCGATGAACACCATTGAAGCGATCAAGGCGCGCCGCGCGATCAAACATTACGACCCCAACCACCGGATGACATCCGGCGAAGAGCGCGAACTTCTCGAACTGGCCCTGCTTTCCCCCACCGCCTTCAACATTCAAAATTGGCGTTTCGTCGTGGTGCGCGACATGGAGATTCGCCAGCAGATCCGCGCGGTGGCTTGGGACCAGGCGCAGGTGACCGACGCCTCGCTGTTGATTGTCCTCTGCGGCAACCTCGATGCTTGGAAGCAGGATCCGGCCCGCTACTGGCGCAACGCGCCGCAACCGGTGCAGGATTTTCTCGTGCCGGCGATTGATCAATATTACGAGGGCAAACCCCAAGTGCAGCGCGATGAAGCGATGCGCTCCTGCGGCATGGCCGGCCAGACCCTCATGCTCTCCGCCAAGGCGATGGGTTATGATTCCTGTCCGATGGATGGTTTCGACTATGAGGCGGTTGGGAAAATTCTCAACCTCCCGCAGGGCATGGTCATTTCTTTCATGATTGCCATCGGCAAAAAGACGCAGGATTCCTGGCCCCGTCCCGGCCAATTGGCCTATGATGAAGTCGTGATCGAAAACGCGTTTTAGAGCGTTTTCGATACGAGTCTTTACGCTGTCTCGTTTGATCCATCGGGGTTTGACTACGTGGCATCGGCATCTCGCCGAGCCATAGGCTCTACGAGCAGGAGGCCTGCCGATGATGTCCAGTGATCACGGGCAAGATGTCCGTGCCACTTTTCGGCAAAACCGCTGTAGCGCTTGTAAAAAGCTTCGCCGAAAACGCTCGAACCGAGTCTGAACCCAAGGTCTGTTGGCTTTTCGGGCCCGTTCCTGCGGGGCACAAAAAAAGCCCCGGGTTCCCCGGGGCTTTTTTTACCATTTGCTCTGCGCTCCGCATCAGGAGTCCGGTTTGGTTGGGCTTCCGGCCCTTGAGCTGGAGCGGTTTTGGAGGAGATCCGCGCCGTGGCGGACCGCTAAAGCCACTCCTTGAGCGGAGTAGAACGAGCCGTGAACGAGGCAGCGTTCCAAGAGGGTCGCCCGAAAAGCCCGGTAAACTTTCGGATCCGGAGCCAGCGGTTTGTTCCAAAATTCATCGAGGGAGGCCTGAGAGGTCAGTCCCTCAAAGTTGTAGATTGCGCGTCCCAGAGCTTTCGTCGGACAGGCGTGATCGAACGCCGAGGTGGCCACGGTGCTGTTGACTGTCACCATGCCTTTGGTGCGGGTCAAGAGGGTCGGGAGGTGCCCGCCATCGACGAAGACGACGCGCGACAGCACCCCATGTTTGGCGGCGATTCTTCGTGTTTGAGGCCCGCGAGGGACCAGGTCGTTGTCGAGGGGGTGGCATTTGACGACGAGGTGGTGGTCAGCCGGCGCGTGGGCGGCGAAGGAAGCCAAGATGGTATCCATGACCTCCTCCAGATCACGGAAGTCGGAGTGCAGAGTGATCTGGCTGTCGCTGTCCAGTTGCAGTGGCAGCAGGAAAAATGGTTGGTTTGTTTGGAGAAAGCGTGACAACAGCGCGAGGTGCCGTCCGCGTTCGCCCAGAAGATGACGCCGGAGCACGCGGCGCGACCAGCCATGCAGTTCGCGCAGCGGATGATGAGGCCGGTGGGGTTCGTAGTGCGGATGGAGGGTGGGAAGGGCGAGGTTGCACGCGTGGTTGGACACGTCCCAGATGGCGCGGTGGAAAAACGAAATGGGCACCGGCGGCACTTGGTGGACCGGAGTGTCGTGTCCGTGGGCGGCCAAAAATCCCTCGGCTGAGGTGGGGAGCGAGGAGTAGCCATTGGCCCCGCCGAGATCAACCGTGAGGCAGTAAGGGCGCAGATAGCCCTCCTCGAAGACGTGGACGCGGATCCCTTGGCGTTGTGCCTCGCGGCAGGCCAAGCTGTGGAGCGGGCGGACGTCGGAAAAAAGCACCAGATCGGTGACCTCGTTGGCCTCGAGGAATTCGCGTATGTAGGCCGGCCATTCGTCATAGCGACCGACGTAGTTGGTCGCGCCCGCGCGGCGCCAGAAGAGCCGGTCTCCCGGGCAAAAGTTGATGCGCAAGCAGTGGTGACCGCGATGTTCCAATTCGTCGGCGAGGCGCGCGAAGAGCGGCGAGGCCACGCCTTGGAGAAAGAGGAAAACTTTTCCCGACTCTACCGGCTGTTCGTCTCGCATGGCGTCAGATTCCATGGCGTGTCTTGTGACCTCGAGATGTCACCGATGAGCGAGAGCAAAACGGATGGCAAGTCGTGGGCGCAGAGAGTCGAGGGTTGGGGCGCACTTGATCGGGACGGCTCGTTGGTGGTGATCAGGTAATCGCTGTGCGGCGTTTGTTCGTGGGCGATATCGTAGTTGAGAATCGGCGAGTGGTCGCCATACCAACACAAGACGAGGGGCCTGTCGAGACGGGATGCCAGTTCGGTCAGCATACCCAGCATACGGTCGCTGTTGACGAGGTGCTGCAGATAGGCGTCCCGTGCCGAGCTGCAGCCGGGAAAGCGCCCGGGGAACCAGGGTCCGTGGTTCTCCATGGTCACGGCAAAGACGAAGCGCGGTTTGTTGCTTTCTTTGAGCAGTTGCCCGAGATATCCGGCCACCGCGGCATCGGACACGTGCGGGCCGCAGCGCGGGGCTGTGCGGAATTTTTCGTCTCCGTGCAAAAGGTTGAAGCCGAGGGCAGGCATGACTGTATCGCGACGGAAAAAACGCAGGTCATGCGGATGGATAAAGTCGGTTTCGTATCCCGCCTCCTTGAGTGTCTTGGCCAGCGAAGGGTATTCGCGGCGCTCGGCGCGGGCGTAGGGATTGAAGCGGTCGCAACCGAGCGCTGCCGGGGGAATTCCGGTCAGGAAACTGAATTCCGTGCGCATGGTGTAGGCGCCGCCGCAGGGCACATCGAGTGGTCCCTGGGCTGCAGCGCCGTTTTTCGCCGCGCGGAAAGAAGGCAAGTCCGGCGGATGGCGGAAAATCCGCGCGGGATCGATGAATGACTCGGATTGGACCGCAATCACGTGGGGCAGCAGGTCTGCGTTTGCACGCGAAAGGTGGAGCGAGCGCACGCCAAGCGGTTTGTGTTTTTCCGCGATCCAACGGCTGTAGTGCGCGATCATCGGCACGAAGATGCCCCACCGGGCGGTTGCGATCGGCGGCCGCAGTTCGGCCGCGGGCCCGGGCAGAAAGGATTGGACCCATCCGGCGATCCTCTTTTGCCGCGGCAGGGCCCAGAGCAGGAAAGGACCCGAAAGCAGGAAAAGCTTCCAAGGGAGCGTCATCCGGGTTTCGAGCGGCTTCTCGATCGTGGCAAGAGCGAAGAGCAGACCGACCATGGCGAGCAGAATAGCGAGCCCGATGATGGCGTTGCGGGGTGCGAGCAAGAGTTGCGCGTAGTAAAGCCGCGGATGCCGCAGGATCTGCCCGACAAATTGCAGATCGAGAAAAACGAGCGGTTCGCCGAGCAGTTGCTCCTTGGCCCGGCTCGAAGCGACAAAAACTCCGACCATGGCCAAGCCGAGAACTAAGGCGGTGACCGGGCGGTCGGTCAGGCCGAGCCAGAATCCATAGATGACGGTCAAAACAAGGGCGCGAAAGAGTAGCACCCGCGGTTGATGCCATGAGCGCGGTTCCCATTGCCGCGCGGTAAGTGCTTCGACCAATGATGCAGCCAGCAGGAAGGCTGCCAAAGGTAGAAGGAAATGCACAAGTGCCGGGCTCATCAGAACCTTTACTGTGCCCGAAAATAAGAAGGGCGTGAACACAGGATTTCCCGGGACTGCAGTTGGGGATGCGTGATCCGGAAAAAGAAAAACGCCGGTGGGAAACCGGCGTTTTTTTGCGCTCTGGAAATTGATCGCGGCTTAGACCATCTCACAAAGCTTTCAGACTTTGATCATAAGGTGTATCGCGATGTCCCCATCGCGATGTCCCGAGTGAAATTTCGCGCCGGACCGTAGTCCCGCAACAGCGGGACGGAGATGGCCCAAAGGCAAACGGCGCGATCCAATTTGCCAGACGTCCAGAATCTTTTGGTGATTGGTCTCAGTGGCGGAACATGCGAAGGAAGGGGCGGAGCGGGGATCGCTTGTGGGGAGTGGCCCGCCGCCAGGCAATCAGTTCGTCCAAGGCCTGTTCGGGTCCGGATAGCCGGTGGCCGCGGCGGTCGGCATACATCGGGTAGAGGATAAGGCACCCGGCAACGAGTTCATCCAAACCGAGTCGTCGGCTCCGCCGTTTGCGCGCCTCGGGATTCAGGTCCGTGTCCTCGGTCAGTCCCCATCCGGCGTAAAAGGGCGAGCCGTAAGTCGTGACTTTCACCCCGCGCAGTAGCGCCTCGAACCCTGTAAGGGATGTCATCGTGTGGACCACATCGACCTGTCCGAGAAGTTCGTGCATGGGGCAGTCCTCAATCACGATATGGCACCAGGTGCGGGCGGCGGATTCGTTCCTCCCGCTTCGACGGAGACCGGCGATGACATCGGGGTGCGGTTTGTAGATGATGAACGCATCAGGCGCGTTCTGCCGCACCTGTTTGAGCAGGTCGAGATTGGTCGAGGTGCGATTTGTCCCGAGGCGGATGGAGGCGTCTGTTTCCACTTGCCCGGGAACAAGGATGACGCGCTGTGCGGAGGAAGGCCGCCGCCACGTGCCCGACCCCGTGTTGTATTTGGTCAGTCCGGCCGCGGTGATTCTGGCGCGAAGGCTGCGGGCGCGGTCGGCCTCCGGGGGGGTGAAATCGTGCTGCGCCAGAATGTGTTCGAGGTCGGAGGGCACAGTCGCGTCATAGTAGATGCCGCGCTTGTCGAGGACCCAGGAAAGCGGCCGGGTCAGACTGGCGCCGAGTCCGACCGAGCGGAGAAACCCGTCTTCCAGCCGCCAGACGCTGGTTCCCGCGGGAAAGCGATCGCCTGGAATTCGTCGCCCCCATGTCACAGCGGTGGTGCCGGGCGGAATCCGGTCCGCAGCCGGGACAAACCGCACCTCGGCGGGAGCGAGGAAGGCGCGGACGTGCCGGCGTTTCCAAAAAGAGAAGCCGACTGCGCAGAGAACTTCCCCGGCGCCCACGGGAAGCCGCTGTGATTCAGGAGCAGCGGCGTGCGACATCGGCGATCTGCTGCAGGCGTTGGGCCCAAGTGTGGTTTTGGTGCACGTGGTCGCATGCGGCGCGGACCATCTCGCGATCGGCTTCTGTCCATTCGCGGTGCAACCGGACGAAGAGGTCTTCTGCTTGGGTCTTGTTATCGACCACATGGCATAGTCCCGGGAACAATTGCGCCACGGAGAGCGCGGGCGTTGTCACGGCCATGCCGCCGCTGGCCATGATTTCGACCAAACGTCTCGAGAACATGGTGGGTGAGTCGTCAACTGTATTGACGTTGAGGGCGAAGCGATGGGTCGCGTAGGTCGGGGCGGTTTTGGCGTGAGCCACACGGCGTCGGATTTCCAGGCCCGGCAATTGTGGGTAGCGGTAAATGGGCGACGGACGGTTCGAGTTGCGGTCGTAGACGACCAATCCGGTTTTGCAGGCAGCTTCGAAGAGCATCTCCTGCCGTTCGCGGCGCCGGGGGTGGATATGACGGCTGTAACTGCCGAGAAAACAACCGCGCCGGTCGGTTCCAGCCACTGTTCCGTTGCGATGGTGGATGGCCGGTTGCACGGCAAACATCAGGACATCGACGGGCACGTTCTTGCCGACCATGTTCCGGTAGCGGGGAACGCAGTTGGCATCGACTGTGAAGATGGCGTCGAAGAGCGAGGCGCTGGCGGAGAACCGCTCGAAGTGCACCCCATCCTCTTTGGACCAGAAGATGCAGGGAATGCCGCGTTCCTTGGCGGCGAATACCATATTCTGCAGTTGCTCATTAGTGCGTCGTGGGTGGTCCGGGTAAGCGGCGATGCCGTATTTCCAGGAGTTCCAGCGACCTTGCCAGGCGGATTCGACGAGAAGCAGGTCCGGTTTCCAATGGCGGAAAACGTGGCGATAATGCCAGGGTGTCAGGTGCGCCACTTGGCACTCGTGTTGCAAGGCCAGTCGGGTGGCTTCGTCGGCCACGAGGGCGATCTTTAGTTTGGCAAAGGGCTGCGACATGCGGTGTGGCGAGGTTGAGGCTCAGACGGACTCGAGTAATCCTTCCCAGAAAGTGATGCGGTATTTGTGGACGAGGTCGGGCCAGGGCAAGTGTTCGAGGTCTTCGCGGGCTTCGGACTCGTATTTGGCGAACGCCGAGCGCATGGCCAGAAACTGCGAGCGGTTGGCGAAGTTCTTGCTTTGCAGGTGGGCAGTGATCGCATCGAGATCCGAGGCGACTTGGGCGCGCGTGGCCGCTTCGTCCCGCTCGGAGTGAATGGACATGGGTAAAACGTGCCGGAACCCGAAGGTCGCGAAAAGCGATTCGTAGCACGACCAGCGGCGGTAGTAGATGGAGAAGGGGGCTTTGACGAACATTGTCCAATAGTCGGGTGCCAGCAGGGAAAGACCGAACACTCCCTTGTGGCCCTCGCGCAGGACATTGCGTGTGGCCAGACCGTTGGGAATCTTGAAATAGATTGTTCCTCCCGGGACGAGCAGGGTCTTCAGGTTCATCAGGAGTCCATCGGTGTCATAGACGTGCTCAAAGACGTCATTAACAATGGCGACGTCGAAGGGGCCGTGGGATTCGAGGGTGCGCAGGCCTTCGCGGGAGGAGGCATCGCAGCGGATGAAGGGGATGTCGGCCTCCTCCGTGGCATTGATCGCGGCGAGGCGCAGCCACTTGTTGCTGACGTCGGTGCCGACCGGGTGCGCGCCGCGTTTGGCGAGTTCGATGGCGAAAGCGCCGTAAGCGCACCCCACGTCCAGCACCCGGCGGTCGTCCCAGTCGAGGCCTGCTTCGTTTTCCAGCCGGTCGAGCGTTTTGACCGCGCGCTCACGGCTGTGGATTTGGAACGCATAGCGATCGGCATGCTCGCCGACGAGCGTCTCGAGAGATTCCACGCCTTGGGCCTTGGCGAAAGCGTGGAGAAAGTCAGTGTGGGCCATGGGATGGAAAGTTTTCAGTGTTCAGTGTTCAGGCGGAGGGATCCGCCTTCGCGGGGCTTTGGCGTGACGAGCGGAGAACTGAGGGCTGAGAGCTGAAGAGATAGCCGAAGGGATCTTGCTGAAAACTGAACCACTGAAAACTGAACACTGCGCTCGCGCAAAGGGCGGAGATCGGCGTGACAAGCGGAGAAGGGAGGGTCACGAAGGAGCGGCCTACAGGTCAGCAATGGGGAGACCGATCACCCGCGCTAGGGAGAGTTGGCGGGTGTCGGTCGAAACGAAGACTTCGGCATCCAGCGCCTGAGCCAGCGCGCAGTGCAAGGTGTCGAGTGCTCGACTGCCTGTCTCGGCGGCGTGCTGTTTGGCGAGGGTGGCTGCGGCCTGGAGGGTGCTGCTGTTGACAATGTCTACGGCGATCAATTTCCCGGCAGCGAGGTCATCGGCGACGAGTTGCAGAGCAGCTTGCGCTTGGTCCCGGGTGGCTTCCCGGCGAAAGACCTTGAGTTGGAGCGCCGAGGCAAGCTCGAGGTCGTGCAACGGGGTGTAAGCAAGAGGTTGGCCTGAGACCTTGGCCGCGATCAAGGCGCTGTCCTGCTCGGGGTAGTAGAGTTTGACCAGACAACCGGTGTCGAGGTAGACCACAACTCAAGCCCGGCTGCGGGAGACCAATTCGCTCAAAGTTTCGCCGGCCGGTTGCTCCCCCCAAATCAGACGGGCTCTGGCCAAAAAATCCGGCTCGCGCGACGGCGTGGCAACCGCGCCCTGGCGAACCCTGCGCCCCTCGAGCCAGGCGGCCAATTGATCCACTTCACGCTCAGGCAGGCGAACAATGGCTTCCTCTATTTCGACTAACGTGCTCATGCAATATCCAAACTAGCAGAAAAGACAGCTCGGGCAATAAGGGTGGAGGGAAGAGCGGCCGGAGGCCGCGGGTCGCAGAGGATTAACAGAAGGTAACAAAGTGAACGAGCACCGGAGCGCGTGGGCGCTCGGGGCAGATGGCCGCAGGCCACCGCAGGCGACATGAGCGGGAGCGAAGGAGTCAACAAAGGGGGGAGCGGCCGGAGGCCGCGGTGTTCGGTGTTCAGTGATTCAGTGTTCAGGGGGAGGGAGGAGCAGGGAGAAGGCGGAGACTTGAGACCGGAGACCTGAGGGGGAAGAGAAGGCGGAGGGATCCGCCTTCGCGCGGCTTCGGCGTGACAAGCGGAGAACTGAGGGCTGAGAGCTGAAGAAACAGTGGAGCTGGGAGTTTACTGAAAACTGAACACCGAACACTGAACACTGCGCAAGCGCCCGCGCAAAGGGAGGAGTCAACATTCGTGGGAACGTGGGATCCGGTGCTTCAGTGGTTCGGTAGGCCGGTGGGACGTGTTCCAGTTGACTTTCTACGCCATTGGCGTAGTTTTGGCCGTGTGCACTTTATCGAGACGCCGATTTTCACCAAGCAGGTCATCTTGCTGCTCGATGATGCCGACTATCGGCAACTCCAGGTCACCTTGGCGCTCAAACCGCGAGCGGGAGACATCATCCGCGGGAGCGGCGGTCTTCGGAAAATCCGCTGGGCCGTGCGCGGCCGCGGCAAAAGCGGTGGCATCAGGGTCATCTACTATTTGGTGGCCGACGAGGAAATCTACTTTCTCTTCGCTTACGCGAAGAACAAACAGGAAGATCTCGACAGCGGACAGCTGCGACTTCTCCGCAATCTGGTGAAGGAGGAATTCAAATGAACGACAAAATGTTTGCCGAGTTGGTCCAGAGCATCAAGCAGGCCGGGAAAATCCGCCGCGGCACGAAGCGCGCCGTGCGGCGGACCACCATCGGAGCACCCGATGTCCAGCATATCCGGGGTCGGCTCGGGCTGAGTCAGGAACAGTTCGCCATGATGATCGGCGTCAGCCCGCGCACCGTGCAGAACTGGGAGCAAAAACGCCGCGAACCCGAAGGCGCGGCCAAGGCTTTGCTCATGGTCACCGCCCGCCACCCGCGTGTCGTGCTCGAGGCCCTGCACGCGGCTTGATTCAGCGGCCGGGGGCCGCGCGACGGCGGGTGAAAGGTGGGTCCGAGTGGCGAGTGCAGAGAGGAGACGTCTCTCACGGAGGCACGGGGAGCACGGAGGTTTTAACAGAAGGTAACAAAGGGAACAAAGGGGGAGGTATGATAGGGCGGAGACTTGAAACCTGAGGGCTGAAACCTGAAACCTGAAAACTGAACACTGCGAAAGCGCAGAGTCGGCACTTAAAACTTACAAACTTAAGACTTAAAACTCTGCGAGCAGGGAACGGGCAGGCGCTCAGGTAAAGCGATCTTTGATGAAGCTCGTGGCCGCGGAGACGGCGGTCAAAAGTGCCGGGCTTGCACTGACGGTGTCTGCGTAAAGCTCAAGCAAGTTTTCCGTGGCATATTCATGGGCGATCATGTTGCGGAGGTCGCGAATGGCGATCAACTCCTCGGCTGAGGGGATCATGCCGAGTTTCTCGCACAAGTTCATCCGGTCAATGAAGGTCGGAGCGTCTTCGCGTAAGAGCAGGACGGTCGTTTTGAGGACCTTTTGGGTCAGGATGTCTGCGGTGCGGGCGAACCTCGAGGTGAGCGCGTCGAAGGTTTCTTCGTCCTCGAAGCTCTGGGGTGGCGCCGGAGTCAGCTTGGCGCATTTGGCCAAGGATTTTTCGAGCGAGGTCGCGGCGAGTCGGATCGACGCAAGGTCCCGCCGCAGCAAGCGCAACAGCTTTTCGTCGCTCATAGCCTCACGCCACCAGCCAAGGCCAAATCCTTGAAGGGGTGATCCGCGTGCCGCGGAAAATTGACGATATCCAGCTTTTGCTCGCCGATTTCGCCCAAGATGGCCCGCCGCATTTCGCGAAGCTTGCGCAAGGGCAGCTTGTCGTCGGTGAGCAGAAGCAGGTCAATGTCTCCGCCGCGAGAAGCGGGATTGGTCCGCGAGCCGAAGAGGTAGCTCTCGCCACCGGGGGCAAAGCGGGCAGCTTGTCGCAGGATCGCGCTTTTTTCGGAGGCTTTAAGGCGCATGTCTTTGGGCCGGACTACGCCGGGGCATGCTCGGCTTCGGAATGTTTGGGTTCACGGTGACAAGATCCGCAGTGCTCATAAAATTAGTATACCAGTGGTTGGAGGGGGCAACAAGGGAAGTGACGTGTGGCGACTGGCTGGTGACGAGTGGGGGAGGCGGGAGGGCGGAGGGCGGCGAAGCCGCCAGTGGCGAGTGCAGAGAGGAGAGGCCTCTCACGGAGGCGCGGGGATCACGGAGGTTTTAGCAGAAGGTAACAAAGGGAACGAAGGGGGAGGTATGAGAGGGCGGAGACTTGAAACCTGAACCGGAACGAAGTGGAGATAGGTCGCTTCAGCGATCAACTGATACCGGAACGAGCCGAAGCGAAGCGCAGACGGGTTGCCGCGGCAACCAACTGATCGTGGAGATAGGTCGCCAAGGCGATCAAACCTGAAGGAACGAAGAGAGGACTCTCACGGAGGCGCGGGGGTCACGGAGGTTTTAACAGAAGGTAACAAAGTGAACGAAGGGGGAGCGGCCGGAGGCCGCGGTGTTCGGTGGTTCAGTGGTTCAGTGTTCAGGCGGAGGATCCGCCTTCGCGCGGCTTCGGCGTGACGAGACGGCGTGACTGCCCGGTGAAGTATGCTGCGCACTTCACGGGCTAAAGCTTAAAACTTACAAACTTAAGACTTAAAACTTCGTGAGCCGAGGGCGAACGAAGAGAAACCTGAGAGCTGAGGAGATGGCCGAAGGGATCTTGCTGAACACTGAACACCGAGCAATGAACACTGCGCTCGCGCTTGCGCGGAAGCCGAGTTAGCTTTGCGTTGTTTCTTTGCGGCTGAGGAACATGACGCGGTTCATCCAGTCTGCTGCGGCTTCCGAACGTGCCACCACACTCAAGGCCTGCGCTAAGCGGACGTGGTCATTCTGCGCAAACGACTTGCTCGAGACGAAGATGACGCCGTTGTGATCTTCATTGGCGATGGCCTTTTCGTGGAGTAGTCGCGGAATGGTGTTCAGGTCGAAGGTCACCAAGGTCCATCCGTCCCGGTGGGCTTCAGCCAAGACCTCGTTGTCGGCCGTGTTCATCAAGCTGCCATCGTCGTAATGGTGGATGCTCTCTACTTCCGCTTCGGGGATCTGCCGTTTGACAAGTTCGGCCACGCCCGGCCAGATGTGTTCATCCAGCAGCAGTTTCAAGCGACAGCGATTTCCCGATGTTCCGTTTGCGGCAAGCTCCGCCTCAAGGCCTGCAGTTCAGCTGACTCGAGATCCTCCCACTCCTGCCGACATTCGGCGGCAAACTCGGCGATGTAGGCCAGCGCTCCTCTGGCTTTCCAAAGCGGCCAGGCAAAAGACTCGGCTAGCTTTTGCGGGGTGAGTTCGGCACCGTGCCGGGTCTGACCATAAACAAAGGCCACCTGCACGCGTGTCCCTTGAATATAGGCGACGCGTCCGAGCGGCGTGTCGCGGAACTCCACGGCCGGAAAATCCTCCCGCCGCCGGGCCTCTTCCAGAATGCGCGAAGCGGCCATGCCGGCGCTGCCGCGGCGCTTGGCAAACCGCTCCAACCACCGCCGCGTCTGGTGCGGAATGCGGATGCTCAGGGTGGCTGTCGCGCTCATGTGTGAAATGTATGAAATGTGTTGCACCTGTCAAGGGGCGGGCGGCGAAGCCGCCAGTGGTGGGGGAGGAGCGGCTGGAGGCTGCGGTGTTCGGTGTTCAGTGGTCCAGTGTTCAGGCGGAAGGAGAAGCGGCTGGAGGCCGCGGTGTTCGGTGGTTCAGTGTTCAGGCGGAGGTTTTAACAGAAGGTAACGAGCACCGGAGCGCGCGGGCGCTCGGGGCAGATGGCCGCAGGCCACCGCAGGCGAGATGAGCGGGAGCGAAGGAGTCAACGGAACGAAGGGTCAGAGTCGGAACTTAAAGCTTACAAACTTAAGACTTAAAACTTCGTGAGCGGGGAGCGGGGAGCTGGGAGCTTACTGAAAACTGAGCCGAGTCCGCGAACCGAGGCTTGGCGAGATAGGTCGCCGAGGCGACCAAACGGCCTTAGCCAAAACTGAACACTGAAAACTGAACACTGCGCAAGCGCTCGCGCAAAGGGCGTAGCTGGAACTTAAAACTTACAAACTTAAGACTTAAAACTGCGCTTGCGCGATGCCGGATTGGTCGCCGACCAGTTGCACGAGGTAGATCCACCAATCGGGATTTTCCAAAGTCGTGCGCACCGTGGTGGCCGGCAAGAAGCGCCGCATTTCCTTGAGAAAATCTTCACGCAGGGCGGGCTCGGTGCGCAGGGTGGTGAGGCGCGTGGAGAGCAGGGTGACGAATTCCTGTGGCGTGCGCCCGTGGTCGGCGATTTTCGGCGCGATTAAAGTGGCGGGCAGGAGCACTCCGCTTTGGACCAGCCAAGCCATGTCCCAGAGATCGCGGTTTTTGAGCCTGTTCTCGCGGAAGGCCAGGGCGATGATTTTGTCGGCGAGGATTTCCTCGCGGCTTTGGGCCTGCACGATCAGGCCCGAGGTGCCGAGGTCGATCCCGTAGGCATTGCGCAAAACCATGGGACGCCGGTCGTGACTGGGCAGGGCGCAGATATCGATATGGATGCGTTGTGCGGGGAGGTCGGGACGGTGCGGTCTGGTCTCCACCATGAGTTTCCAAGTGGACACCTTGCCGCCGGTCTTGAGCGGTTCGCTCACTTTGACGGGCAAGCCGTAGCGCACCCCGAGATTTTCCACGAGGGTGCGGCCGAGTGCGGCCAGGTCTTCTTTGCAAAAATCAACTCCGCCGGTGAAATCCAAATCCTCGCTCAGCCGCGGCGAACCATAACAGGCCCGCAGGCAAGTTCCGCCGATGAAGGTCAAACCGGCGAGCAGCCCAGCCCGTCCCATTTCCCGCAGAATGTCATGGTGGAGGATTTCCTTCTCCACCACCGGTCGCAGGATGGCCAAGTCGGCCTGTGCGCGGAGAGCTTCATCAACCAAGCGATCGAAGAGGTTCATGACATGGTCCCTTCTTCCACCAGATCCCGACTGCGGCGGGTGGCCTTCATGTCGCGCAGCGCAAGACTGTCCGAGGCCCGCCAGAGATGGCAGCCGGCGTCGTAGGACAATTCGGAGGCCAAGTCTCCGGCTTGGCGTGCGGTGTGAATAAACTCGATGTTTCCGAAGTCCCCGCAGTCCACGACATGGCTCCGGCCCGAAGACATGAGCGTGATCCAGTTGATGGGGACTTGGGAGATAAGCCCGGCGTTGCTCAGGGCGGTTTCCAAGCTTATGTAGTTGAATTCGCCGGCCCGAAGCCGTGCGGCGGCATGGAAGAGCAGGTTTCCCCCCGCGTAGCCGCGAACCGGATACAGGTAGATTCCCTTGCAAACCCGGCGCAGGATTCCGGCTTTGACCGCCCGCGAAAGCAAGACGGGCCACTGTCGGCAGTCTGGCACTGCCGCCGCCAAATCCGAGGCGGCAAAAAGGCAATGTTCCCCATCAGCCAGCGCCTCCAAGGTCTCCCGAAGCTTGCGGATCGGTTGCATGCAAAGACAATACAAATCATTGCACAATATGCAATGATTTGTTTAGTGCTTAGGGGTTGGGGAGGTAAAGGAGGTCCCTCACGGAGGGGGCGCCGCGGCGACCAACGAGACTGAAAGACTCGGGGAACACCGAAGGTTAACAAAAGGTAACAAAGGGAACGAAGGGTGGAGCAGTCGGAGGGGAAGAGAGGGGAGCAAGCTTGGCGTGCGGTCACGGGTGGCGGGTAGCTGGTAAAAAGTGCGGAGCGCAGAGTCGGCACTTAAAACTTACAAACTTAAGGCTTAAAACTCTGCGAGCCGAAGGGATCTTGCTGAACACTGAACACTGAACACTGAACACTGCGCTCGCGCGAAGCGCGGAGCGCCTACAGATCCAACAGATCGCGCAGAGCGGTCTTCACCTGGACCATGTCAGCCGTCGACAAGGCGCCGAGCCGGCGCGACAAGGCTCTTTTGTCAAAACTGGCCAAGCCCTGCACGTTGACGGCGGAGTGCTTGGGTAACCAGCGCGGTTTGCCCAGATCCACTTCGCCGCGCATGCCGCGAATTTGCGAGGTGAGCGGAGCCACGATCAGCAGGGCCCGGGCGTCGTCGTCGCTGGGCACGGACAAAACCAAGACCGGCCTGTTTTTGGCGGCGATGCCAAGGTCGGCAAACCAGACCTCTCCCGGTTTGGGATCAATACGCACCGAGGGACTCCGTCCATGCTTCGGCTTGCTCGCGCGCCGAGAGCAGGCGAGGGGGTGTCGTCAATTCGAAAGGCACACCGTTGTGCAGCTCGATCTGGGCCAGCAGCATGTTGAGCGCATCGCCAGGCTTGAGGCCGAGGCGGTCGAGGATTTTCTCGGCTTTCTTGAGCCGGCGCGTCGGGACCCGGGCGCGGAAAAGAACGCTTTCAGTAGCCATGCTCAAATATGCTCGAAAATGTCCGTTTAAGTCAAGCTGGGTGCTCCCAAGATTTATTCACGAGCCGCGTGAAACGAGACAGGTCGCTGCACGGCGACCAACAGACGAAGAGACGGAGAGACGGAGAGACTAAGAGACAGCCGAAGGGATCTTGCTGAAAACTGAATACTGCGCTCGCGCGGAGCAGGGAGCTGGCTAGCTGTTGATGGTGGGATTCACTCCGCCGGTCGGACCGGCGGGACCTTGGGGACCT
>Ga0247836_1005450_pt1 | contig 14906 bp, 15 predicted proteins | sample LaCruzMarch2015__4_FD_187116 | JGI IMG/M metagenome (GOLD analysis project Ga0247836, IMG submission 187116) | Freshwater microbial communities from meromictic Lake La Cruz, Castile-La Mancha, Spain - LaCruzMarch2015_14m | ecosystem: Environmental > Aquatic > Freshwater > Lake | place: Spain...
ACCCACAAAGATGAGGAGGAGAGTTTCCCCCTTTTGGAGCGGAGAGACCAAGTTGTATGCGCCCGAGGCGCCGTTGACCCAGCTCTCGAGAATCTGCGTGCGGAACTCGGCGGGCGCCGTGACGGTGCCGTTGATCTTGCGTGCCGACGTGAGCTGGGTTTTCTCGCGGACCACGGCCATCCAGCCCGACGCGTTTACCGGTTGCCAGTTGATCTGTGTGCCGTCGAGCCGCACGTTCTGCAGCGACTCCGGCACGCCGTTGATGGCGTGGCTGGAGTTGGCAGTGCCGCTCACGAAGTAGCCAGCGCCCGAAACGGGTTTCTTATCCGGACCGTTCAGAATGCGCATGAAGAGGGACTTGGTTTCGGCGATCATCGGGGCGCCCGCCGTTGCGAGCTGACCGTTTTCTGCCGGGCGACCGACGATGTCGGTGGGCATCCAGCGGTTGGAGGGCGTTTTCTGGAAGTTCACGGCGATGTCCATGCCGTCGGTGGCTGAGCGCTTCCACACAAAGTTTGCCGTCTTCTGGAAGGTGCCGGTGAGCGTGGACTTGATGGAGCGATCGGCGGCCCATTCGCGATCGCCGGCGAAGTTGTACTGGCGAAGCTTGAGAAGCGGGATGAATTCGGTGAAGGGCGCCTTGTTGGTGCCCATGTCCACGAGTCGTCCAAAGGGAGCGCGGAAGGAGAGGGTGACCAGTTCTTCGCTGCGCCCGGGGGTGGTGTAAAAACCGAATTCGGGTTTGGCGAGCGTGAGGGGAATGAAGCCCCAGGTCTCGGATTGCTTGGGGAAGTGCAGATTGCCGGGGACGCGCACGGTTTTAGGACCGGCTTGGAAGTCTTCCATGGGGGCAAGAAAAGCCTCGAGCTGAAACTGGAGAAGTTCTTGAGGACGAAGCGTGGGCATCACTAAAGCACCATCCACTTGGTCGTCGCCGTTGCGCAGCTCGCTGTAGCCTTGCACCGTGCCAGGGACCCGAGTGACAGGACCTGTGGCCATAAGACCGATCAAGAGAGACTCGAAGATTGCCATAAATGTGTATCCTCCCAGTTTTGGAATGCAGCGTTAAACGCCGCCGCCCTGAGGGGAAACTAGCATGGGCTTGCGCTCTTGGCTTGCCTTTGCTAACGCTGTGAGTCCAATTACTTAGACGTGCCTGGGTAGCTCAGATGGTGAGAGCGGCGGATTCATAACCCGCAGGTCGGCGGTTCGATCCCGCCCTCAGGCACCACTTCTTCCGTGTTCGAACTACCGAATCTCCAATTACTCAATTTCCGTCAATCGCTTATGAAGCTCGAACCATTCGATCATCTCATCTCTGCCGAGCGATCCGCTAGCTACGGCATCGACAAGATCTGCAAGCGCATCGGGAGTTTCGTCACCTCCTAGCGGATAGACCAATTCCCAGCCATGCTCATTCATGAATGTGATCGCGGTAAGCACTGCGGTTCGCTTGTTCCCGTCCTGAAAAGCATGGCCCTTAGTAAGGTAGAAACAAAGTGCTCCAGCAAGCCTTGCGATTCCCCCATAAACAAACGGCGGAGAGCCGGGATAAAAAGCGCTATGTAGGGCGCTTTCTATCCGGTTCATATCGAGCACATGGTGGTTTTGGCCTTCACCGCAGACGAGCTTGTTGATTCGAACAATCGTCGAGGCTTGTGGAAGCCCCACGGTCAGTCGGGTCATTTCAGCTTGTCCATCGTGTGCTTGTGCTTTTTGAAAGCCTTCTTAGCGCTTTCTAAGAACTGATCGTCGTCGACGGGGCAAAGCTCGATCATCTGCGGTTCAGAGATAAATTTCTCAAGCGCCATCGCTACAAGCTGAGAGAACTTGACCGGATTTTTGTCGAGGTAAGCCTCGATCTTTCTCTCTAAGGCATCATCGACGCGAACCGATTTCGGAAGTCCCATAAAGTCTCCTTTTGTATTTATTATACTACAATATTCGACACTTGTCTGATGTTTCTTTAACCGAATGGTTCTCAACGGTTAACACGGCATCGTCACACCGGTTAGGCGCGAGTCGAGGGAAAGCCGAGGGCTTTAAGACGATCTAGAACGCCGGTCTTCGATGCGCCGAAATGGGAAGCAATGTCTTTCACCTTCCATCCGTCCTCGCGTAGTTTTGCCAGTTCGCAAAGATCGATCTCGGGTCGAAACCACTGTGCCGTGAACTCTTTCACGATCACTGTTTGTTCGACCAAGTTACGTCCACGCGCACCAATCTTTTTCGTCCTTCGATCACTGGTCACCGCAAGATTCCGAAACTCAAACTCCATTTAACTGGGGGCTGATCCGAATTTGCCGCTTCGAGCGTTCGTGAAATGTCGGAATCTTTCGGCATTTTGCTACCGCTTGCTACCACTTTTGCTACCAGCCTCACCGTCGTTCAGGACCGGATTTTCATAGAGCTGCTTTAAGGAGGTTCTTCTGAAATTACGTCATGTCGTTTTTGCGGTCGTTGCTACCTGGGCGGGTGCCGAGCGGGTCGGTGGACCCCGGACATCTTGGACCGGGGCCGCCGATCCGCGTCTGGCTTTGCGCGAGTGGGTACTGGAGATGCATTGGCGGAATCCGGGGTTCTGCACGGAATGGGATCGAGGTTTCGACGCGAAGGCTTGGAAGTGTCGAGATGGTCGGCGACCTATCTGGCGTTAGGCCCCCGCCGGTCAGCCCTTCGGGCTTCGACCGTTGGGTCGTTGAAGCGAGTAAACCGCGTTTTATCGATGCAGTATCGACAAAGCGCGGACTTCCAGCAGCAAGTAGCAAGCGGAAATCATTGGTTATATGCACAAACGATAGAAGTTGACATGTGTATATACAATAGAATACACTTTTCAAGTGCGCTACGAATGGGACGACGCCAAAAATAGAGCCAACTTTAAGAAGCACGATGTTTGGTTTGAAGAAGCTCAAACTATTTGGACCGATGCAAGATCAGTAGAATTTTTCGATCCTGAACACAGCGACGATGAAGACCGGTTCATGCGCATTGGCCATTCGACTAAAAACAGATTGCTACTTGTGGTTTTTTGCGAACGAGCCGGGTCAAACATCCGAATTATTTCGGCCAGAAAGGCCCTTCCAAAGGAGATTAAGGATTATGAAAAAGGAATATGACCTAAGTAAACTGAAAAAACGACCTGGAAAGGTCAAGTCAGACCCAGATGCAGCTAAAACTCCAATCAGCATTCGGCTCGATGCTTCCGTTTTGGCTGAGCTTCGCACTGAATCTGAAAGGCTTGGGATTCCTTATCAGACATTTATCGGCAGCATCCTTCACCGTTACGCCAACGGCGAACTTGTTGATAGAAAAGCGATGAATCTCGAACAACTTTTGAAGAAAGTTTCCTAAGCTTCGAAGCGTCTTTCTGAACCCTAGATAGGCAGCTCTTAGCTGCCCGTCATGCCTAGGACTTGAATATGCAAAGGCCCTCGGAACCGAACTTGGTCCCGATTTTCTGAGAATCTTGCTGACCCTGTCCTCGTCAATCCCGAGGATCTTCGCCAGCTCTCGCTGGGTGATTTTCTCGGCAAGGACGTAAGCCACGAACTTTTGCTGGATGTCATGGCGAAATTTCTCAAGAGGCGTTGCTTTGGCAGAAAGCGCCAACGTGCCTTCGGCTTCTCAAGCTTTTTTAGGACCTTCTTAATTTCACTGCTTTTAGGGAAAGCCATTACTTTTTCCGCCGCCTAAAGATCAATAAATACATTGCCTTGCGCTTTCATTTTCGATTTCTAAGCTTCGGACGAATCGGGTCCGGTATTCTGAAGAGTGTGGAGCATCAACGGGCAGTCGGCGGGCTTGGACATACCTTGCTGCTTGTTCTGGGGGCTTTGTCCTTTGCGAGCTGCGGCGCCTTGTTCAACACCCTCGATCCCGCCTCACTGAACACGAGTGGTGGCGAACAAGATCCTGAAATTGGAGGTGACGTTCCCGCTAACCAAGCTCCTTTCCTTTCGGCGATTGCCGGCGCGACGACACGAGTGAACGTGGCGGTAGCGGTGGGCTTTACGATCTCGGATGTCGACAGCCCTCTCGCGTGTAGCGGCGATTACTTGAGTTTGCGCTCGGGCAACACGGCCCTTGTAGAAAATTCGGCAGTGGTGTTTTCGGGCAGCGCTCCCGATTGCACGGCCACGATCAGTCCTTCAAACAATCAGTCCGGGAGCGCGGATATTCGGCTGATTTTGAGCGATGGGGCGCTCGCCGCCGAGACGCAGTTTAGCCTGGTCGTTACGGCACTCGTGATCACCGAAGCTTCCGGTACGAGCCGCAACAATTGGTACTCCCTTGCCTCGGACTCCGCGGGGAACAAGCTCGTGGCCACGGTTCACGGCGGCATGATTCATACGTCCTCCGATGCGGGCGCCACTTGGGTTAAGAGGACCGCGCCGGGAGAAAAAAATTGGGGCAAAGTCGTTTCGTCCTCCGATGGGACAAGGCTCGCGGCCACCGTTGGCAGCTTCGCCAACCACAGCGATACGGATTACATCTACACTTCCAGCGACTCCGGGGTCACGTGGGTTGCGCAGACCGGCTCCGGACAGAGGCAATGGTCTTCGATCGCTTCGTCCGCTGACGGTCTGAAACTCGCGGCCACCGTTTGGAGCTGGCCGGGGGGCTATCTCTACACCTCCACCGATGCGGGAGTGACATGGACCGCGCAGACGGCTGCGGGCACTCGACACTGGATGGGACTTTTCTCTTCGGCCGACGGGACCGAACTTGCGGGATCGCTTTGGGACGGAGACGGCGGTGGGGTCGTGATCGGGTCGTTTGCTGCCGGCGCATGGACATGGACCGCTCGCAATCTGGGTGGCGGAAATCGCTCCGCGATTTCCGGGAGCTCTGATTTTTCGAAGTTAGTGGCGGGTGATTTGTCGAGCAATCGCATCTCCCTTTCCCTGGATGGGGGCGTGACCTGGAACAACAAAACGCTGCCCGTGGGCCAATCTGCCTTCTCGGCCGCTTACTCGGCGGACGGATCTAAGCTGGTCGTGGGGACGACCCATAGCGCCGGAGGTTCGGTTTATAGCTCGAGCGATGACGGATCGACTTGGACCCAAGAGCTTTCCCTCAACAATGGACCGCAGTGGGGCTTTCTTGTGACCATCAACTCGACAGGAAACAAAATGACGTTTGCTCAAGGAAGCGGGATGGACCCGCTTAAGCAAGCCGCGGACACGGGGCCCAGGGATTGGCGATCGCTGACCTCCGATGTGAGCGGCACCAAACTCGCGGCGGTCGTTTATGGCGGGTACATCTACACATCGACCGATGCCGGGGCGACATGGACGGAGCGGACATCGGCGGGGGCCAAGAACTGGGGCGACATCATTTCTTCTGCCGATGGGACAAGGTTAGCGGCCGTCCTGCACCAAGACGAAGTGGATTATGTTTACACGTCCAGCGACGGCGGAGCCACGTGGGTTAGTCAATCAGGCTCGGGATCGAGGCATTGGTCTTCCATTGCTTCGTCGGCGGACGGACTAAAGTTAGCGGCGACGACGTGGACTTCGGGCACGGACTATCTCTACACCTCGACGGATGGGGGAGTGACTTGGACTCAGCAGACGGCCGCCGGAAGTCGGCACTGGGAATCAATCGTCTCCTCTCCTGATGGAACGAAGCTGGCGGCATCGCTTTGGGATGGCGACGGAGGGCTGGTTGTATTGGGAACCTATGCCGCAGGAAGTTGGACATGGACCGTCAGCACCCCTCCAGGAGGCGGCAATCGAATTGATATCTGCGGGAGTGCGGATCTTTCGGTGCTTGCGGTCAGCGATGGCAACTCTTCGGACGTCGCCATCTCGCTTGACGGGGGTGTCTCGTGGAACATCAGTACCCTGCCGCCGGGCGAAGGTGGTTCTGTCAGCCTGTCGTGCTCCGAGAGCGGGGGAAGAATCGCGATCGGCACTTACAATTCCGGGGGAGGTTCCGTCTATACATCCGTGGACCACGGGACAACTTGGAACCGGCAGATAACCCGCACCAATGGCGCGCCCGAGTCGTATTTCAACGTCGCTCTCAACGCTCAGGGCAATCAGCTTACGGCGGCAGAGACGAACGGGGCCATCTATTACTCGGGTGGCGGTTCGATCTGGACCTATCGCTAAATTGAGTCGCTAAATTCCGGAACTTGCCAGCTCGTCTACGAGCGGGCCGATCGGCGACTTGGCCGCGAGAAGTTTGAGGCGGTCGATCAGTCCCAGGCTTCCGTCTTCTTTGGCGAGCAAAGAGTCGAGATAGAGGAGCAGGTCTTCGTGGGTCACGATGCCGGTGACTTGTCCGTTGTCGGTGACAAGAAAGGCCGAGATCTTCTCGCGGATCATGCGGCGGTTCACTTCGCGGATCGACAAGCTCGCCTCGACGGATTTCACCGGCCAGCTCAGGAAGTCGCGAACCGTGAAGCTGGGGTCCACGCTGAGTTCGATGATTTTTCGGCCTTCCGTGATCGAGATCTCCGAGCGTGTGGCGCGTTGGAGGTCGCGGTCGGAGATCACCCCGATGCACTCCTCTCCGTCGGCCACCACCAGATGGCGGATGCGGTGTTTTTTCATGAGCTCGTAAGCGGCGGCCACCGACTCGTCGACTTCGATGGAAATGATTTTGTGTTTGCCGAGGGCAGAGATAGAGGTGCTCATTTCCCGAGTATCCTCCGGAAGCCGCTCTCCATCAATTGGAGCCCGTGTCGGCACTTGGCTGCGACGGTGAAGCTGTTGAGAGCGCGCAGCTTGTGCGCTTCCGCAGGCCCCGCGGAGAGTTCGCCTGCTTGGATCGACAGCCGGGCGATATCCCGTGCAAATTTAATAAAATCAGCAATTTAAAGAGTTTCTTTGGCTGTCTAGGGATCCGTCACCTGGTTCGCCATTTTTGTTCCGGAGTGTTTCGTGGGGAGACGCGCGCGCGGGAGCCAGGGCGTGGCCCGGTGGCACGCTTCCTGTAATAAGGGACCCGATGACACTTATTTTCCGGAGGACCTCTATGACTGTTCTGCAGCGATCTTTGTCGCCCCTTTTCTCTTTGGTTGTTCTTGGCGTGATCGCCGGTTGCGGAGCGAAGTCTGAGAGCAAGCCCAAAACGGTGCCCGAGAAAAAGTCCGTTGCGGTCTTCTCCGAGGAGAATCGTTCCCAAAAAGTAGATGATCTTGCGCGCGCCACCGGTGCCGAGATCGAATTCGACGCCTCCATTACCTTCGATAACGAATACCTGGCCAACAACACCTTGCAGGTGGTGAAGGCCGAGACCGACGCGATCCGCACGAGCAAGCCGGGCGTGGCCAGGATCATTCTCACCGCGGGCCCGTCCGGTGCCGCGCCGATCAGCGAACTCGACAAGCGTTTGGTGATCAAGCTCGACGTGAATCAATCTCGCCAGAAGACGATCTTGTTTTTGACCGGTCGCTATGACGCCGTCGAGATCGAGGACATCGACCAGGCGCGGACGGACATCGAAAATCGCCTGCTCATCCCGTCTCTGCAAGATCTCGTGGGCGGCGATCTCGAGTCCTCCAAGATTCTCTATGCGAAAGTCGAAAGCGCCCTCCTGGGTTTGAACTTGCGCCGGCCGGGCCCCGAGGGAGCGGGCATGCGCTCCAAGGCCAACGGCCTCAGCATCGTCATCGCAGACCGTTTCGGCGTGGCGCCTAACGGACTCGCGCTCGACGGAAAGGCTTCGGAGACCGCCCTGCGCGAGTTTGCGGTCAAGGCCTTGGACGCGATCGCGGGCGGTTACACGGTGACCAGCGGCTTGACGGCGCGTCTGGGTTTCGCGCTTGCGGTCCAACCGTTGGTGTTGGACGCAAACGAGTACGCACGCGCCATCAAAACCCTGCGCGAAGTGGGCGAGGCCTACAAGGGGACCCGACAGATCGACTCCTTGCTGTTCGGCAAGCGCACGCAAACGTCCACGTCGACTGACCGCGCTTCTCTTGCCAAGGTGCTCGTAAAGTTCGACTCGCCGAAAGTCGAGATCCTTAAGTTCCTCGACGACATGCCTTACTCTCACCAAGAAGAAGGGCGCATCCTCACGGACGGCCTGCGCGCCGACCTCCAGGCCCAGGGCATTTGGGTCGATTTGGAAGTGGTCGTTCCGACGACCGAGGCTGCGGTGGGCGAACTGAACCGCCTGGTGGATGCTGTCCGCGCGACACTGAACACGAGCCATGTCGCCGCTCGTTCGATCAAGAAACTGCGCTTGGGTCTTTCCGATAAGCACGAGCTCGCTTCGGGCGTGCTCTCCTTGGCCCTTCCTAGCCGCGATCCGCGTACGGTCGCCGACTTCCTCAACTCCCTCTAAACGAGAACGGCACGGAGATTATGAAAATGAATACGAATCGCGCGACTTGGATCACGTCCCTAACCCTCGTGGGCGTCAGCCTTGCGGCTTGCGGCAAAAAGGAGGCACCCAAGGAAACCCCCAAGCGGGTGGTGAAAGCCTTCGAATCGCAAAACCGCGATCAGCTGATCCGCGACCTGGGCCTGGATCTCAAGATCCCCGTCACGGTAGATCCGTCCCTTGGCGTGGAAAGCGAGTTCTACGTGAACCACGCTCTTCGCGTGCTCAACGACCATCGAGATCGTTTGCGCGCCCGCAGCGGCAGCGTGCACGGGATCTTCATTACGTCCAACTTCGGCTCCACCCAGACCGACAAGTTTCTCACCGTGAACATCTCGGTGAATGCCCCGGCTCCCGAGATCGTCCAGTACATCGAAACGCTCTCGCGCGACTTCGCGCTCGTCCAAGCGCTGGCCGAGTATCCGGTAAAGCTGAGTCTTGATCGAGTGCCGGTGGATCTCATCGGCTTGGACGCCGCGCGCGCCAAGGCCCTCCTGCCGAAGCTCGAAAAATCCCTGAAAGGAATCAGCCTTAAGCTGGAGAGAATGGCGCTCATCCTTTCGGATCGTAGCGCGGTGATGCTGGATCCCGCCGGAATGGGCAGCGGCGCTATTGTCGTAAACATAGATGCCACTCAAGAAGAACTCGACCAACTCATGGTGAAATCGCTCCTGGCTAAGCGCAAGGCGGTGGACGTGATCGGTCGCGCGCGCAAGCTCGTCAACTACGACCTCGCCATTCAGCCGGGCGAACTGAGCCCTGACGAAGCGATCATGGCGCTGGACCTTATCGACGCCTGGTCGATGCTTCCCGGTGCCCAGCTCTCCGAGCGTCGGGTGAAGAAAGTCTACGTTGGCCGCCGTTACGAGGCGAGCTCCGCCAAGACTCCGGCCGCGGACCTTATTGCGATCATCGATTTCCGGGCGCAGCCCCAAGTGGCGCTGGATTTCCTGCAGCGCATGCCGTTCTCGTATGCTGAGCGCATGGCCGTCGTGATCTCGGAGCTCAAGGCGGAACTCGATCGTCGCTTCCCGGATTCTCAGATCGTGGTGGAAGGCCGGGTGGTTCCTACGGAAGACGCCGTGATCGACGCGGCCCAGCGCCTGAACGACGAGATCCTGATGGCGATCACCGCGGAGCGGTTGGCACTCGGCATCAGTCGCATCATCCTGGGAGGCGGCGCTTCGATCGACTTGTCGGCGAATACGCTAACGGTGCCTGTCACGGCTCTGGCTGGGCAGATCGGTTCCTACCTGGACAACGTGATTCGTCAGCGTCTCGACCGCGACGCCCAAACACGTTGCCAGTCGTTGGTGAACGATCTTGCTCGCGACTACTCGAGCCTTACGGTGTCCGCCAACAGCTCGCTTTGCACCGTTAACCCACAGGGAGCGGTTCCGGCCATGGAATCGACTGTTCGCGCCCTTCGGGACGGCTTGGACCGCGAGTTGCTTACGAAGTTCGCCACGCGTCGGATTGAGATCGTGAACGGTGCGGAAGTGGCGGCGGCGTACGACGTGTCGTACAACTCCCTTCGCGTGAGTTTCGGTCGTGTTTCTGCGGAACAAGTGCGCTCCACGATGGACGCCGAGCGAGCTCGTCGCGAGAAAGTCGTCAGCGATGAGATCAAGTCTCTTTTGACGAGTATCCCTTCGAGTCTTTCGAGCCAGGGGCTCACCGTTGAGCTCCTCGATCGTTCGAGCGTGAGCTGGAACGAATCCACGCTGCCGCAGCTGCGCAAGTTAGCGCAGACGATCTCGTACGGAATCTCGGCTGAGCAAGCCAAGAAGCTCGGCTTGAAGAAGCTAGAGATCGCGGGAGCTGGCATCAAGGCCGTCTGGGTTCAGGCCGAAAAGAAGCTGGTCGTGGCCGTCGATCTTACGGACTCCTCGGTGATCGAGGAAGTCGTAAAGAAGGAACTGGCGCGTCGCGACGCAGCGTCTGTGGCTCGCGTTAGCAACTGAGGTTTGTTCGAGCTCAGTCGGGATCGCGAGGAAGGAAGCGGTCCTCTCCCAGTCGGTCCTTGAGGTTCAGAAACGATTCCAGGCTCTGCTCGATGAGCAGGGCCTGATCGCGTTTGCGAATTCCTCGAATCAACGGCACCCATTTTCCCGAAGCAAGACGAGTCTCCACCTTGACGGCGACGGAGCGCTTCTGACGTGAGCTTCGGTATTCGCGCAAGGCAATGGAGCGAATCTCCGATACTGGAATCTCTCGACCGCCAAACCAGGGCAGGGGGCCGACTCGCACCAGGAGACGTTCTCGGTCGACTCGGATTCGAGTGCGGTTGAGCAGTTGTGCCAGGGCCGTGTACGCAAAGGCGATCGCAATCCAGGGATGCGGCATGAGCAGGTCGGCGTGAAACTCGCCGCGCTGGAGGTAGGCGATCCAAGGCTGGCGGAAAATGAGCCATGAGAAGCCGCCCCAGCCGACGGCGGTGACCACCCAAAAGGGGCCCAGGATGGGATGAAACCAACGGTGCGTGAGCTCCACGAACGATCCCTCTCGCTGAATCTGGATGCCCGAGGCGGCGTGGACGCGTTTTTTGGCCATACAGCTCTATCGGCGAGCGGTACAATTTTAATGATTCGGCGATTTTTGGGCCGGTCCGTCTTCCCTTAGGGGCTAGGGGCGTGGGATTCTCGAAGGCAGAGGGATAACTCTATGTTGATTGCTGGACTCTTGGGGCTGATGTCGTGGTTTTCTCCGGCCGGGGGAAGGGCGTGGTTCTATCATCCGCTTGATGGCACCTACGTATACGAGACTTGTAGGACCGAGCTCAATTTTTCCAATGCCACGGACGATTTTCGCCTGACGAAGCTGAAGATTCGCTGCGATCAAGGACCTTGGTTTCTTTTCGAACAAGCGCACGAGGGAGTGACGCTCCAGAAGAAGGGTTCGAGCCTGATCCACGGCGATCGAGTCGTGGGTGAGTTTGGCAGCGACTTCGTTCGCTTCACCACGACCGACACTTGGGACGCCGAGAACTTCGTGCAGCTTAAGGGCTTGGCAGGCGGCACGCCGTCTCTTCAGTGGTACGTAAGCAGTTCCGACTACCAAAGCTTCGATGTGCTCGCCGACGGCTTCGAGACCGACTCGACTCAGGGGCGATCAACGTTCTCCACTCCGTAGCTAGACTTTTGCTCAGCCAGTTCCGAGGTGACCCGCGTGACGATCGTGTGCAGCGTGGGCAGCATTTTCTTGGCCTCCTCGGCAACGTTTGCCGTCTCTTCCATGTTTTCCATCCGGTTGCAGAGCTCTGACAGACCCTTGGCTCCCAGGCCGGCGCTGCTCGACTTGAGGGCATGGGCGCTGGTGCGCACGGCCTTGCTGTCTCCGCTCTCGATGGCTCTCTCGATACGCGTGACGTAACTCGGGAGGTTCTCCAGGTATATGCAGATAAGTTTGTGCACCAGCTTGCGATCCGTTTGCTCGGCGAGTTTTCCGAGCACGGCGGTGTCCACCAGCGAGGTTTCCTCCATGGGCAACCAGCGGTTCAACATAGCCGCGAGGTCGGCTTTTCTGAGCGGCTTTGCCAGGTAGTCATCCATTCCTGCGGCAAGGCACTTCTCGCGGTCGCCCGCCATGGCGTGAGCTGTCATGGCGACGATCGGCACGGGCTGCGAGTTCGTTGTCGAGGACCCGCGTAGGGCGCGTGCCGCCTCGTATCCGTCCATTTCGGGCATCTGACAATCCAGGAAAATCAGATCAAAACTTTCTTTTGTCAGGGCCTCGAGCACTTGGCGTCCATTTCCCACGACGTGTACAGAACAACCCATGAGTTCCAGAAGTGTCTTGGCGAGCACCTGATTGACTTCGTTGTCTTCGGCCACCAGTACCCTCCCGCGCGCTCCGGGAACTGTGTTCGACGGCACGAGGGGCGGTGGCGCTGGAGTGGGATTCTTGGCAATCTGCACGTGTGGTTCCGCGAAGGCAGGTCGCTGGCGCCCTTCGGCCTTAGTGACGGGCGCCGGATCAAAAAGCGGAATCACAAAGCTAAACAGGGATCCATGGCCCTCCCGACTCTCGACTTCAAGGTAGCCGTTCATGAGCTCGACGATGCGTTTGGCGATCGAAAGTCCTAGCCCCGTGCCGCCGTACTTAGAAGCCACGGTAGAGTCGCCCTGGGTAAACGGAATAAACAGACGGTCGAGAGCCTGGTCGGAAAGTCCGATGCCCGTATCCTGCACGGCAAAGCGAATCTGAGGGTGGAAGCCGCCGAAGCCCGACTCCACGGTCACATTCAGCTCTACGGAACCTTGTTTGGTAAACTTCACGGCGTTGCCGATAAGATTAAACAGGACTTGCGCAATCCGATCGGCGTCTCCTTGAAGTAAATCTGGCACGCGACCATCCACGGAGTAGCGAAGCACGAGACCTTTTTGATGGGCCTTGGCTGCGAAAAGCTTGGTCGCGGAATCGATCAGCTGACGCGTGTTGAAATTGCGAATGACCAGGTCGAGCTTGCCGGCCTCGATCTTCGAAAAGTCGAGAATATCGTTGATGATCCTCAGGAGCGTGTCGCTGGAGCCGTGGATGGTTTCGGCGAAACTGCGGGACGTGGCGTCCAGATCGGTGCGGTCTTTGAGAAGTTCGGCATTCCCGATGATGCCGTTGAGCGGTGTGCGAATTTCGTGGCTCACGTTGGCCAAGAACTCCGACTTTAGCTGGGACGCCTTTTGCGCCATTTCCCGAGTACGGCGTAGATCGTGGGCGATGCGTTCCCGGCGCCGGGATTCCGCGTGGAAGAACCATAGCGACATTCCTGTGATGGCGACGGCGAGGAGGCCTCCGAACACCACGAAGCCCTTGGCGCGTGCCGACTCCGAACGCAGGCGTTTGGACTCCCGCTGAAAGAGATCCATCTGCGCCTTGTCGATCTCGTCGACGACGCCGAGCATGCGGTCCATGCGAATCTTGTCTTCGTTCATGTTGACCACTCGGCGCGCAAGCGTGGGACTGCCGCGGCGCATGGCGTTCACGGACTCTTCGAGGGTGGCGAGCTTGGCATCCAGGAGAGGGCGGATCTCGCGCCGCTTAGTGAGCAGTTCCCTGTCCTCATCGAGCACCCGCTCGAGCTCCGAGAGGCGTGCACGAACTTCCTTCACGGACTCTTGGTACTGCTCCAGGAAAATCGCACGGCTCGTGAGCAAGTATCCGCGTTGCGCGCTCTCGGCTTCTTTTAGGGGCGTGCGGACATCGTCGATGAGGGCCTGAATAATGAGTGCCCTCGTTTCCGTTCCCACGGCTCTCTCGAAACTCGAAATCGATCGATAAGAGATGACCGTGATCATCGCGACGAGAACGAGTCCGATCAAGATGCAGAAATAAGCAAAGCGCGACAAAAGGCGTTCCATCAAGCATCCCCCTCCCTGGACAAGGACTAGTCTATCGGACTCCATGGCGCGAGACCCATGTTCGGTTCGAGCAAGGCCTGTTTGGCTCGGCGAAAGATAAGACTCAGTTTGGTCAGGTTCAGCGGCTTTGCGACGTAGTCTTGTGCACCCGCCTCGAAAGCGCGAGCTCGGGTGCGCAGGTCATTCGAGGCCGACACCATCACGACTGGAGTATGGACGTAGAGCGGATTGCTCCGGATTTCGCTAAGCAACCGAAGTCCCTCGCCGTCCCATAGGTTGTAGTTCAACAGCACCAAATCAAAGGGGCGAGAGGATTTGCTGAGGAGCTCCCGTGCCTCGCCTCCGGAGGCTGCCATTTTGTAGTCGGTCTCTCCGATTTTCTGACACAGACAGGCCACTAATATCCGGTATTCAACGACGTCTTCGACTACCAGAGTATGGAGGCCCACGACGGGGCACTCAAGCCGAGGCATGCGCATCATTTGAGTGTGCGCCACCGAGATGGAAGGGTTCACCGCGCGGGTGTGAAGATTTCTCCATATACGCTCCAACGGGTGCTGATTTCCGTATGAGATTCTAGGGTCGGAGGGGTCAGAGTATGATGACGAGAAAACGCAACAAGGAAGCTATGAACCGCAAGAAACGTGTCCTCGTGGTGGAGGATGACGGCGCACTTGAGCATTTCTGGGAGTTCATTCTCGATAGGGTGGGCCCTCACGTGGAGATGGCCTGGGCCGAGAGCGTCGAAGAGGCCGAAGCCCTTCTCGCAAAAGAAAAGGAACGGGGCCGGGATTTCGATCTCCTGATCGTGGACATTTATCTGCTGGGCGGAAAAACGGGCTTAGAGATGTGGGAAAAGCATCGCAATGAAGCGGGTGCACCCCCCTTCATCGTGACTTCAAGCCTCTCGACGGGCCAATTCATCAAAGCCGGCGGCACCGGACCTGGTTTGCCCTGCTACCTGCAGAAGCCCTTGGACCCTAAGGAGTGTATTCCGATGATCGAGGGGCTGCTGAGTCGTCCCCATGCTCCTGCGGCTTAATCGAGCTGCGTCAAAGCGTCGTCAAGTACTCAAGTCCTGCTGTGATTTTTCAGTGAAACGGTCGCCCTAATTCGCCAGTGAATTTGTCGCCCACCGGCTTTGAGGCTTCGTCGGTTTAGGCCGCTCGCTTGAGGCTTGTGGGGGCTTCAAATTTGACGATCTCGATC
>Ga0247836_1005451_pt1 | contig 14905 bp, 10 predicted proteins | sample LaCruzMarch2015__4_FD_187116 | JGI IMG/M metagenome (GOLD analysis project Ga0247836, IMG submission 187116) | Freshwater microbial communities from meromictic Lake La Cruz, Castile-La Mancha, Spain - LaCruzMarch2015_14m | ecosystem: Environmental > Aquatic > Freshwater > Lake | place: Spain...
TAGAAGGGGGCATCTTTGAAGGCTATGATCTTTACAGCAAGAACTCTTTGTGATTATTAGCTGATAGCTTTATAGACCTTGCTATAGGAGCCTTCCCCGATTTTCTAAATCAGCTTAAAAGTAGTCATTTGCCAAATATTTATTATGAATCTTCGAAAATAATCAGCTTAAGGCAAAAGTGTTCCACGATTGCTACTTATCAACTTGGAATCTTTCTTTTCTTTTATGTTAACCGACAGAAATAATTTATACAGATCGTTTTGAAAAATCAGTACTGGATAAAACGCCTGCTCATTATCTTCAAATAATATTAGATAGAATTTCAGTAAATAATCAATGATTTAAAAAATAATCGAAATAAACTCAAATAAAGAATGTGGGAACATCATAAGAGATCGTAAATTCTTTTTGCAGTATTTTTTTCAGAGCTTTTGGTAAAAAAGGTATTTTTAGTTTTTGTAATATTGCTTGCTTATTGTTAAATTATTTTCTTTCTTTACTCCACGAATTCTTGGGGTAAAATAACATCAGGATTAAAATAATTTATATTTACTGAACCTATTTTATTTTTTTAAAGGCAGTGGATTATGTAGTCTTATATCTTATATGTAGAGTATTGAGACCATCTCTCTGGAAGGTATTTTTTTGCTTCATGATTGTAATTCTAGAGGAATTTTTAGGAGAGCTATGCTTACTTCCATATAATTTTCTCTATTTGGCTCTTAGAAAATGGCCTTTTGTAATAATCTCTCAATCTTCCTTCAGGGAACGTGTTTGGAATGTATTTGTATTGTATCTTGGGGAATAATGAGTAATGTTATAAGGATTTATTGATATTTTATGCAAGTTACAGCATCATTGGATCCATACTATCTAATTTAATGGGGATAATAGTAAGAAGATCTTCAAGATTTATTGATCTCTTCAGATCATCGTTCAGCTGATTTATTATGGTCCATATTGTCATCAGTAAACATTATTGAAGATGAATTTGCTTAAAATTATATACTATCCCTGTTGGAGGAGCATTTTATGTTGTTGGTAGTAAAAATGTATCTTATTCTTTGTATCTTTTCATCTAACTATGATATTTCTTATTATATTCATCAAAGATGTATCTTGAAAGTATTTTAGATCGATGGCCTAAAAGAGTTAGCTTAAATGCACTTCTACCCAAAGTTTCAAGATCGAATTACTTCCCTTTCTTTACTAGTTAGGTTGAAAGGATCTATAAAATAGGTGAATTTTTTAGATCATTAATAAAGCATGAGTTGATGACATTAATGATATGCAATGATTTAAGCTTATAAATGTACTTAGATAAAGCATGACAGCATTTAACAAGCAAATCATAGCTTTCAATACAAACATAATTTTCCGCTAAACCTTTTGCAACAATATTTTTCAATTTTAACTGCCTATCCTTTATATTAATGACGAGCATAGTTAAAGGAAAATAATTTGTCTAGTTTTAAGCTTTTCGATACAAATCGTATTTCAATATCTCCAAAAAATCAACATTAGGTTATTTTTTAAACAGAGTATAGATTGTCATAAAAGTATAGACATTTTCGAAATTTAAACTTGTAAGAATATTTGTTATGATATTTTAAGATTTTCCAAGGAGCTCTTGATCAAGAATATTCATTCTCTTTTTACTTGCGTTAATCACAATAAAAATATTGATAAAATCATCTTTGGTATATTTTTAAGGATTGCTTAATATCTATGTTGCTAATTTTCTTGCAAAATGACTGATATTTAATTACTATTGATCATTTGTTGGTGTTTCAATTTTCACCAAAGGATTGAATCTTATTTTATTTCTAAATTTAAGGAATCTTATTAAATTACTTACAGTAATCTATCCCAATTACTAAAATTTACTCAACGCATTTCTTTCGATCATGTAGTAATATATTTCAGCTGGTAGGAAGCTAAAAGTTTTGATTACTTGAAATAAAAGAGGAAAATAATTATTAAGATGTGATATATCTTTAATTTCCTTCATCTTTCGATGAATTTACCTTATCATAGAAGACCAGTATTAATGTCTTGTGATTTACTATTTCTATAAAAAGAGATATGGACATTTTATCGGTATATTTTTACCTTGTTTTTCTCTCATCTGTTTTATCAATATTTACCATTTGTTCATCATATTTTTTTTAATTGTTTATTTATGATAGCAGTAATAGTCTATTCTTGAAAAGAGTACTAAGTAATGCTCAATTTGAAATTATTGCCATTTATTCTCATGAATGGCCATTAAATCTACAGGAAGACCTTGCATTTTGATTTATTGCATAAGATCATCAGTTCCCATCATAGCTTCTTCAAATTATTGCCTTAATTATGGTTGATTAGAAACCTGTTTTGCCCTTATCTCCACATCTTGCTCATTTTATAACTTAACCTAAGGATAGAAAAGTTCTTATATGATCTAGTTGATATGATGATTTTGACTTTTTTTACGATCCATCTGCTTCTTTATTTCAACTTTTTTTGTTTAATATGAGATGTTCATTATCTGTTGCTATTCTTTTAATCTCTTTTTCGACATTGGGCGGTTTTTAAGGTTTACTTTTCTACGCTTTTAGAGTATCTTCTGACGGCTTATGCGAAATCCTCGAAAAATTGTCAACAACTGCATTATAATTAATTCGTGATAATTATGCACAGATTAAAATCAATATTTATAAGAAAAAATGATGTCAATCACATTATAAAAACAGCAGAAGTCTTTATCTCAAAGGCTGTTTCGATAGACTGTATCATAATAGTCAATTTACAGCTGCTTGCATTGTATTTATTTTTGGATGGCGTAGTCTTCTGATACAATTATTCTTTCTTTTAATTGATTAGATAACTGCTCATATGAGTTTACAGTAGATCCAAGCTATTTTACAAGCTTTCCTAGCTTATCTTTTTGATTATTTAGATCATTAATTGAATTATTCTTTTCCTAGGTAACTTTATTTAATGAATCTATTTCAAATTTCTTCATTTTAAGCTATTACTGATGCCTTATTACTTAAAACTAATTGTTTTTAGCCTTTGCTTTTTCAGATAAAAAGTGACTCTCAGTTTGATTCAAAGCATTTTGCATTCTCTTTATTGCTTACGTTTTATCTTGAAGAACTGAGTCCAGTCTTGTGTACTTATCTTTTAGGTCTTTGATAATTTACTAATTTTATTTAGTACTCTTTTATTTTTTGAATATCTTCTCTTATAATTCTATGTTTTTTTGCCTAAAAGATGATAATTAAGTGTCTATTTTTGAGATTCTTTTATCTTTTTCTTATGATATTTTTTGCAATTTTTATATTTGCTCTAGCATTTCTTTCTTTTCTCTTTTAGCAGATTATATCTTTTCCTGCAATAAAAAATCTTAAGCCTTTTTGTCCTCTTAAAGCTCTTTTCTGATGATTCCCCTTATTTTATTTTTAAACTACTACATTTTTTCTACCTCATCCCTTCTATTTTCCCATTCATTCAAACTCTTGGTCGCTTTAGTAAGCATTTTCTCCATTTAGTCCTTTTCCTTCAACAATTTAGTAACTCTATTTTTGAGTATTGTATTTTGATTATTCAGTCTATCTACACAACTGCAACAGCCTTGACAGGCCAAATCATCTTTACAATGACGTTTACTATCATGTCTAGGCGCATTGTATTATGAAGTTATTCTCTTCCTGTTCATTGAGAATAGTAATAAAAAATATTGCTGTTATAGGATGCCTTTTATAAAGGCAATAAAAGATTTATGAATAAGAATGTGTTAATATTAAGAATGAAAAGTGTTCACTAAATTTTAGGACGTTGTTCGTTACGAGAATCGATATTCTTTTTCTCCTCGAAGGATTACTTTTTTCCCAATCTAAATTTTCCTGTTTATAGTAATTTCTCATCAGGGCAATTTCCATCTAGGGATACAAGTTATATATTTTAATTGATTTGCTTTCTTGTTGAGTCGATCAGTTTTTATAAAACCGAACGATGCATCATTAATTATACAGGGATTTAACTTTATTTATTATTATACTTGTTTTATGGTTTTATCAGATGATAAAGAACTTAGGTGCATTTTTCTATTACAAAGGGTATTGACCAGGTGAAAAGATTCATAAAATTGGGGAGAAGATAAGGATGAGGACTTTAGACGAACTGTTGTATGTTCAAAGTATTATTCTAAATAATAGTATTTTTACCTCAAATTTGATAACTGCTCCTTTGTTATTGTAAAAATCGCAATAGTTTGGTGCAGAGAATATAGTTATAACTGCAGGGAATTTCTCTGGTCCTGACCATTTATACATTTTGAATCCTTCAGCTTGGGCTTAATGTGCTCTAATCACAGAAATAACTTTATTTTTATCAAAGAATCCACGAGTGAGTTCACTTCCAAAAAAATAAGAGCATCCTCTTACTTAATTGACCTTAACTACACCTTCACAAAATCCACCTTTATTATCAACTGGATCAGCCCACATAAGATCACAAAAAAGTCCGTTTTTCGGGATTTCTCTAAATCGATCAATTTTTCTAATATCATCGAGCTATATTATCATATTTTTACTGTTTTTAGTTCATGCGAGATTCCTCCGTGGACAGCTAGGAACTTTTTATTGATCAAGCAAGCCAACGGTAATTGATCAAACATCTCCATTGTCATATCATAAGCTTATTGTCCATATTTATGTAGACCTAGATATCATTAAATTTACATTCTTGACGAAAATTGAAGTAAGATGTGAGCTGCCTGCATTCGTGATTGCCACGAAGCATAATTACTTGTTTTGGTCTTGCCAGTTTCATGCAGACCAAGAGTAAGAGGACTTCGATTGAGAAATTACCTCTATCAACATAATCGCCAAGAAAAACATATTTAGTTGTTTCGCAGTTACCACCTACATCAGCTTCGAGAAGTTTTAAAAGATCGTAAAATTGACCATGTATATCTCCAACAATCGTGACAGGATCGTCAACTGCCATTAGATTTGGTTAGGATTCTTGGTAACTTATTGACTTACTGAATAATATGGTTGCTTCTCTTATGATCTTGCAGTAATCTTCGTGATGCATTCGACCCTCTCTCTTTAAGAAATCTTTCAAAAGGCCTACCTGAACAGTACCTTTTTGAAAGAGTAGCTATGAGCGTAACGGACGATGAGGGGGTAAGGGTAATCCCTTGAAAACTCTTGTATTTCCTGGGTCTTTAAGGAGCTCCATTCTTAATATATAATACTGCAACAACTACCTAAGCTGGAAGTAATGAGAGAGTGAAAGAATTTAAATCTCACTCTATCATCATTAGAAATAAAAAGAAAATCTTTCTTTAGAAACATGATTATGAGATTCTATCACAGATTATTAACCCAAAATATATTCTCGAAAATTTGAGGATATAATTAGTCCTTAATAGATATGATTTCTTTATTACTGAAAAATAGATAATTAGATAATTAATGTGCCGTAATCATCAATGCTATTGCTTTTAACCATATTTATTATTGTAAAATTTGTAGAGATCAATATCAGAAGTAAATTAATAAATGATATTTATCGAGGATTTATTTATCTATCTTTGTTATACAACAAATCTTATCTTTTAGATGAGGTTCTTTTTAAAAATTATACTCACTAGTATTTGAAAAAAATATTGAAATTGATAAATTTATCTCTGACATAATATCAAACAAGTAGCTCTTGTTTCGAATGCTGCCTCATAATCAAATACTAATATTACAACCTATCAGCATTTATTCAAAATTAGTTAAACAAAAAAAAAAGGAAATTAATAAAGCATATTATCTTCATAACTTTTGATATTGCAGTATAAACCATCTCAATACTCTGACAAAATATCTGTTAATCCATAAAAATATTAGAATTTCAATGAAAACATTGATTATTATAATAAATCTAATATTATCAATATTTATTGGCAGTCTTTTCTACCATTAATCGATTCCCCTTTCCCTCCCTCTATGATTTCATCCAAATTTTAGGGTAAAATTTCCCCATTCGTTACCTGCGGTAACGTTTTGATTATGAATACTGATTATATTGCATGATTATGTGACTATATGATCATCTCGCTGATGAAGTATTACTGTTTTTGTATCTTAGCAGCCGCTTCTGCAACAGCTGAATGCATCGGGTATTGTCCTTCGTATTGCCGCGTATTATGAGGATCGTTTCTGCGCTCTCCAGTTTCTGCATTGGAGGATTTAGTACCTGATCAGCCACTGCGATGGCGCACTTGCAAAGTGATTAGATATATTTCAGTTATTTTTGATCAAGACCGAGCTTCTTAGGCACAATTATCTTCACCTAAAGATGCTCACGATCATGACGGTAATCTCCACTCTCGCTGTCACTCCGTCCCTTTTTACTAAATTATAGTTTTTTCGATTTTTTTTTATCTTTGTCTCGGCTACGGGATCTTTATAGAGGGGGAAATTTACCTCGAATTAGATCCACTTTTGCTTCTTTTCGAATTTTCTTTTTATTTTTTGATCGGGTTAATGCGCTAAAGGTCTCTTTCGATCGCTGCTCGCTTTTATTTCTCGATTTTTTCTCTTTCTTCCTTTTACCTTTAGTCTTTTTACTTTTATGATTATTCTGCCTAAATGAGACCCTCTTATTAGCTTCCTTAAGGCTATTGCATTTTTGCAGGAGATTCGTCGACCATAGTAACATTTGGCTCTGGCTGGATATCAATTTTTCCATCAGGTTCATCTTCCCTTAGAGGAAGTGAATTTTTGAACTGCTGGGCCAAATTTTAATTAATCGACTTTCCGCTTTGTAAGATGGGTCCTCCATTCTTAAAACATTCGATTTGCTCCAATATGAAGCAAGCTGCATCAATCTTGTTCTCTTTGGTTCCATTAATAGAAATGATGCATTATCTATCTTTTTCTTGCTTGTCGGATAGTATTTTTATCTGTGCTCCTCCTGATCTATCGATGATATCGCGTATCATGTATCCTTCTGAGTCAGGGAGATGTACTTTGTCCAATTAATTTCGTTACATAATTGGCAGGAATTAACATTCTGAGAGTGTAATCAATATTTCGTTTTTATTCAGATAGAAATTCATGGCTAACGTTTATCACCATAACGATCATTGACTGGACATCTTCAAGCCGTCCATTCAGTACGCAAATTGATTATTACTTCTTTAGTAGCCTATTTTACTTTTCTGACTAAAATTTGATAGAACACTTGGTTTCTTCCTCTACTTTTTGAAGCAATTTTTTCTTTTTCTTTTCTATAAAGGTAACAAGTTGATCAGTAAATATAAACTTGCTCTTGATTTTCGATTTGGTGTAATCTAACTGTGATGGTTCTTTTTCGATAGAATAAGCTATTGCTGATTTTTCCTAAAGCATTTCATATATAATCCTACAAGCCTTTGCAATATCAGAGTGATATCCCTGTATTTTCGCAGTTCGATATGTCATTCTATTAATCGGCTGATTCACCACGATTGTTGTATGAGACTCCTTCATGATTTTATTGATTTGATGGCCTTTGGCACCAATAAGAAGGCTAACCATGCCTTCAGGTACAAAGATGATGACCGAAAAGGCTTCTTTCTTATTTTTCTTGAAGGCTTGGTAAACATCAGAAAGCATGGCTTTTGCGCACTGATATTTCTTTTCCATCTCTACGTCATAGATCTTTATATTTGATTGGATACCTGTATGTTTCTTCCATTGAGATCTGGAATCGTGAGATCTGAGTTGAATTTTATCTGTTCGACTCCATGTGTTTTGGACAAACTTATAAACCAGTCTTCGAAGATACCGATTTCGTTAAGAATATCGTTGTCAATATAAATCTCAAAACCGAAGATCTTCTTCTCTTGAAGCTGAGGTTGAGGAATAGGATGGATGCTACGAACTTAGCTCTAATCGTAGCTGAATTAATGCTGATTTACCTTATGGGAGATGATTGGAATTCAGAAGGACGACGGGAGTTGAGATTTGGCTTTTCGATCGCACTCTTGCGATGCGAGAGTTCAGCACTATCGGCCATCAATTAATTTATTTAAATTAAGGGTATTGTGGGAAAATGGACAAAGTTTTAATCTAAAACACCCGCGCTTTATTTCTTGACTATATTTCGTTAAAGAGCGCAGTGAATTGATTATGATTTCAATATAGTTAAAAAATAGGACCTTAAGAAAAGAATATGATAAAAAGCCTTTGAAGAGAAATGTCTTATCTGAGAAATAAAACCTTTAACTTAATGATTGATGAATAGAATATTTTATCTTACCCCAATAAAATGATCTTATATGTGCAATATCTTCAATAAATCACCTCAGATAAAATGATAAGAAGAGCACGAGTATTACATTTTGAATCTGTCAAATTTAAAATACTAGTAGTTGACTTTATAGATAAAGCAAGCTTCTGATTGAGCTAATTTCAGGTATTTTGAGAAAAATTGAAGGAATTTTATCAATAAAATGATTTGAATATCTCTTCGGAAAATTGTTAATAAATTTCTTTTTCTTTACTTGGCTAAAACAGCTTAGATTTGCGGCTTAAGCCATTGGTATATTATATTTAAATATTTTTAAATTATGAGTTTAGCCTTTGACTAATACGGAAGACCTTTCATCGTCATTAAGGAGCAAGACAGCAAAAAGCGTATCAAGGGTGTGGATGCAATCAAGGTATTGAAGGTCTAATTTAGAGAAATATCCTCGCCGCTAGATCAGTCGCCTCCACTCTTCGCTCATCCTTGGGACCAAAGGGACTCGATAAACTTATTGTCTCAGCTGATCAAGAAGTCACAGTTACCAACGACGGAGCCACCATCGTTGAAAAGATGGAAATCCAACACCCAGTTGCCCGCTTGATGGTTGAGCTCTCTAAGAGTCAAGACAATGAAGTTGGAGATGGAACCACTGGTATTGTCGTTCTTGCAGGAGCACTTCTTGAACAAGCAGAAAAATTGCTTGATAAGGGTACAAGTATTAATATTTAGGTCTACATCCCTTAAAGATATCTGATGGATTCGATCTTGCTGTAGATATTGCAGTCAAGAGATTAGAAGAATTAAGTGAGGAGATTAAGTTTGATGCTCATTAATATGCAGAACTCGTTGATGCCGCCTGTGTTTCACTTGGATCAAAAGTCGTTAGTTCTGACAAGAAGAGATTAGCTGAGATTGCAGTTAGAGCTGTTCTCAAAGTTGCTGATCTTCAAAGAAAAGATGTAAATCTTGATTTGATTAAAATTCAAGAAAAAACAGGAGGAACTATTGAGGATACTCAACTAATTGAAGGAATTTTGATTGATAAGGATTTCTCTCATCCTCAAATGCCTAAAGAAGTTATTGATGCCAGAATTGCTATTCTTACATGTCCATTTGAAGCACCAAAGCCCAAAACTAAACACAACATCGATATTACCTCAGCAGAATCATTCCAAAAATTATATAAACTCGAACAAAAATATTTCACCGACATGATCGATCATCTCAAGAACAATGGCTGTAATATTGCTCTTTGTCAATGGGGTTTCGAAGATGAGGCTAATCATTTGCTTCTCCAAAATAAACTTCCCGCAGTAAGATGGGTCGGAGGAGTTGATATTGAGCTAATTGCTATGGCTACTGGAGCAAGAATCATTCCAAGATTTGAGGAAATTACCCCTCAAAAACTCGGAAAAGCTGGAAGAATAAAATAACTTCACTTCGGAACTGGAGACGAGAAGATGCTTGTTATTGAATAATGTGCAAATGCTAAGGCAGTTACCATTTTGGTTAGAGGAGGATCAAAGATGATCGTTGAAGAGGCAAATCGCTCACTTCATGATGCCCTTTGTGTTGTTTCTACACTCATTAGATGCAATAGAATAGTTTGGGGAGGAGGAGCATCTGAAATTGCTTGTAGTTTGGCCATTCATAATTATGCAAATACCATAAATAGCACTGAACAATATGCTGTTAGAGCTTTTGCTGATGCTCTTGAGCAAATTCCTATGGCTCTTGCTGAAAACTCAGGATTAAATGCTTTGAAGAGCTTAACCAACGCTAAAGGAGAACAAGCTGACCAAAAGTTACCTTATTTTGGTGTTGATTGCCTTGCAACTGGAAACGGTAACATGAAGGAACAAAAAGTCTTTGAAACTTTGCTTTCTAAGAAGGGTCAACTCCAATTGGCTACTCAAGTAGTAAAGATGATTCTTAAAATTGATGATGTCATCGAGCCAGAGGCCCAATGATGCTGTACCTTAGTCATTTATAAATTCACCTTAATCTTTTTGATATTATATATACTGAGTAAAGCTTATAAACCATTGCAGGTGATAATCCATCATTTCTTATTTTTCTTATCCTTGGGGTCATCTTTTCCTTTGCTTTTGCTCTTTTCTTTTCCTTTTGCAGTTTTTTCTGACTTCTCATCTCTGCCCTTTGGCTTTATTGTTCCTTTGCTTTTGTGAACTTTCTGTTTTTAGTCCATCTCCGAGCTCTCATCTTCTTATTCAATGCTTTCTTTTTTCGCCTTCTTTTTGCTCTTATTGTCATGTTATGGATGGTCCTTCTTCCAGATTGCCAGTTGACTTTTATACCTTTCCATTTAGACCTGGTCTTTTACCTTTGCACGCTCCTTCTCCTATGCAGAAACTTTTTCCCATTCTTCCCTAACAATTTGAGTTGTATTTTTCTCACCCTTATGCTTCTTCAGCTGTTCAGCTCTAAAGCGGAAGTAGAAGTTGATAGGTCTACTTGGAGGCTCTTTGCTCATCTCAGCCCGCTTAGACATGACTCGTTAATTTTATAATTGGCATAATCTAGTCATACACAAATTCAATTATTGCCAAGCATCAGATTTTATAGTTTCAAAACAGAGACAATCCTGAAATGTACCTACTCTTACTCTTAAATCAAAGAATAAATTATAGAAGACATGATAATGAAAATCAGGTAGGAATTAGCAAAGTCGAATAGCCTTATTGAACCTATCTAATCAATAACGTGTAAATTGGCACTAAAGTAATTGCTTTACTCATTATTGAGTAAATAATGGAAGAAAATGTAGTTAACTTTCATTTGAAAATAAAAAAATATAGAAACTTATCCCTGAGCTGATCAGTTGTATACCATATCAACAATAGCATAATTTGCAACAAATAATTTAAAGTTCCAGAATAATCGAAAAATTAAAAGAACAATTAAATCTTAAATAGGTCTAAAGAAGGTCTGATTCTCATCCATAAGACATTGGCCTTCATAAAAATCATTGAGTTAAGAATAAAATAATAAAATCTGTAATTTTTGCTAGTTTTCATAGATGAAAGAAAACATGATGATCATGAAAAGATTTAATGAAAATAATGAAGCTAATTTCATCTTTTTAGAATTCAATATTCTACTCTGATGGAGACAAACAGCATTTCATATGTATTGCATGCTGTTTTAAATAGATTATATAAGAATTCAATAATACGCATCTTCAGTTTTGTAAGCTCTCCTTGATCCTAAACTATACTCATAAGAAATAGTCCTGAGATGAAGTTAATCATGAAGTACTGGTATCCATATATAACCTGTCGACCTTTCTCCCTGCAAATACATGTTGATAGCATGTATATAATTAATATTGATACATATAGATGGAAGGAGGCAAATCTCTAACAGCAGGCGCAAACATCCAAAGAATTTCATTAGAAGATCCTTCCCTACTGAGGTAAAAGTATAAAAGATCCACCAACAACTCACATAAAAAGTTTATATGCGTTGCTCGTCGTCTTTTTTTCCGTTTATGTACTCACCGCGAGCGAGAGCTCTTTGAAATAGAATACTAAGCACATCAAAATTCTCGTGTTTATTATTTTATAATTCTCAGTCATGTTAAGCTGAGGATGAGAAACGAAGAACGCGAAAACTTTAAGAAAAATTTGACCTCTCTTCTTGAGGCAAAGGTAGCAAGTTACTCCCAGGAAATACAGACAACTAGCCATAAAAATTTTATCAATTTTAGATTCGAGGAGATAGCAGATATATAGTTTGCCTTGAGAGCACTAGGTTTATACCTCTAAGATCGTGTGGAAGAGGCCATTGAAGTCATTTATAAGAAATAAAAGGGGTTTGTGCTTAAAAGACAACAATATTAGATGGCATTGAATACCATTAAGGATCTAGAAAAAAGGTTGAGGTAATATCCTCCTGGATAATTACTACCTTATATCAATGATAAAACAAAGAAATGTAGTGTGAAAGAGAAAAAGTCAAAACAAGTAGATGATTAAGAATGGATGTAATCTAAAGAAGGAAAAGATAAGATAAAATTCTTCGTCAAAAAGGAAAAGCCAAAGTAAGCGATTACATACAATGAAGAATTCAATAACTATCCTCTTATTTTCCTCTAGAACTCTTTTCCAATATACAACTCTTTCTATTAAGTTCTCTTTAATTACAATAGCCAACAACTACCTGCTTTCTACCCTCACTATGTAAACCTTTAAAACCAGTTCTCTTCATCAATTATGAATGAACAACCTCATTGTTACAAATATAAGTAAGACATCAAGAAGCAATCCTATAAAACCTTCTTAGATTCGAAGAAAAAACCCATTTAAACCACAATTTAAACGATTTCAAGGCCATATGAACTTATAAATCATAATGATTATCATTGAGTTTTATTTTGAATTCAGTATATCACTTTTAACCTCATTTTTTGACTGGTTATGCAACTAATCCCGAGGAGGATAGTATAGTATTCGAGTTGAAGTATTTATATATTAAATAATTGATGAAAATCGCAATTGACGATAAGTGCAGTGAAGTGTTCAAGCAACTCAAATTCGAGAAGAAGCATCGCTATGTCATCTTCAAAATCGAAAAAGAGCAAGTGGTATAGAGTTGATGATATAGGTTGTTGAAAGTGTTGGTGAGAGAGAACACAATTGGAGTCATTTACTCGAATCACTAAAACCTCTTTAACACAGATTTGTTGTGTTTGATATTGACTTCAAGACCAATGACGGAATTAATGCCAGTAAGATATTCTTCTTTAACTGGATCCCTGATTCCTCAAAAATTAAAGTGAAGATGCTCTACGCAACGGCAAAATAAAATTTCAAGACATATCTTGATCTCAACACTAAGTAACTCAATGCAAGCAGCGTTGATGATGTAATTCAAATATTATTAAGTACAATGAGGAAGGAGTGATTAAATAATTTAGTAAATGATTCTTCATCCCATATCTCAGTATTCATAATTATTACCCTCTATGGGCAAAATAATAAAAATCTTGAAATAAATAATAATCATAGTGCTATTTTTTCGTATTTTGTTATCACCATTACAGTTATGATCAAATAAAAGATTCTGTTGATATTATTTCATTTGACATGATCAGTAAGATCGCAAGACTGATTTCTTCTCCACTTTGCCGAATTCAAACCAGAATGTTATCATCGAAGGCTAGTCTTAATCCTTCTGATATGCTTGTAGATAACCATTTATAAAGCTTCCTAGACACATAGGACCAAATGAGCAATAAACATAAGAAATGCTTAAGTATTTGGGAGTACAATCGGTCCAGGAACTGATCCATCAAGCGATTCCTTAAAAGATTAGAGATGTTTCAGCTCTTGAAGACAATGCTGTCGGAGAGGCGGTGTCTGAGCATTAATACCTCGAGAAATTTAGAGGTATTATTGGGAAAAATAAACTCTATAAATGCTACATTGGAGGAGGATATTACCCTACAATCACACCTTCAGTTATTCAGAGAAATCTTTTATAAAACCCTGGATGGTATACAGCATATACACCTTATCAGGCTGAAGTATCTCAAGGACGTCTTGAATCATTACTTAACTATCAAACAATGGTCCAATAGATGACCCGTTTATAATTTAGTAATGCTTCTCTTCTTGATGAGGGTAGCGCTGGAGGATAAGCCTTATATATGAGCTACAATATCCATGAAGGAAAAAGACGCAAAATTTTCCTTGACTAAAATGTTTTTATTCCAACTCAGTCAGTCATCCAAACAAGAGCAAAGTTCCTCGATATTGAAGTTGTCATTGGAAAATATTCAACTTTCTTTGAAAGCAATAAGCCTGAAGAATTTTTTGGAGTTGTTGTTCAAACCCCAGATTCAAAAGGTGTTGTACATGATTTTACAGATTTTTTCAGTAAGATCGATAAGAATGGAGATAAAATTGTTAAAGTTGTTGCTTCAGATTTGCTTGCATTAACATTAACTAAAGCTCCAGGAGATATGGGAGCTGATATAAGTTTTGGATCTGCTCAAAGATTTGGTGTTCCTATGGGATTCGGAGGACCATATTCAGGATTCTTCGCAACTAAAAAAGAAAATGTTCGTAAAATGCCTGGAAGAATAATTGGTCTTTCAAAAGATAAAGACGATAACCCAGCATTGAGAATGGCACTTCAAACTAGATAACAACATATCCGTCGTGAAAAAGCTACATCCAATATTTGTACAGCTCAAGCATTACTCGCTAATATTGCAGCTATGTATGCCATTTATCATGGCCCTGAAGGACTTAAAAATATCGCAAAAAGAGTTAATCAGTCAGCACATATTACTGCGAGAATCTTTGAACACTATGGATTCAGCTTACTTAAGAATGAGAAAGATGCCTCTAGCTTCTTCGATACAGTTACTGTTGTTGATTGCGATGCCACAAAATTATCTCAATAATTCGAAAAATCCCATATTAATATATTAGTTGTGAACGATCGCAGCGTTTCTCTGTCTTTTTCTGAGCTTACCAAGAAATAAGATCTTTCAGAAATAAGTAAAGTCCTTGCAGAGTTTACTCAACAACCTGAAGTAAATATCAATTCGTTGGAGTTATCAGCCCCAGCTTTTTCTGCTAACGTAGCTAGAACTGAC
>Ga0247836_1005453_pt1 | contig 14897 bp, 15 predicted proteins | sample LaCruzMarch2015__4_FD_187116 | JGI IMG/M metagenome (GOLD analysis project Ga0247836, IMG submission 187116) | Freshwater microbial communities from meromictic Lake La Cruz, Castile-La Mancha, Spain - LaCruzMarch2015_14m | ecosystem: Environmental > Aquatic > Freshwater > Lake | place: Spain...
CATCTGGAGCCAACGCATCGCCGAAGCTGCCACCCTCAATCAGAAATGATCGAATCCAGAAAGCGTCGAGAGTCGAGAGACCAGCGTCGAGCTGCCATTTCCTCCTTCTGCCTCCCACCGCCACTCGCCACTCGCCACCGCCCACCCCCGCTTTTCGACCGTTCAGCAGGCGAATTCAACCGCTCGTTGAAATTATGATTGTCTGCTTATAGTTGCTCCTCATAGCTTGCTCGCCGTTATGAAAAACATCCGCCGTATTCTCCTCGTTCCCACATTCGCAGCCATTTCAGGCTTGCTCATTCCATCGACATCATACTCCGCCGTTAAACCCACCGAAGAAGAGGGGCCTATTCTTCCCGAGATTTGGGTGAAGGCTGGTCCGCGCGAGCGGCTCAAGGCCACACGCGCCGCAGAGCTTGACGCAGACCGTCTTCTCGCCGAGCGCATCTATGGGCTTCAAGTCGATTCCGAGACCACAGTTCAAGACCTGGCTGCGGGCGATGACAAAATCGCTGGCGCCGTTTCTGCAACGCTCGTCGGCTCTATTACCACCGAGGCCCCCGAATACCTGCCCGACGGCCGTGTCCAAGTCGTCCGCGCCGTCAAGATTCGAGAGGTCATCGACACGCTCAACCGCGTCATCAAAGGTAAGCGCCTTGAGGACGGCTCGCTGGTTACCACATCCGACAATACAAAAACCAACCGCACCACCAACGACAAGATCATCGATGTCATGGGCAATGCTGCAATTCCCGGTTCCGAGGGACATCAGAAAATCATGGCCAAGCGCGCCGCCGAGATGGATGCCTACCGCCGCCTTGCTGGTCGCATGATGGGCGTCAAGATCGATGGCAACACCACCGTGCGCGACTTCGCTCTCGAGCACGACGAGATTCTTGCCAGCCTTTCCCAAGTGCTCAAGGCCGCCACGCCCACAGCCGTCAAATACAACAAATCCGACGGCTCCTGCGAAGTCACGATGGAGATTAAAACCCAAGACATCATTCGCACGACACGCCGCTTTCTGAAAGGCACCACCACCAAGACCGAAATCAAAGACGAGATCGAAGAAAAAACTTTCTCCGAAACCGGCATGGGAGCCATGCGCGATGTCGCTCAAGGTGACGCTCCCTCCGGAGGTTCCGCATCAGGTGGCTCAAAATCCGAACCTTTCTTCGAGACCGAAATTATCCTGAAGGAAGTCGTCCAATCTGGACCGGTGGTCCAGTGAAGTCAGAAGGCAGAAGGATGAAGTAAGAATTCAAGACCGCGATTCGATCCAGCTAATCATCGAGCGAATCCAGAATGTCCTCTTTGGAAACTCCTTTATGAGTCGAAACAAGGCCCCCATGACCAATAGTTTTTGGACTCATTTTGGAAATGCTCTAACTGCATTACAAAGTCTCGGGGACCGCGCCCGCCCTCGGGTGCACTGTCTCGCGCCCTCGCGGGGCTGCTGGGGACAAATCCCTTGGCAGTTTCATGGAGAATACTCAGGCGAGAGCAAAACTCTCGTCCCGCACCAAATGCAGACGGATGGCTTTAGGCATCGATTCGGGCGTGTCAAAAAAATATCCCTTGACCGCATCCGCCACCGCCTCGCGCAGAGAAACCCAGTCATCGCCTTGCGTGACGATCGGCTCAATCAAACATTCCGCGACAAACCCTCCATCGTCCTCCTGAACGACTTTGAAGATGAGATCAGCCATAAGCAGCACTTAATCCCAGTCTGATAAATTCACAAGCCGCCATGTCCATCAAACTTCGCATTCCACTTCATACTTCCTACTTCTTACTTCTGACTTCAGCATTCCTCGGCGCCTGCACGCAGCACCAGCCATTGCGTCCCTATTCCTACGGCGGCGAGGGCTTCGCTCCACCCACCGCTTTCCAACCAGCCGCGATCGGCGGGGCTCCTGCAAACTACACATCCTCCCTTCATCAAACAAATCTCGTCGCCAGACAAAATGTTCCGATCAGTGACGAACAAGCCGCTTCTCAGCGCCCTGGCACAACTCAAAGCCGTCAGACCGCCTCAAGCGAGACCGTGATCAAAAAAGGTAAAATCAAAAAACAAACCAGCACCATAGAAGAGGTCATCGAAACCGACACATCCACAGTCGTAGACACCTTCTCCGTCCCCACCTCCGACCAAGACGCGAGGTAAAGTAGGAAGTATGAAGGAAGAAGTATGAAGTCGGCGGATGATGATTTGATCGAGCGGACGAAGCAGTTTGCTCTGCGGGTGATTCGTTTGTTTGTGTCACTCCCCAAGACGGGCGAGGCACAGGTGCTTGGTAAGCAGCTTTTGCGTTCGGGAACATCCGTCGGAGCCAATTACCGCGAAGCCCATCGCGCACGCAGTCGGGCCGAGTTTGCTGCCAAATGCGGCGACTCGCTCCGCGAAATCGAAGAATCCTCCTACTGGCTCGAACTCCTCGAGGAAAGCGGCATCGTCCCAGCCACAAAACTCAAAGACCTCCGAAACGAAACCCACGAACTCGCTGCCATCTTCGTCACTATCGTGACGAAAAGTAAAAAGTAAGAGGGATAACGAAAGTAAGAAGTCAGAAGGATGAAGTAAAAAATTTCAAACCACAAAAACCCATGAAAACCACTCCACTCTCTTCGTTTCATACTTCTGCCTTTATACTTCTGCCTTTTTTTGCCTTCCTACTTCTTACTTCTAACTTCTCCTTGGCGTCCGCCAAGGACGACCCCTTCCAAGACCTTGCCAATAAACTCGGCAAGGAATCGACTGGGGAGAAGGTCAACATCGCCGTAGGCGACTTCAACTATGAGCACACCGACCTCCAGTCGCCGTTCTCCTGCATGCTCCGCGACGAGTTGGAGATCGCGCTCGGTGAATCCGGGAAATTCAAGGTCGTGACCCGCGACCGCTTGGCCGATCTCCAGATGGAGGGCAAATTCCAAGGCAAAGGCATCCTGGAGCCGGGAACTGGCGTTGAAAAAGTCACCATCGAAGGGGTGAAGGGCATCATCCGTGGCCGCTTTTATGCCAGCGGCGACGAAGTCACAGTGTATGCCGAGTTGGTATGGCTCGAAGGCGGCGAAGTCAAGAAAGCCCGCCTCGCCATACCTACATCCAAGGTGCGTGCAAAAATCTGGCCCGATGCAGCAGAAGCCGCATCCAAGCCGATGGAAGGCGTCATCAAGCCGCAAAATATCGAGCAAAGCAGTGCCAATGTCCAAGAGATGGCCAAGGACCGCCTCGCCAAAGTGCCCAAGGATTTTCCCGTCGAGATTTTCACAGTCGATGGCAAGCGCGCCTACGAAGGTGGGGAAAATATTGCATTCCGTGTTCGCAGCACCCAAGAAGCTCACATCACCGTTCTCTGTCATCAGAACGACGGCACCACCATCGTCCTCTTTCCCAATCGCTGGTGCAGCAACACGCTCATCCCCGCCAACAAAGCCATCGATATCCCTGGCACCCACAAGAGTGGATTCGAGATCGAGATCGGCCCGCCCTACGGCTCCGATGTTGTCGAAGTCATCGCTTGCACCAAACCCTCCGAACTCCATAAGCAATTTTCCCAACACGCCGCTAAGGCCGAGCCTGACGCCCCCTTCCAAGTCCTCACCCGAGGCATGGCAGTCAAAGGCGTTGATAAATCCGTCGCTTCTGCCCCCGAATCCTCCGACGCTCCGCCCCGCTGGTCTCAAGATTCGATCGTAGTCAGCACATTTCCAAAGCCGTAAAAAACTTCTTACTTCATCCTTCTTACTTCTAACTTTTTAAGCTGTGCCAAAGTCCAAAAAATCCACGATCCAAGTTCAAGGGCGTGCTTTCACAGTCTTAGCCCAGAGTGCTTCGGATTACATTTCCCTGACGGATATTGCCCGATATCGCAACACGCAGGAGCCCTTTGCAGTTATAAACAACTGGATGCGCAGTCGGAGCACGATTGAGTTTCTTGGTCTTTGGGAGAAACTCTGTAATCCGGATTTTAAACCTCTCGAATTCGAGAGGTTTAAAAATAACGCTGGGGGCAACCAAACCGTGACAAACTGTCACGCCTTGAAAATGACCGCTCGAATGAACATGACATCGTTGACAAGTGCTTCCTTACCTTCCGGAGTTCTCTCACAGGTTGTGAGAGAACTGGTTTGCGACATGAATCAATTCGCCAGCCTCGGCCGCGCAGAATATGGAAACTGAAGCCATGCCACAACCGCTCCCTCGCCAAATGATTTCATCCTTCCGCCTACCCACCACCAGTTTCCCTCCACTTCATCACGCCGTAGTCGCGCAGCGCGGAGGAGGAGCGCCGCAGGCGCTTTCATCCTTCCTACTTCTTCCTTCTAACTTGCTTCCCCATGCCTGAAGACCAAACCACCGAATGGAAAGCCGCTTGGCACGATGACCACCTCAAGGTTCTCGGCGGCTTCGCAAATGGCAAAGGCGGCCGGTTCCTCCTCGGCTACGATGATTTCGGCCATGCCCTCGGCGTGTCAGATTCCAAGCGCCTCCTTGAGGAACTCCCGCAAAAAATCCCGCAAATCCTCGGCATCACGCCATCCATCCAACTCCTCCCCGCCAACGGCCTCGACACCCTCGAAATCCGCGTCGCCGCCTCCACCGTTCCGATTTCCCTACGAGGCCGCTACTACCAGCGAAACGGCAGTGTCACCAAGGAACTCCAAGGCACCTCGCTCAACGAATTCCTCCTCCACAAGTCCGGCCTCACCTGGGACGCCGTCATCGAAGACCGCGCCTCGTTCGACGACATCGACCCCGCTGCCATCAAGCGCTTTCTCGCCGACGCCCGCAAGACCGACCGACTCCCTGACTCCGAGACGCTTCCCATTCCCGAACTCCTCGAAAAACTCGGCCTCGCCGAAAATGGCCGCCTCAAGCGCGCTGCCATCATCCTTTTCGGAAAAGATCCCCTCCGCTTCTATCCCGGAGTCAGCGTGCGCCTCGGTCGCTTCCTGGACAACGATCCCGACCTCCGCTTCCACGAAATCATCGAAGACAACCTCGTCAACTCCCTGCCCGAAATCCTCGAGCGCCTCGACCGCAAGTTCTTCATCAAAACCATCCGCTTCGAAGGCCTTCACCGTTACGAGACTCCGCCCTATCCCCGCGAGGCCCTCCGCGAAGCCTTCCCGAACGCCCTCGTCCACAAGTCCTACGGCAGCGGCATTCACATCCAATGCCGCGTTTACGACACCCGCCTCACCTTGTGGAACGATGGCAACCTCCCCGCCGAAGCCCTCCTGCGCCCACATGCCTCCAAACCAAGAAACCCTCTCCTTGCCGCCGCCTGCTTCAAAGCCGGCTACATCGACGCCTGGGGCCGCGGCATTGAAAAAATGACCCACGCCTGCGAATCCGCCGGCCTGCCCACTCCCACCTTCGAATCCAACTCCGGCGGCGTCCTCGCCACATTCACCCTCCACCCCGCCTCCGTCGGCCCTGTGGATTTGCCTAAATCCACCACCCCCCAAGTGGAGGCCCAAGTGGAGGCCCAAGTGGAGGCCCAAGTGGAGGCCCAAGTGGAGGCCCAAGTGGAGGCCCAAGTGGAGCTTTCCGAAACAGATAAAAAGATCATCTTGCTCTTGGACACGCAAAAGCTTGGCCAATCTCAAATCATGGCTCTGCTGGGCTACACGACACGCACTGGTAATTTCAAGCGTGCCTTGGAACGACTATCGGCGCTGGCCCTCATCGAAATGACCATCCCCGACAAACCCAAAAGCCGCCTCCAAAAATACCGACTCACAGAAAAAGGCAGGGAGAGAAAGTCAGAAGGATGAGGGCAGAAGGATGAGAAAAGCGAATCTACCTCGCCACCAGTTACTCGCCACCAGTTACTCGCTACTCGCCACAGCGCTGCAGGCGCTTTCTTCCTTCTGACTTTTCAGGATTCCATCTTCATCAGCACCTTCCCGAAGCCAAATAACAAAACATAGCCACCCATGAAAACGACCACAACTGCAATTTCTCACCGCCTTGTTAACTCGATATGGGACGAGATTTCGACTCCAGGAACACAACTTTTCACTCCCGATGATGAGAGGGGCGTTGAATTTACGATCATTGAATGAAATCCCACTCTTATCAAAATAAAGACATGCAGTGGAAGCCACATCAGCATTGATAAGGAATCCTTTCACGCAGCGTTAGAGTTCATTCTAATCAACGGACACACATCCCCTTCGAAAGCATGCGAAATTGGGGCAGATAATAGGAATCCTGGAAAACTCGATTTGGCAACTCGGAAAACTGGACACCGAGTCATCAACTACATTCTCCCCATTCTGGCCGAAGCTGGAATTGTTGGGATCGATGGAATGAGAAATTCTAAGCATCCAAAAAATACCACTTGGGCAATCGTTTAGACAATAAATAGAAATATATGAGCCAGAATAAACCACTTCGCAAATCAGTAAAAAAAGAGGCCCAAAAAGGAAATAAAGTAAAATATGATGCCTACACGGAGGCGTTTACCAGAATAAAAGCCGCTAATGAGTCGAATTTTTTCCTTGAAGCCGTTGCAATTCAAGAGGCAATCATTTCGGACAGGCTGAAATCGCATTTGGGGCATCTTGGAAGGCTTCCTAAGAAAAAGCCCCCAACACTTCATGACCTAGTAAAAGTCTGGAAGCGCGAGATCCAAGTCCAGAATATTGTATTAGAAATTAAGCTTGCCGATGAAGTTGACCAGTGGAGAGTTCTGCGCAATCAGGCAGTGCACGGATTGGTTTCCGCGCGCAGCGTCAACGATTTCCTTGAATCAGCTGAAGCCGCAGCAAAAACTGGAGAAGTTTTGGCGAGGGCCGTTTGTGCTTGGCACAAAAAAGAAATCAAGAAGTCAAGGAGGGGAGTTCCCGTTTAGGAAATCTGCTCTTAATCAACAATAATCATGTTTCTCCGACTTTTACCTCAAATATTTCTTTCATTTGCTCTTTTTGTCTCATCTCCAGTTTTGGCACAGGGTATTTCGGAGGCAATAAAGCTGGATAAGCAAGGCTTTTCTCTTTGGAGTGAAGGAAAATTTCAAGAGGCCGTGCCCCTCTTTAAGCGCTCCTTGGCGCTCTGCGAAAAAGCGCTTGGTCCACAGCATCCCGACACTGCTGACAGTCTAAACAATCTGGGTAGTGCATACAAGAATATCGGGGACTATGACAAAGCGCTGCCTCTCTACGAGCGAGCCTTGGCAATCTGGGAAAAATCCATCGGGCCAAAGCACCCATTTACTGCAGATATTCTTAATGATCTTGGTTTTTTTTACGATAGCATCGGTAACCAAGATAAAGCTCTTCAACTCTACGAGCGCGCCCTGGCGATACGACAACAGTCTTCCGGTCCTGAGCATATAAAACAGCACAATTATATCACAATATGGGACTTGCATATTATAATTTAGATAATAATAAAAAGGCAGTGCAGCTCTATGAACGCGCCTTGGCGATATTTGAAAAAACTTACGGTCCTCAGGATTTTGGTTATGAGGAAACTATTACCAATCTGGGGATTAGTTATTTAGAATTGGGCGATTTTTCTAAAGCCCTTCTCTACTCTGAAAGAGCCTTGGCGCTAAATGAAAAACACTTGGGCCCCCAACATCCCAATACAGTCGCTTCCAGCTCAAATCTGGGTAGTTTTTACGCTAAAATAGGAAACTTCAAACAGGCAATGCAATATCTCGAGAAAGCCTTGGCATCATTTGAAAAATCCCTTGGACCTCTTCATCCATTCACGAATCAAGTGCAAAATCTTTTGGCTCAATTATCCTACCAAATGGGAGAACTTGCGGCTGCACACAACTATGCTACCAGTAAAATAGCTGTCGAAAACATACATTTGCAAAAAATACTCAACCTTGATGAGAATACCCGCTTATCTTGGCAAGACAAATACCTTTCCTACTGGACCGCCTGCATTATTGAAGCGAATGCACTGGCCGAAATTGCGCTCAGGATAAAAAGCGTTGTGCTTGAATCACTTGCAGAAGATCGCGCTTTAGCGCTTGCTGCGGGATCATCGGGGGCAGGTGCAAACATACTTCAAAGAATCAAATCCCTACAAAATAGGCTCTCGAAAATCGCTTTTGAGCAAGGCAAACAGGAAGAGTCTTCAAAACTTCAAGATGAAATCGGGCGTCTACAGCGCGAACTTACTTCCAAATACCTTGGCCGCGAGCGCAAACGAGCCAGCGCCAGCATGACGATGGCGGAGATTATGTCTGCACTGGAGGGCGGCGGCGTTTTAGTGGATTTTATTCAATTCTTTGATCCTAAGCTAAAAGACGAGGCACTTTGTTTTGGCGGTATCATTACAGGCGAGGATAACAAGCCTGTATTCGTCCGCATCGATGGAGGCACCGCGATTAATCGCTCCATTGATGCCCTCCGCGCTGCGATCAACCAAGGCAACGCCAGCGAAGTCGAAGCTCAAACGCAATTCCTCTCCGAGAAACTCTGGTCGCCTATCGCTGCAAAAATCCCGGAAGGCACGAAACGGCTCTTCCTTTGTCCGGATGCCAACCTGAACTTCCTCTCCTTCGCCGCTCTTCTGGATAGCGATGGTCGATTCGTGGCCGAGAAATACCCCATCACCTACATTGGTAGCGCGCGGGATTTGGCAAAGAAACCTTCTGGTAAAATTTCTAAATCCATGGCCCTCATAGCCAATCCTCAATTCGATGCGGCCGATAAAAACGCCAAGACCGATGATCTGGTCGCCATGCGATCTGCCGAGGCTGATGTCTTTGGCTCGATTGCTCTGCCACCTCTGCCTGGAACGGAAGCCGAAGCTACATCACTCCAAGCACTCGCCGCAGAATCCGGATGGCAAACGAAATCCTGTCTAGGTAAGGACGCCACCGAAACCAGTGTCCGCAACACCAAGAAACCCGGCGTGCTGCACCTTGCTACCCACGGTTTCTATCTCAACTCTTTCACTCCAGCCGGTCCCGAAGGTTCTCGTGGTATGTCTGTTGTGGGGGCCATGGAAACTGCCGAAGAAAAAAAGAAAAACGAGAAGGGAGTCGATCCCATGCGCGCCAGTGGAGTCGCCTTCACAGGCGCACAGCAGACACTCACCTCCTGGAGCCAAAAGAAAGCTCCTAATCCCGAAACAGATGGCGTTCTTACCGCCGAGGAAGTCGGTGCGCTTCGGCTCGACGGAACTTGGTTGGTCACCCTCTCAGCCTGTGAAACCGGTGTCGGCGAAGCCCGCTCCGGCGAGGGCGTCTTCGGCCTGCGCCGCGCTTTCATGATCGCCGGAGCCGAAAACCTCCTCATGACCCTCTGGCCTGTCGCCGACGAAACCACCGCCAAGATCATGACTGATTTCTACAAAGAAGCCTTCGCCACCGGTGACGCCCCCGCCTCGCTCGCCAAAGTCCAACGCGACTGGCTTGTAAAACTCCGCCAAGAACGCGGCCTCCTAGCCGCCGTCCGCGAAGCCGGACCCTTCGCCATGGTTACCATGACAAATCCCAATGTCCGTCGCGTGAATCTGGAGTCAGATTTCGCCGTCTCTACATCGCCAAAATCTTCTCAATCGGCCCCGCGCTCTGCCAAAAATCTTAATTTTGAAGTCGCTCCCGAAAAAGCTAACTCACAGGCAAGCAATGCCTCCAAACAACCTGCAAAACAGCTGAATGAGGAAAATGAACTGAAAAAAGTCCAAGAAGAAATTCTAAAACTGAACGAAATTGCTTCAGGGCGCTCTGCCTCAAAACAGCCTGCTTCCAAGGGAAATGGGTCCGATAAAAATAAGGTTGTCGATGACAACCAGGAATTAGAAAAAGCCAAACTTGAAAAACAAAAACTCTTAAAAATCATCCAAGAATCGAATGATACAATAATTAAATAAACCACAGACACCTGAGCTGCCCCGAGTCTTTAGACGCCTTATCTGCATTATATTTGGCCCGTGCATCTGGTTGGTGAGATCAAATGAAATCGCGCATTCTCAATCTTTCTGCCGAAACGCCCTTTTCTCTATGTTCACCAGAAAAAACGCATCTCTCCCGAATCTGACTTTTTGCGAAGATCCAAGCAAAAAAATCCTTCAGCACTGAGATTGCTTTGCTATTTTTTGCAACCGTAAAAATCCCCCTGTTTTTTTATTTTTACTCCGTATGGATTCTCAAAAAAACCGATCTTTTTTCCAATTAATATTGACACTCAGAAATCTTTCAGTCTGATTGCGCTGATGCTCTGCCAATTTAAATTTCTAAGCGGCATTTACAGCCTCAAGAGCCTCTTTGCCGCAGGCTTTGTTGCGTTTTCCACCGCAGCTTTGGCTGACGAATCTGCACTAAGAATTCTCTCGCCCTCCTTTGGAAGTGAAGTTGGCGCACAGACGGTCAATGTGGAGTATTCTTACGACACGGCCGTTTTCGGGCAGTCCCCAAAAGTGGAGATGAAAGTCGATGGCCTCGATGCCACCGCGACGCGCGGCATGAGTGTAAAAGGAAGCTCTCCGCAGGCGACTGAGAGGGCATCTGCAGGCTCTTCGTCTTCGTCTTCGTCTTCGTCTGCCATTGCCGAGACGAAGACCGTGCATATCCCGCCGCGCGACTGCGAAGTCCAGGTTGTCATCACATCTTTGGATGGTAAAAAGCACATCGCTTCGGTGCGCGTGAAGTGGACTGGATCAGCAAGCGTCGTGAAGAAGGAGGGCCGCTTACTTGTCCTTTCCATCGGTGTCTCACTGTATGACGACGAGACAGTTCTGGATCTCAAACTTCCTGCCAAGGATGCGAAGGACTTCGTGCAGGTGGCGTCAACTCAAGAAGGCGGCTTTTACAACAAGGTGGAAGCTCGTTCACTATTCAACGATCAGGCCACACGCACCAATATCATCGAGGCATTGGATTGGTTGCAAGAAACCGCGAAAACAGAGGACACCGTGATGATTTTCTTGGCCGGGCATGGAACAGCCGAGCGCGGACAATTTTATTTTGTGCCCCAGGATGCCGATGACGATAAAGTGCGGCAGTCCTGTGTAGGCTTCGATGATGTGCAAACAACTGCAACGGGTCTTCCTTCTCGGACTATTGTATTTCTTGATGCCTGCCACTCGGGAGGTATCGGCGGCGGCGGTGTTGCGATCTCCACGGAGATCACCGCCGTGCTTGCCGGATGGCAGAAAGCGAAATCCCCAAATGGCTCAGTGATGTTTGCGTCTTCCACTGGCACACAACTTTCTCAAGAAAAAGTGGAGTGGGGAAATGGAGCCTTCACCAAGGCTGTCCTCGAGGGACTCAAAGGAGAGGCGCACCCAGCAAAGGCTGGCCCGATCTCCATTGCAATGCTCGAAAATTATGTCTCGAAGCGAGTAAAAGATCTCACACTCGGCCAACAAACACCCACGACCACTCGCTCGATGGATATGAGTGACTTTGATTTTGCACTGGCTGGAGACGCGCGCTCCGAGAAAGCCCGACTCGAAGAAGACGCCTTTGTGAAGGAAGCAGAGAAACGCGCCACCGAAGCGGTGAGGGTTGCTTTTATCGCCCAGCAGATTCTCTTCAAAAGGCAGACCCAGATCAAAGACCTCGCGGAGGTCAACAGCGATGGCGGCTTCGACGAGAAAATTTCCACATACAAAAAGGAGATTGCGGCGAAGTCCGACGAGCTCGCAAAAAGCCTTTCCTCGCTCAATGAAATCGCTGGTAAAAACGGTATCATTGTTGGAGCGGCGATCGCCCTGCGCGAGGCCGAATTATCAGAAGCACTCAAAACAGCATCCAAAAAAGACGCTGAAGTGGCCGTTTCCGCCATGAATCATCTGAAACAAAAAGTCAAACTTCCGGAATCCTACTAAAACCTACCAATGCGCACCTTCACCACCGCCCACATCCGTTCCACAGTTTACTTGGCGTTCGCTTTATCCGCTTCTGCGGCACTATTTCTCTCGGCTTGCAACAATTCCAATACTGCAGCGCGCGCGCCGAAGCCGAAGCCAAACATGCCGGCGGAAGTCGCAATGCTGTTTCGCAATGCCTATGCCATGTGCAAACTTGATGTTCTGGCCAATGAGGGCGTAGGCACGATCGCCGCATATCGCGGGCGTGAGGAGGCAGACGCCGCAGCAACCGAAATATCCGGGATGTCCTCTCAATCATCCGAAGCTTACTACAGGGCTCTGCTTAAATTGAAAAAATTCCAATCCCGCATTGTGCAGATCGAAGTCGGTCGTCAATACCGATTGCAGGGCGACCAGCGTGCGGCTTCGCTCGTTCAACCTGTAATCCTGCGCCACATCAATGCTATTTATACAGGCATCACTATTTCTCCTGCCGACATCAAGCAGGACTTCGAATCTCAACGCTACAGGGCCTACACCCCTGAGTATTGATAAACCCAACCTAACAACAAAAAACAAAAAAAGATGAATACTATCGCCACCAGAACACCCATCTGGCAAAAAGCCACCGCAGTCCTCGCCGCCGGAGCCATGCTGCTCCAAACATCGTGCACCACAACAGGCACCGCCCAGCGTGCCTTGTCCGAACCTATGACTTCCGACTTGGAGGCCCAAGTCATGAAGGAAACCGGCATCAGCGGTGCAGCCATTGGAGCATTGGTCGGCGGGCTTGCAACGGGCGGTGCGACATTTCTAGCTATGACAGCCGCAGGTGCAAAACCCGAGGAAGCACTCGTGGGAGCAGCAATTGGTGGCACAGTAGGCGCAGTCGGCGGCGGAATGGCTGGTTATCAGCAAGGTAAAAAAGCAGGCCAAAAACTCGTGGCGGAAGCTATGACGCGCGACCAAGTCGCCCAATACATCCAAGGTGCTCGCGCCTACAACAAGCACCTGGCCCAAACAAATTCCACACTCAGTTCTGCCTTGCAGCGTGCGAAGAGCCAAAACGACAAGAAAACTTTAGGACTGGTCAAAAAGGAAGGTGCCAAGGAACTCAAAGACCTCGACGCCCGCATCGCCAATCGCGAGAAAGCCATCAATCAAGCGGGTTGGCCAACCAAGTCTGACAAAGCTCAATATCAGACCGAGCTAAACCAAGCCAAAGCTGAGAAAGCCAAGCTGGCCGCGATCCTCACACAGGCAAACGATACGGTTCTTCTTTGATACAAATTTCTGTTATGGAAAATCAAACCCGTAAAATCCGTTCGGTTGCCATCGCTATTCTCGCTCCCGCCACGCTTAGCGTGGCGGGATGCGTCACGGCCAGTTCCACCACCGCTCTGCTCGCTCAGCAAACCCAGCAGAATCGCGGACTTCTCGCTCTCGAGCAGGCCAACACCCGCTCTCTTACCTCCCAGCGCGCGTCACTCCAAAAACAACTTGCCGCTCTCACCCAGCGCGAACAGCAAATCAAAACCCAAGGAGCTTCAGCCGATCCAGGAGAACTTCGTAAAATCCAAGCCGAGATTGCAAAGCTCAAACAAATGATCGCAAATCAAGATTGATAAATGAAAAGACTTACAATTTTTTTAGCGCTAATTTTCTGCACTTCCCTCGGACTGACAGCGAAACCAACGACTTATGTTAACAGCGGACTCGATCGTGAAACGGTAATCTCGCTGGAGATTAATGATGGAAAAGTGACAGGCGGGTATCGCCAGCATCCTCTTGAAGGGGGAAGGGCCTATTGATACTGGTGACTTTTCTGGAAAAATCATTGAATCTACTACAGGAAAAAAGGGCACCTACATGGAAATCCAGTTCAAGGGATCTGTTCCTTACGATACAAAAGAGGGCAAGATCATTTGGTGCCTGCGCGCCAAAAATGGTGAAAAAAAGCTCTATGTGCCAATTCTCGGCAGAGATTTCACCAGCCAACCTCCAAAAATAAAATCCTACGAGATCGAATTAGAAGCACTCCCAGAGAATTTTGAAGGGGATTAGAAGGTTTATAATTCTTTGAAAACAAAATTTCTGAAACACATTTTCCTTGCTGGCCTTTTATTGCTCACGCTTTCCGCTTCAGCTGAACCCGCCAACAGCAGCCTTCAGCTCTGCGAGGAGAAAACCAAGGCATTTCTTAAGACAAATTATGTCAGCGATCCGAAGATTCCGAAGACATTCTTTACCCCAGAGTTTGCCGCGCTCTGGCTCAAGGCCTGCAATCCTCCTGAGGGCGAGACGATATATTGGGGGGCTGATCCAATTCTTGAAACCCAAGACACCGATCCTAAACTCTTGAGCCTGGGCCCTGCGGAAACTAACGGAGAAAACATATCTGTTCCAGTTATTTACAAGCATCAAGGAGCACCCTCTTACTCCAAGGTATTTGTTTTCACCCAGCACAAGGGGCGCTGGGTTATTGCTGATATCATCACTGCCGGCTTAGTTCACCACAATACAGGCAAAATCAGCGAACCAAGGAGTGAGCTTCAAGATCTAAAAGAAAACCTATCAGAATAAATACCTTCCTGCATTACAATTTCTCTAAGATTCTTTCTTTCCTCCCATTTATGTTTTCAAGGATTGATACCGTAAGTGCCTCCATTTTCGTGAGGGTAAGGGACCTGTTGGCAGAGGAGCCTTCCAAGAGACTGAAAAACATGTTTTCTCAAATTGTCACCTCGTAGAGCCAAGTAAATTTCCATGCTCAAGACAGATCAAGAGAGTAGTATATCGTTCATTATCTTGTAAAAAATCAAAAAAACTACAGCGAGAATTCTGAATTTTGTAGCTGCTTACAAATGAAACTCCATTGCCTTGGCACGACTCCAAATCAAGTCCGGCAACTTTAAAATTTTTCTCCCGAAAGAAAGTAAACAAAAAACCACAAAAATACGTCCAAAACAATAAACCCATGAAAAAACTCATCCTTACTTCATCCTTCCTCCTTCTGACTTCTTACTTTGCACCAGCCGCCTCCGTTGAAGCCGAAGGCCGTGCGCCCGGCGATATGAAAACCGCTCGCGAGCAGGCGCTGGCC
>Ga0247836_1005478_pt1 | contig 14837 bp, 10 predicted proteins | sample LaCruzMarch2015__4_FD_187116 | JGI IMG/M metagenome (GOLD analysis project Ga0247836, IMG submission 187116) | Freshwater microbial communities from meromictic Lake La Cruz, Castile-La Mancha, Spain - LaCruzMarch2015_14m | ecosystem: Environmental > Aquatic > Freshwater > Lake | place: Spain...
CTCCGCCCCCCCCCCCCCCCCCCCGTGCCTGGAGCCACTGCCATGGCGAAGACGCCCGCGGCCAAGACCCCACCCCCCAAGGCCTGCGCTCGGCTGCCCGACACCGTCTTGGGCGACGATGTGCCGCTCGTCGCGGAAAATATGGAACAGATCCTCGCCTCGCCGAGCTACCTGCTCGCGCAGGAAGACCAGGCGCTGTTGGCGATGGAGGAGATGCGGGGCGTGCGGATGCTGCTCGAACTCGGCAAGCCCGAGCTGGCGCTGCGGGCCGACAAGATCCACTCCACGGTGATCGTGTTCGGTGGCACGCAGATCGTGGAGCGGCCGGCTGCCGAGCGGCGGCTCGCCGAAGCCCGGCGGGCCGTGGCGGCCAGCCCAGACGACACCCAGGCGGCGCGCGAGGTGGAGCGGTCCCAGCGGCTGCTTGCCCAGGCTCACTACTATGATTCCGCCCGCGAGTTCGCCAAACTCGTCTCGATCGACAACCAGTGCGAGAGTCAGCGGGACTACGTCGTGATTACCGGCGGCGGGCCGGGCATCATGGAGGCAGCCAACCGCGGCGCCTTCGACGTGGGCTGCAAGTCGATCGGCCTCAACATCAAGCTCCCGGCCGAGCAACAGCCGAACCCGTTCATCACGCCGGAGCTATGCTTCCAGTTCAAGTATTTCGCGCTGCGGAAGTTTCACTTCATCCTCCGGGCGGCGGCGGTGGTGCTGTTTCCGGGCGGCTTCGGCACGCTCGACGAGATGTTCGAAACGCTCACGCTCCGTCAGACCCACCGGATGCAGCCGGTGCCGATCATCCTGTTTGGCCGCTCCTACTGGTCGAAGGTGATCGACTTCCGGTTTCTGGCCGACTCCGGCGTGATCGCCGATCAGCACCTCGATCTGTTCACCTACGCCGAGACCCCGGCCGAGGCCTGGCAGCAGATCCTCGATTTCCACACCCAGCCGCACCGGCCCACCAGAGGGAACGATGCCTGACCACCCGCCGGTGGCGCTGGTGACCGGTGGAGCCCGCGGAGTTGGGGCCGAGGTGGTGCGGGCCCTCGCGGCCTGCGGCTACGCCGTTGCCATTCACTGTCACGCGTCGCTGCGTGAGGCGCGGGCGTTGGTCGAGGAGTTGGCGGCGGCCGGCCAGCCGGCGCTGGCGCTCACGGCCAACCTGCGCGAGGAGGGGGCGGTCCGGGCCCTGATGCATCGAGTGGCCGATCACTTCACTCGAATCGACGTGGTTGTAGCGACCGCCCGGATGCGCCGGCCGGGAAAGCTCGAGGAGCTCACGGGTGCCGATCTGACGAGCCACTACGAGGTGAACGTGGTCGGCACGTTCGTGGTGGCCCAAGAGGCCGCGGCAGTGATGCTCCGGCAGGAGTCGGGGGGTGTGATCATGGCCCTGGCCGCAGGGGGCGAGCCCTGGCCCGACGAGCTGCCTTTCGCCGCCAGCCAGGCCGCGATCCCCATGCTGATGCAGGCACTCGACGCCGAGTGTCGGGCCCGCCACCCGCGGGTCCGGGCCGGGTGCGTGACCGGGCCGAGCCCGCCACCCCCGCCCACCGTCCTGGCCGCCATGCTCGTGGCACGCATCGCAGAGTTCCAGAACGGCAAGCGGTGATCCACACGGCGCACCACCAGGCCCCAGCCCGCGCGGGAAAGGCCCCCCGAACTCACCGGGCCACCGGCAGCCGGACCGTGAAGGTGCTGCCCACGCCGGGCGTGCTCTCGACGGTCACGCCGCCGCCGTGGGCCTGCACGATGTGCTTGACGATCGAGAGCCCCAGGCCCGTGCCGCCGAGCTTGCGGCTGCGGGCCTTGTCGACCCGGTAGAACCGCTCGAACAGCCGTGGCAGATGCTCGACGTCGATCCCGGTTCCCTCGTCGACCACGCGGATCACGAGTTCGGTTCCCTCGCTCTGGGCCGTGATCCGCACGACCCGGCCCGGATCGCTGTACTTGATGGCATTGTCGACCAGGTTGATGACCGCCTGCTCCAAGAGCGGCGGGTTGACGTCGGCGACGAGTGACTCCGGGCAGGCCGCATCCAGGCGGATCGACCGCTCCTCGGCCCGCGGCCAGCAGTCGGCCGTCACGGCCGCGAACACGTCGGCGATCGGCGTCGGCTCCAGCGGCAGGTTGCCCGAGCCCTCGCTTTGTTCGATCCGTGACAGGGCCAGGAGATCCTCGATGATCGAGGCGAGGCGGTCGGCCTGCCGGCCCACGATCTCGAGGAAACGGCGGCTATCGGTGGGATCGTCGAGGGCGCCGTCGAGCAGCGTCTCCACGAAGCCCTTGATCGAGGCCACTGGAGTCTTGAGCTCGTGCGAGACGTTGGCCACGAAGTCGCGGCGGACGTTTTCGAGCCGTTCGATGTCGGTCACGTCGTTGAGCACGATCACGGCCCCGCCCTCGCCCGAGACATCCCGCAGCGCCGTGCCCCGCAGCCGGATCGTGCGATCACGGGCGGCCCGCAGCACGAGGTCGTCCTCGACCGGCTCGCGGCAGTCGATCGCCAAGAGGGCGAACCGCCGGAGGTCTGGATTGCGGACCACCTCCTGGAGCGGTCGGCGGAGCACGCCGTCGAGATCGACACCGAGCAGATCGGCCGCGGCCCGGTTCATGCCCACAATCCGTTGGCGGGCGTCGATCGCCAGCACCCCCTCGATCATGCTGCCGAGGACCGCCTCCTGCTGCGTGCCCTGCCGGCCGATCGTCAGCCCCCGCTCGACGAGCTGTTCCCGCAAGCGCCCCAACGCCGCCGCGAGCCCCGCTGTCTCGGCGAGCTCCGTCGAGGGAAGGGGCGCATCGACCTCACCGGCGGCGAGCCTGGTGGCTGCATCGCACAACGCCTCGACCGGACGGGCGATGCGGCGGGCCAGAAGCCAGCCCAGCCCGATCGCCAGGGCGCCGCAGGCGAGCGACCCGGCGGTCAGCCGCTTGACCGAACGGCCCACGGCGGCGTCGGAGACGGTGGTGTCGGCTGTCAGCCGGACGATGAATGCCGCCGCTCCCGGCGGGCCATAGGGCACTGCGACGGCGAGGATCCGTCGGCCGGTGCCGATGTCGTAGCGGCTGCCGCTGGCAGCCCGGCCGGCGGTGGTCGGCTTGGGCAGGGGACCGGGGCGGCTCGTGCTCAGGGGCCGGGGCGGCGCGGCGGCGAGCGTCTCCCCGGCAGGATCGAGCAGCTCGACCTCGAGCCCGGTGGTGGCCGCGAACTGGCGGAGCTGATCGTCGCGTGCGGCCCCGCCACGGTCGGCCGTGGCAAGCGCGACAGCCAGCCGCCGGCCCAGCTCCTCGAGCCGGCTCCGCTCCCCCTCGGTGGCCAGCGTGCCGATCTGGACGCTCCCCAGCCAGAAACAGCCGGCCAGCACCGCGGCGGTGAGCACGCACCAGCCCACGAACAGGTGCCAAACGAGGCGGGTGCGGGGCATAGGGGTGGCGTACGGTAGGCCGTGCGTCACGCCCGGAACCGATATCCCACGCCGCGCACGGTTTCGATGTAGGAGCCGAAGGACCCGAGCTTCTTTCGCAGGCCGGCGACTTGGACGTCGACCGACCGCTCGGTGACAGGATAATCCTCTCCCTTGACCGCGTCGACAATCTGCGTGCGGGTGTAGGCCCAGCCCGGCCGTTTGGCCAGAAACTGCAGCAGGGCAAACTCGGTGTAGGTGAGCTCCAGCGGCACGCTGGCGAGCGTCGCCTCGTGGCGGCCGGGGTGGATCGAGAGCTCGTGGACGTCGATCGTGACCTCCGCCTCGGCCAGCCGCCGGACATCGTGCCGCCGCAGCAACGCCTTGATCCGGGCTCCGAGCACCCGCGGGCTGAACGGCTTGGCGATGTAGTCGTCGGCGCCCCGTTCGAGTCCGGCAATCATGTCGCTCTCTTCCCCCTTGGCGGTGAGCATGATGATCGGCACCTCGCGGGTCCGGGCATCGGCCTTGAGCCGCCGGCAGACCTCGAGGCCGTCCACCGCCGGCAGCATCAGGTCGAGCACGATCAAGTCTGGAGGAAGCTTGCGGGCCGCCTTGAGCGCCTCCTCACCACTGGCCACACAGGTCACGTCGTAGCCTTCCTTCGTGAGGTTGTAGCGCACAAGCTCGAGCAGGTCTTCCTCGTCGTCGACGACGAGGATCCGCGGCGCGGGGGGGGTCGCCGGGCCGGGCCGGGGCTTCGACGAGGCTTGCTTCACGAGGGATTCCTGCGGGACGAAAGTTTCGGCGCTCATGACGACACGGAACGTGGGGGCGGGGCCGGGTTTCCAACCAGTATGCCCGCCCGCGCTGACCGGGCGACAATGAGAATTCGATGAACCCGCGGCCCGGGGGCGGCCCGTCAGGAAAGCAGCAATTCGACGTCTTCGGGCGAAAGATTTCCGATCACGCCGGCGTCGGCCCGGACGATCGACTCGGCCAACTCCCGCTTTTTGTCCTGCAGCGCGAGGATCTTCTCCTCGACGGTGTCGCGGGCGATCAGCCGGTAGGCGAACACGCGGCGGGTCTGGCCGATCCGGTGGGCGCGGTCCACGGCTTGGGCCTCGACGGCGGGGTTCCACCAGGGATCGAGGATGTAGATGTAGTCGGCGGCGGTGAGGTTGAGCCCCTGGCCACCGGCCTTGAGGCTCACCAGGAACAGCCGGCAGTCGGGATCCTCCTGGAAGCGAGCCACGCGGGCCTGCCGGTCGGTCGTCCGGCCGTCGAGGTATTCATAGGGCAGCGAGCGGGCGTCGAGCTTGCGGCGCAGGATCGCCAGGAAGCTCGTGAACTGGCTGAAGACCAGCACTTTGTGCCCCTCGTCGATCACTTCGTCGAGCTGCTCGAGCAGCGTGTCGAGCTTGGCGGAGGGGTCGTCGATCCGCGCGGGATCGACCAGGCCCGGATGGCAGGCCGTCTGCCGCAGCCGCAGCAGCGCCTCGAGCACCGCAATCCGCGAGCGGCCGATCCCCAGCCGCCCGATCCGGCCGGAGAGCTCCGCGCGGAAGTGATGCCGCAGTTCGTCGTAGGCCTTTCGCTGCTCCTCGCCAAGCTCGACAAACAAGGTCTGCTCCGTCTTCTCGGGGAGGTCGGAGAGCACCTCCGCCTTGGTCCGCCGCAGCAGGTAGGGCCGCACTGCGCGGGCGACGAGGTCGGAGCTGCCGCGGCCGTCGGCCAGGAAGCGCCGCAGCCGCGCGGCGCTGCCGAGCTGGCCGGGATTGAGGAACTCGAAGATGCTCCACAGTTCGCCGATGTGGTTTTCCACGGGGGTGCCCGTGAGCGCCAGCCGGTGTCGGGCCTTGAGCAGCCGGCAGGCCTTGGCCGCCTGGCTGGCCGCGTTTTTGATCGACTGGGCTTCGTCGAGCACCACGTAGTCGAACTCCGTCTCGCGATGGCGGATGATGTCGCGGCGCAGCGTGCCATACGTGGTGATCACGATGTCGTGCTCACCCAGGTCGCCCGCGAGCTCGATGCGGGCGTTGCCGGTGTGGTTGACCACCCGCAGATCGGGCGCAAACTTTCGCGCCTCGTCCATCCAGTTGAAGACCAGGCTCTTGGGCACGATCACGAGGCTCGGCCGTTGAGGCAGGCCGGCGGCCGTGACCTCGGCCTTCCGCCGCAGGAGCAGGGCCAGCACCTGGATCGTCTTGCCCAGGCCCATGTCGTCGGCGAGGCAGCCGCCGAGCCCCAGCCCTTCGAGAAACACGAGCCAGCCGAGACCCTCGCGCTGGTAATGTCGCAGCGTGCCCTGAAATCCCTCCGGCTCGTTCTCGACCTCGGGCTTGTCGCCGGAGGCCAGCTGCTCCCGCAGCCGCTCAAAGGCCTCGTCGACCTGCGTCCGTGGCTGGCCGGCCAGCAGGGCGTCGAGCAGTGCGACCTGGATGCGGCCGTAGCGCAGCTTGCCGTCGTGGCTCTGGGCCAGGGCGGCAAAGGGGGCGAACTGGGCGGCGAACGACTCTGGCAGGATACCGAGTGAACCGTCGGCGAGCTCGACTGAGCGGTGGCCGGCGGCCAGCGCCTCGAGCAGGGCCGGGAAGTCGGCGCTGATACCGCCGAAGTCGATGTCGGCCGAGAGTTCGAACCAGTCGATGCCGCTGGCGACGTTCCAGGCCACGCTGCCGGCGGGCCGGTAGCGGCGGCCGGCCACTTCGACGGCCCAGCCTGCCGCGGCCAACTGGGCCACCGAGCCATCGAGCCGGTTGCGGGCGACCTCGACGTGGTGGACCACCTCGTCGCCGTCGAGCGTCGCGCCGCGTGGCGGCGTGAAGCCGTGTCGCGGCAATGCGGCGAGTGCCTCCCGCTCGGCGACCCGGTCTCGGCGGACGAAGACCTTGCCTTCGGCGTCAACAGCGCCACCGGCCGGATCGTCGGCCGCGATCAGGATGCCGGCGTAGTCGAACCAGATCCGGCCGGCCAGTTGCACGCGCGGCTGGCTACGGCGGCGCGGCCCTGCCGAAACCGGCTCGTCGACCGACACCGTTGGCGAGTCGTCGAGCACGAGCTTGGGCCGCGGCGGTCCCGACTCGATCCGCCAGCCGGTCCAGGATGGCAGCACGATCCGCGGCAGGTCGGCCAGGAGTGCGAGCCGCTCGATGAGTCCGTCGCAGTGGCCGCCGGCCAGCTCGATCGGCCCGCGCCGCTCAAACTGGTCGATCCAGCCCGCGGCACCGTCGGCCTCCAGGCGGGCGATCCGGTCGGCGAACACCACGATCCCTGATTTGAGGATCGCCCGCGGCTCGCGGAGATCCTTCCGCTGGCTCCCGCGGACCAGCGCTGCGGTGAGCGTCGCCTTGGCCGGCGGTGGGGCCGGCTCGTCGTCGTCCAGCTCGCGCCGCCGCCGTGGCAGGTCATCGTCATCAGGCCCCACGACGAAGGCGAACTCCCAGGGCCGGCCGCCGTCCCAGGTGAGGGGCACGATGTCGTCTGGAGCCCGCCTCGGCTCGGGCTGCATTACGAGCCGCCCAGTCTCACAGAGCAGCCCCAGGTGGGCCGCGGCCGAACGCGGGCTGATCACGATCCGGGAGATCGTCCGCCGCTCGAGCGGCGGCGGCACACTCCGCTCGTCACCCGCGACGGCACCGAGCAGCCGCTCGACGAGCTCCCGCTCCTGGCGGTCGAGGTCGTCGAGTTCTACCTCGCCGGGACCGAGCGTGACGGGCCGCGGCCGGCCGGTGGCGTTGCCGGCCACGTCGAGTTGCATTCGGCAGGGCACGACGACCGCGGCCCGGGCTTCGGCCGAGGCCGCCGCGTCGAGCAGAAACACGAGCGCCCCGCCGGCGCGGCGGGCATCCGGAATGTCGATGCCCTGCGAACGGACTGCGGGCTCCACCAGCCGGCGACGCTCCTCGAGTTCTGCCGCCCACGGGGGCAGCCGTGGACCGGCCCGCCCGGCAGTTGCCCGGCGGCGGACCGCTACGGCCGCAGCCACCGCGGCCAAGCTTGTCTCGTCGTCGTCTTCAACCGGTGGCTCGTCGGGAGCAAGCTCGGCCGAATCAGAAGAGCTGCCGTCTTCGGCGAGAATCTCAAGCGCGACAGGCGTCTGTTCGTGGATCCCCGAGAGCAGGCCGCGGCGGTCGACTTCCAAAAGCACCGCCGCCAGCACGGAGCAGGGCCGGCCAGCTCGGCCTTCGGCCGTCGAGCAGCGGCTTTCGAGCGTCATACCGCCCCGTCGATGGGCGGTGAGATTGAGGAAGACCTCATGCTCACCGTCGTCGTCGATGACCGTGGCTCGCACCTGTCCGACCCGGGGGCAGGAAACGGCGGCGGGGGTGATCTGCCGGGCCCGCGCAACGGCGGCGGACGGAAACAGCTGGAAGAGACGTTTTTCGAGGGTCTTCATGAGGCCTGGGCGAGGGGCGGAGATCGCGGGAGACGACTCCGAGGGTCCGCGATGCGAACCCTCCAGTCTAACGCGGCCTTTCCCCGGCGGCCAAAAGCCGAAAGCGGATCAACAGAAAACAAGTCAATCCAGTCATGCGCGGCCGCTGAACCGGCAATCGGCCGTTCACCACCGGGGCACCGGGCCGCAATCGGGGGCTGTCGCCCGGTTGGGTGCAGGCAGTGCAGACCAGCGCCCAGAAGATGCTCCGCTGCGAGCCGGTGCGATGACGCGAGCCGGTGCGATAACGCGAGCCGGTGCGATACCCTGGCCGCCGTGTCGAGCAGCGTGGCGGGCCCACGCAAAGCTCGATGCACGCGGCACAGCTCGAGCCGAGCGAAAGTGCACAGTCTGTGCCGCGCTCAACCCTGCTTGACCGTCTCGATCAGTTCGAGCACGTTCTCGACCGGCGTGCCCGGGAGCACGCCGTGGCCGAGGTTGAAGATGTGGCCTGGGCGGCCGGCTGCCCGGGCGAGCACCGCTCGGGCCTGACGCCGCACCGTGTCGCGGTCGGAGAGGAGCACGACGGGATCGAGGTTGCCCTGAACGGCGCGGTCGAAGCCGACGGCCTCCCAGCCGCGGTCGAGGTCGATCCGCCAGTCGATCCCGATCACACTGCCCCCCGCCTCGGCCAACAGCGGCAAAAGCGCGGGGTTGCCCGAGGCGAAGTGGATCACCGGCGCGCGTTTGGCCGCCGCGGCGATTGCGGCACGGGAGTGGGGCAACACGTAGCGGCGGTAGTCGTCGGGGCTGAGACAGCCGACCCAGCTGTCGAACAGCTGCACGAGTTGGGCCCCGGCGTCGAGTTGGGCCACGAGGTAGCGGCTCACGGCTCGGGCGATCGTGCCGCACAGGTCGTGCCAGGCCGCCTCGTGGCGATACATGAACGCCTTGGTGAGCGTCCAGGCCTTGCTCGTACCCCCTTCGATGCAATAGCCGGCCAGCGTGAACGGGGCGCCGGCGAAGCCGATCACGGGTATCGAGTCGGGCAGGCCGGCGCGGGTGGCGGCCACGGTCTCCATCACGAAGCCGACTTGGTCGACGTCGGCGAGCTCAGCGATTCGTGCGAGATCCCCCGGCTCGCGAACAGGGTTGTGAATCACCGGCCCCTCACCGGCGGTGAACTCAAGCTCCAGCCCCAGCGGTTCGAGCAGCGGCAAGAGGTCGCTGAAGATGATCGCCGCGTCGACGCCGAGCCGGTCGACCGTGGCGATCATCACCTCGGCGGAGAGTCGGGGGGTCTTGCAGAGTTCGAGAAACCCGACCTTTGCCCGGATCGCGCGGTATTCCGGCAGGTAACGGCCCGCCTGCCGCATCAGCCAGACCGGCGTCCGCTCCACCGGCTCCCGGCGACAAGCGCGGAGCAACAGTGCCTGGTGGCGCGGATCGGCAGGGGAGGCGGTGGCCGGCTGGGTCATCGAGGCTCACTATAGGGCCCCCGTGCGTGACCCGCACCCCCCGCTGGAGCCCCGGCCCGGCCTGGGCGGCACTCCCCTGGCGAGCACCAGGAGACTTTGATCGCCGCTCGGTGGCGGAGATACTAAAATAGCTTGTTGCGCGTTTGGTTTGAGTCATGCGGCCGCCAGGCTGCGTGCGGCCGCCGCTTGTGGATCACATGACCGCGTTTCTGTCCGGCATCTCCGTCGTCTGCTTCGCCGCGAGCTACGCCGTGGCCCTCGGCTGCGAGGCCTCACGGCTGCTGTTTCGCTCGGGCGTGCGTGGAATCGTGATGGTGGGCTTCGCCACCGCCGGCCTCGTCGCCCACACGCTGTACCTCGGCTGGCGGGCGGCGAGCGACTCAGCCGTGCCGCTCTCGAGCCCGGCCGAGCTGTACTTGCTGCTGGCCTGGCTGCTGGCAGCGGGCTACCTCTGGCTCACGCTCGCCAACCCGCGAACCCCCGTGGGGCTGTTCTTGCTGCCGATCGTCTTGGCCCTTGTCGGGGTGGCGGCCTTCGCGCCCGACGTGCCCTCGCCGCTGCTCCAGGACTCGACCTCGCGAATCTGGGGCTGGTTTCACGCGGCCTTGCATCTGGTCTGGATCGTGGCGGCAGTACTGGCCGCCGTCGCGGGGCTGATGTGGCTGATCCAGGCGGGGCGGCTGGCCCGCAAGCAGCCACCGCTGCGCGGCTTCCGGATGCCGAGCCTGGAGCGGCTGACCGTGTTGATGCACCGGGCGCTGGCCGTGGCCGCGTGGGCCGCGGCTGCGGCGTTTGTGTCAGGGATCGTGCTCAACGCGATCCAGTTTCGGCGCGGGGCGACCGAATCGGTGCCCTGGACCGACTCGGTCATGTTCAGGATGGGAATCATGGTGGCCTGGCTGGTGCTCGCCGACGGGATAGCGCTGGCCTTGCGGCGTCGGCCCGGCGGCGACCGGGTCACGGCCTGGCTGGGGATCGCGAGCCTGGTGGCACTGGTCGGCTGGATCGGCTGGGGCCTGGCGATTCCGTCCCGGCACGGCAGCGTCGCAGTCGATCGCCCGGCCGCGGTGAGTTCGCATGAGGATGGCCTGTGAGCACCGCGACCACCACCGCCGCAGCCACGCTCGCGCTGGTCGGCGGGACGCACCGGACCGTCCCGCTGGAGCTTCGGGAGCGACTGGCCTTCTCGGCGGAGCAGGCGGCGGCGGCGCTGGAGCGGTTCCGGGAGCGCTTTCCCGGCCGCGAGGCCGTGCTGCTTTCGACTTGCAACCGCGTGGAACTGTATGCGGCCGGCGAGACCACCGCCTCCGCCCCCGAGGCCATGGAGCTCGTCGCGTTCCTGGCCGAGTGTCGCGGGCTCGATCCCGCCCGCCTCGCCCCGGTGTTCGCCCGGGAGCGGAACGACGCCGTGGTGCGGCACCTGTTCGGCGTGGCGGCCGGACTCGACAGCATGGTGCTTGGCGAGCCGCAGATTCTGGGGCAGGTGAAGCAGGCCTGGAGCCTCGCTCAGGCGGCAGGCACGGCCGGGCCGCTCACGGCCGGCATGTTTCAAGCGGCCCTGCGGACGGCCAAGCGAGTGGCCACCGAGACCGGCGTGGGCCGCGAGCGCACAAGCATCCCCAGCGTCGCTGTGGCCGATTTCGCTGCTGGCGTCTTCCAGCGGTTTGACGACAAGCGGATCCTGTTGATCGGGGCGGGCAAAATGGCCGCCGAGACGCTCCGTTATCTGCGGGCGGCGGGAGCTCGCGACGTGACCGTCGTCAACCGCACCGCCAGCCGAGCGGTCGAGCTCGCTGCCCGGCTCGGGGCCCGCCCGGGCGACTACACCGCGCTGGAGGCCGAACTGGCGGCGGCCGATCTGATCGTGAGCACGACCGGAGCGGAAGCCCACGTCGTGCCGCTGGCGGTCTTCGAGCCGATTGCCGCCGGCCGCAAGGGCAGGCCGCTGGTCGTCCTCGATCTGGCGGTGCCCCGCGACTTCGATCCCCGGATCGGCGGGCTGCCGGGCGTCTGGCTGTATTCGGTCGACGACCTGGCCGCCGCCTGCGACGCCAATCGCACCAGCCGCCAGCAGGAACTGCCGGCGGCGTTGGCGATCGTGGAGGAGGAGTCACTGCGGTTCATGGCCGATGTCCACCATCGCACCACCACGCCGGTGATCGAGCAGCTCAAGGCCGGCTGGAGCGAGACGGGCGAGGCTGAGCTCGAGCGGCTGTTCCGTCGGTTGCCGGAGCTGGGCGATGCTGAGCGGGCCGAGATTCGCCAGGCCTTCGAGCGGTACGCCGCGAAGCTCCTGCATCCGCCGCTGGTCTCGCTGCGCAGCGAGAGCCGCTCCGGCCCGCCCCACGGGCTCGTCGACGCGCTCAAGCGGCTGTTCCAGCTCGGGGAGTGACCCGGGCAGGAGGCGGCAGCCGGTTCCACTGCGGGACGACGCAGACCGCGGCCAGCACCAGCCCGCCGGCGAGCGCCAGGAAGATGCTGTTCCAGGGAGTTGTCGCGCTGCCGGTCAGCTGCTTGACGAAGCCCGGCAGCGTGCCGCCGACGATCGCGCCCAGTGAGCCGACGCCATTGATGACGCCGGCCGCGGTGCTGGCCCCCCGCCGCGTGCCGAAGTCGATGGCCGCGGCACCGCTGACGAGCGAGTCAGGGATGTAAACAAGCCCACCGATCACAAACAGCATCGCCCCCAGGCTCCACCGCGTGGCCGGCACCAAGGGCAACAGCGCGAGCGCCAGCCCGCCCAGGAGCAGCGTACTGGCGATCACGGGAAACCGCCGCGCGCCGCATAGCCGGTCGCTGGCCCAGCCGCCAGCGAAGATGCCCAGCGGCCCGGCCAGGTCGAACAGGCTGCCGAGGATTCCGCTCTCTGCAGTGCCGGTCCCAAGCCGCTCGTTGAGGTACACCGGCGCCCAGAACATCAGCAGGTAGCGAAGCGGCTTGACGAACAGGTAGACGAAAGCGAGCAGGAGGACGATCGGCGAACTCAGCACCTCGAGCACCGTGTGCCAGGATCCTTCCGGCTCGTCGGCCGTTGTCTCCCCCGCCAAGATCACCGACTCGCTCTCACCGCGGTCGCGCTCGGGCGACGGTAACCCCACGTCCTCCGGCCGGTTCGCCTGGAGCAGCCAGAACACCACCCAGATCACACTCAAGAGCGCCGCCGGCACGAAGAACGCCATTCGCCAGGGCTCGGGCAGCACCCGCGGGCCGCCCAGCCACTCGGGTATCGGCACGGCCACGCCTCCCCAGGACGTGGCGAGGCCGGCGACCACCGCGGCGATCATGCCGCCGAGCGCGAAGTTGGAGCACCACACGCCCATCACGCGGCCGCGAACGCGGCGGGAGAAAAACTCGCCGATGTTTTTGGCCAGCGGCGCCCAGCCGCTGGACTGGCAGATGCCCTGCAAGGCGAACAGAACTCCGAGGGCGAGAGCCGAGCCCGACAGGCCCATGCCGACCGCGACGGCGATGCTGCCGGCCATCCCGACCAGCACGACGGCCCGCGTGCCCACGCGATCACCGAGGATGCCCCAGAGAAACTGGCCGCCGGCGTAGGCCACGAGGTAGCCGCCATCAATCAGCGAGAGCGTTTCGGTCGAGAGCCCCATCACCTCGGGTTGCTTGAGTTCGACCTTGGCGATCGAGAGCCCCTTGCGGGTCAGGTAATAGCCCGCGTAGGCCAGCCAGGTGACGGCGAAGACCCGCATCTGCCAGGCCGGGAGCCGGCTCGACGTCGCGCACCCCACGGCCGGGGAAGCCGCATGCGGCTGATGCTGCCCGGCCCCGCCGGCACCAGGTTTGCTACCCATGAAGCTGCCGAGAGAGGTGCCGGGAGAGGTCGAGGACGCGATCAGGCCGGCGAACACGCCTGCTCGCCGCATCTTAACCGGATAGAGCGTGAGGAAATCGTGAGGAAAAAAACTATTCGTCGGGTTCGCAAAATCGAGGACGGATAGCCGGCCCTCGCCTTGGCGTCACTCGCGTTGTAGATTTTGATTCAACTCGCCTAGGAGCTCCGGGCAGCCCAGGAGTCCGCCATGTCGCTCGTCCACCGTCGTTCGGCCGCCGCCCCCGCGGGCATGACGCTTGTCGAACTGCTCGTCGTGATCGCGATCATCGCGCTCCTTGTGGCGCTGCTCCTGCCCGCTGTCCAGTCGGTCCGTGAGTCGGCCCGCCGGGTGCATTGCGGCAACAACCTCAAGCAGCTCGGCGCGGGTGCGTTGCAGCACGAGTCCGCCCACGGCTATTACCCATCCGGCGGCTGGGGCTGTTACTGGGGTGGCGATCCCGACTGCGGCTTTGGGCCTCAGCAGCCCGGCGGCTGGATCTACAACCTCCTGCCCTACATCGAGCAGCAGCCGCTCTGGCAGCTGGGGGCCGGCCAGACGCCGGCGCAGAAGCAGGCCGCGGCAGTGACGGTGTTCGCCACGCCCTTGCCACCCTTGACCTGTCCGTCGCGGCGGTCGGCGACCAGCTATCCCTGCGCCGGCAGCTTCGCTGCCTACAACTGCGGCCCGATCCCATTTGCGGCCAAGACCGACTACGCCGCGAGTGTCGGAGGCGGCCCGACGAGCACGAGCCAGGTCATCTATTACGACGGCCCCCAGCGGGGCACCGACACCCGCGCGCCAATCCCCGATGCCACGAGCAATCCCTGGGCGAGCCACCCGGGCAACAGTGCCTATAACGCCACGCGGATCCAGCTGCAGGCCCAGCGATCGGGCGTGTCGTATCTGCTCAGCCGCGTCAGCGCGGCGGGCATCGCCGACGGCACCGCCAGCACGTACCTGATCGGGGAGAAATATCTCAATCCCGACTCCTACACGAAGCTCGGCAACTGGACCGACAACCGGGGGATGTACCAAGGGGAAGACGCCGACACCGGTGGCTGGTCGGTCAACGGCACGGAGTTTGAGCGGCTCCGGCCGACGCAGGACCGGCCGGGGCTCAACCGCGACTACACGTTTGGTTCTCCCCATGCGGGCAGCCTGCAGATGGTCTTTTGCGATGGCTCGGTTCGACCGGTTCCCTACGACATCGACCCGCAGGTCCACGCCCGGCTCGGCAATCGTAAAGATGGCCAGGTGATCGACGGCGTTGGGCCGTAGACTGGCAGCGCACCGGCGGGCGAGCGAGGCTGCGATGGAGAATCCAACGACCATGATGCGATGCCTGCCAGGACTGGTGATTGTGCTCGGTACCATTGCCGCCGCGGCCGAGCCCGCCGTGGTCGGCCCGGTGCTCGGGCATGTGGACGAGCGCACCGCCCACGTCTGGCTCCGGCCGCCGGCTGCGGCCGAGGTGACGCTCACGGTCCGCGATCCCGCCGGGAAGACCGTGTTCGAGCAACCGCAGACCGCTTCTGCCGAGCGCGACTTTTGCCTCACCTGGGCCGTCGCCGGCCTCGAACCGGCCACCGGCTACGCCTACTCGTTGAGCTGGGGAGTCAAGCCCGCCGCCGGAGCCCCGCGCGGCCCCTGGCCCCTGGTCACGGCGCCGCCCACCGACCTTCCTGGCCGGGCCTGCCTGGGCTTCGGTTCCTGTGCGTCGGAGAAGTTTCCTGCCGTCTGGGAG
>Ga0247836_1005513_pt1 | contig 14773 bp, 10 predicted proteins | sample LaCruzMarch2015__4_FD_187116 | JGI IMG/M metagenome (GOLD analysis project Ga0247836, IMG submission 187116) | Freshwater microbial communities from meromictic Lake La Cruz, Castile-La Mancha, Spain - LaCruzMarch2015_14m | ecosystem: Environmental > Aquatic > Freshwater > Lake | place: Spain...
TCTGTAAATTCAAAAAAAACCAATGATACCATTAAGTTGCTCACTGTATTTTCAGCATTTTTCCTCCCCCTTACCTTTATTGTCGGTATTTATGGGATGAATTTTGAAAATATGCCCGAACTAACCTTGGAATATGGCTATTTTTTTACTTTAGGATTAATGAGTTTCATTTCGATTTTTATCTTCATATGGTTTAAAAGAAAAAGGATTATCTGATAAAGGGCGGTTGTTTTATTATATAAGCTGGTTAAAAACCTAATAAAAAAATTCTTTTGCAAGAAAATTTAGTAATTTTCATTAAAAACCCGAATGTCTTTTTCAACACCTTCAAATCCTGTGAATGATACGCATCTCTGGCAGCAAATGAAACAGGGAAGTGAATTGGCTTTAGGTAAGTTGATTAAGAAATATTTTAATTTATTGCAAAATTATGGTTTCAAGTTTGTGAAAGATGAGGCATTTGTTAAGGATTGCGTACAAGATGTCTTTATTGCCATTTGGACGCATAGAGAAACTATTATGTCTCCCCAAAGTATCCATGCTTATTTGTTAAGTTCCGTAAGAAGGAAGGTGTTGCGTGAAAAAGTGCGGCAACGATTAGACCAAAAGCAAAACGCTAATACAGTTGAAAAGGAGGCTGATTTATTAGATTTTTCACACGAATGGCTTTTGATTGAACAAGAAAGTCTTAATGAAATGACCCGGAAAGTGAGCGAATTACTTAATGAACTGCCAAAAAGACAAAGAGAAGTTTTGTATTTAAGATTCTATCAAAATTTGGAAAGGGCTGAAATTGCAGATATAATGGGCATAAATGAACAATCAGTATCTAATCATTTACAGGCCGCATTTAAGAATTTTAAAGACAATTGGCGGCAGATTATTATTTGTATTGGTTTATTCTTAAAATTTTCTTTTTAAAACAAGTATCTGATAATAAATAATGCTATCTGTTGAACGAGTGTTTGAATGATAGTGTTTAATGTTTTGCTTTTTAATAAATGACTTTTACCGACAAATAGAATGAATACTACTGATTATACCAAATTTGATTTTGAAGACTTTGCCCAAGATGAATATTTTCGTAAATGGGTAATAGACAGAGATGTACAAGCCGAAAAATTTTGGACTACCTGGGTGATTGAAAATCCAATGTTTGTTGATAAAGTTCAATTGGCTAAAGCATTTTTATATGCTCTTGAAGAAAAGAATACGAGTTTGGATAAGGCTTCTCTTGAAATGATTACAGACGAAGTAGCTGGGCAATCCATCCAATTAAAGCCATTTTGGCAAAGAACTTTTTGGCGGGTTGCGGCATCCATCCTTTTCTTCCTGGCATTGGGTTGGTGGTATCAAGTGTCTTCTAATTTTACAGTGCCTAAAAAACAATTGGAAACTGCTCCGGTATTTTCAAATTCAAATAACGATTTTATTGAAAAACGCAATTTAGACACCATTATCCAAAAAATAATTTTAGCTGATGGTACCACGGTAACTTTATATCCTTTTAGTATTTTACGATACCCAAAAGAATTTGAGTCAACTAAAAGAGAAGTTTATTTAGCAGGAAAAGCATTTTTTGATGTAGTGAAAAATGTTAAAAAACCATTTTGGGTTTATACCCACCATATATCTACTCAAGTTTTAGGTACGAGTTTTTTAGTTAACTCAATGAAAAATAGAAATGTTTCTGTTGAGGTTAAAACGGGAAAAGTATCTGTATATACAAGAAAAGACCAGGAGCGGGCAAAACAAAATTTATATAAGGAATCTGTCGGGGTTGTGTTAACCCCAAACCAAAAGGTAGATTATTCTACGCAGGAAGAACGACTGCTAAAATCTATTGTAGAACAGCCAGTGGCGCTTATCAATTTGCCAATTACAGATTTTATTTTTGATGAAGAGCCTGTTTCTGAAGCTTTTTCATTATTAGAGAGAATGTATGGCATTACTGTAATTTTTGATAACAAGGCCATGGAAAATTGTTATTTGACCGCTAATCTGTCAGATGAATCGTTATTCAAAAAATTGGATCTCATTTGTAAGATTACCCATTCAACGTATGAAAAAACTGACGCTCAAATAATTATTCACAGTGAAGGCTGTTTGAAATAATTTAAAAATCTACTTTTTTTCCTAAAATCCTTCAAAAAAATATTTTTATAAAAATTTGTTTCTAAACGAGTATCTGAAATAATGTTTTGCTATCAGTAAGGAAAGTCAATTTTAATATTAACTAAACACCTTATAATAGTATGAAAACGAAAACAGATTTTCTTTTCAAAGTGATGAAAATTACATTTACCCAAATTTTGGTTTTGATTGCCACGGCTGGAATCATTCAGGCCAATAGCCTCAATGGTCAAGGGGTTTTAGACGAAAAACTTTCCATTAAACTAACCAACGAAAACCTTAAGACCGTTCTAGTAACCATAGAACAGCGAACGAAGGCCAGGTTTATTTACAATCACCGCGAAATTCAAACGAGTCATAAAGTAACTGTTGAAGCAAATAATCAGCGTTTGGCCGATGTTTTATCAAATGTCCTTAAACCATTAGGTATTGTTTATGAAGCAGATGCACAACAAATAATTCTTAGCCGTTTGAGAAGTGCGATCTCGCCTGGTTTTTCTATGCTGGAGCGACAAAAGGATAATATTATCTCAGTAATTCGACCACCTATCTTTACTATTTCCGGCACAATTACCGACGAAAGTAATGAACCTCTTATTGGAGCGACCATCCTGTTAGAGGGTACTTCTAAGGGTGTATCCACTGATATTGACGGAAAATATGTGTTACAAATTGATGATAATGAAGTTAATGGAAATTTAATCATCAGCTTTATAGGCTATCAAACACAAAATATTCCAATAGAAGGAAGAAATACAATCAATATTCAACTAAAGGAAGGTAGAGAATTGGAGGAAGTGGTGGTAACCGCCTTAGGTGTCAAAAAGCAAACTAAAAGTTTGGGTTATGCCACAGCGTCTGTTGGCGGGGAAGATGTCGCTGTAAATAGGAGCGTCAATTTTATGAATGCTTTACAGGGTAAAATTGCTGGCGTAAATATTACATCCCTTGGATCGGGTGCGGCTGGAACCAGTAAAATTCGTATTAGAGGCCAGTCTTCATTTGGAGGTAATAACTCTCCTTTAATAGTTGTAAATGGAGTACCTATTGACAATACAAATAATGGTGCAAGAGGTGATGTGGCAGAAAGAGGCTCAAATAGAACTTCCGATGGTGGGGATGGCCTAAGTAGTATCAATCCGGATGATATTGAAAATATGACGGTCTTAAAAGGTGCGGCAGCCTCTGCTCTCTATGGCTCCCGTGCAAAAGACGGGGTCATAATGATTACCACTAAATCGGGGGCAAAAGGTCAAGGAGTATCCATAACCTATAATGCCAATTATACCAATGAAAAACCTTTAGATTATACCGATTATCAATATGAATATGGTCAGGGTGAGAATGGCGTCCGGCCTACCACCGCATTTCCAACGTCGGGTCAGTGGAGTTTTGGTGAAAAATTTCAACCCGGAATGACACATACCTTATTTAACAATATTACAGCTCCTTACGAACCACAAAGAGGAATTATTAACCGATTTTACAGAGAAGGTAGTACCTTGACAAATACTTTAACTATTTCTTCTGGTGGTCAGAATGGTGGTTTTAGTCTTTCAGGTTCCCAATTAGGTAATACGGCCATTTTAGAAGGTTCCGGTTATAATCGCAAAACGGTAAACCTGGGTTTCAATCAAACTTTTGCAAAAAATCTAATTATATCTGGTAATATAAATTATTCAAATGAAAACCGGATTAACCCTCCAAATATTGCAGAACAAGATTTCAGTCCCGTTATCATCTTTAGCATGGCCAACTCAATGCCACTTGCATTATTGAAAGAAAATGCAGAAGATGCAAGTGGAAATGAAACGGTATGGTCTCGTTTTACCAATAGGACAAATCCTTATTTCGCCCTTAAAAGATTTGATAGAATTTCCAATGATCGTGTTTTTGGAAACATTACAGGTAGATATAATGTAACAGATTGGTTATATGTTCAGGCACGTGTTGGGCAGGATTATTATGCTCGTGAACAGGAATACAATTTACCTACAGGAACACAACGTCAGGTGGCAGCGCCTGCAGGTTTCGTAAACGGCCAATATGTACAGGATTCAAGAACAGTTAGGGAGCTAAATGCTGACTTTTTGGTGGGAGCAAATAAGACTTTTGGTAAAGTAGGCTTAAATGTTTCTGCAGGAGGGAATCAGATGTATCGTAAAATCAGCAGGCTTAATGTACTCGTACAAGATTTTTTTGTAAGGGATTTGTATTCTTTAAGTAATGGTCGTGCAAAAGATCCTATTTATGATTTTTCTGAACGACAGGTAAATTCCTTATATGGATCGGCAGAATTGTCTTATAATGATGTGTTATTCATTAATGGAACGACAAGAAATGATTGGTTTTCAACGCTTTCTCCTGAAAATCGTAGCATTATTTATCCTTCTGTGACTGCAAGTTTTGTTTTATCCCAGGCTCTTAGAGATAAACTGCCTTCCTGGTTGAGTTTTGCAAAAATACGGGCTGCTTATGCTGAAGTGGGTAGTGATACCGATGTTCAGCCATATTCAAATAATTTATTCTATAATATCAATACTCAATTATTTGGAACTTCACCACTTGGTAGTATTGCAGGCTCCGTTGTACCCAACGCTAATTTGCGCCCAATGAGGGTTTCTGAAAAAGAAGCTGGCGTGGAATTAAAATTATTTGATTATCGCCTTGGGATTGATATTTCTTATTATGATAAACTATCATCTGACCAAATATTACGTAAACAAGCATCTAATGCAGGTGGATTTTTAACGGAATTGGTTAATGTTGGTAAAAGCCGAAATCAAGGGGTTGAATTGTTAATTGATGTGGATGCTGTAAGTACAACTCATTTCAAATGGAATTCCGTGGTCAACTTTGCTTTTAATAAGTCAGAGGTATTGGATTTAGGTGGATTAAGTGAAATTACTGTTGGAACGGGTGAATTTACAGGTGAGTTACGTCAGGTTGTCGGTCAGCCATTAGGGCAATTATATGGTTTCGGCTATCTCAGGGATGCTTCAGGTAAACAAATTTTTGACGCTGGAAATGGTCGCCCTTTGCGTACTGCCACTCAAATAGCTTTTGGAAGTGCCGTACCAGTGTATGTAGGTGGTTTTACAAATATTTTCAACTATAAAGGTTTTGATCTATCTGTCTTAATTGATTTTAAATTAGGTCATAAAATGATTTCAGGAACCAATTTTAATGCCTGGAGACATGGTTTGCACAAAGGTACGCTGGTGGGAAGAGCCGAGAATTTTGTTATCGGGGACGGGGTGAACAGCAAAGGGGAAGTCAATACCGTCAAGTCGGGCGTTCAAGCCTTTTATGAAACCGTAAGAGCATCTAATATTGCGGAGGAATTTGTCGCCAATGCCGGACTTTGGCAATTGCGCCAAATCACCTTCGGTTACAATTTTAGTAAATTGGTTAAAAATATCAAGTTTGTGAAAGGCGCCAAATTAAGTATCGTTGCAAATAATATAGCCGTATTGAAAAAATGGGTTGATAATATTCACCCTGAACAATTTGGCTTCCCTTCAGATAACCAAGTTGGTTTAGAAGCAACTGGTTTGCCAGTTACCCGTAATATCGGTATAAATTTGAATGTGAAATTTTAACCAACTTATTTGCTTTTTTAAAAAATAAACTGTCGAAAACAAAAGAAAATGAAAAATATAACACCCTATTTTCTCATTCTGGTTTGCTACCTTTTTGCCACTTCATGTGACAAAGGTTTTGATGAAATGAATATTAATCCTACGGCTTTAACCAAGATTGATCCTGCATTACAGCTAAATTCAGCTATTGTAAATAGTGCACCCGTTTATAATAATCTGAATTATGAGACAACTATCGTAAAACAGATGATTACACCCTTCACAGGTTCTGGCGCTGGGGCTAATTTTAATCAAGATAATCGAAGCCTTTCTTCCTCAAACTGGGACCGGTATTATCAATCGGTTATAAAAGGTTTGGTGGACGGCCTTTCACAGGCTCAGGATGTTCCCGCACGTTCAAATTTATATAATATGATTCGTATTTGGAAAGCTCATGCTTTCATGGTTTTAACAGATACGTACGGAGATATTCCCTATTCGGAAGCGGGTCAAAATTTTTTGAAAGGTATTTCTGCACCCATTTATGAGACTCAGGAAGCCATTTACACAGATATTTTAAATGAATTGGAAAAAGCCTCTATTGCCTTAGATGCAGCAAAACCGAGAGTTACTAATGACGTCTTATACGCTGGTGATATTACCAAATGGCGCAGATTAGGTAACTCACTTTTGCTTCGTGCTGCTATGCGTTTGTCTAAGGTGAATCCTGCCAGGGCTTCTGAATTTGTAAAAAAAGCAGTTACAGGTGGATTAATGACCTCTAATAGCGATAATGCCATTCTGGTGCATAATGCCAATTATGCCAATCCTGTCGGCGCTCAACTCAATGGCGGACAATCAGCCTTCTTTTACCTCTCTGATGATTTTGTTAAATATCTAAGAATCAATAAAGATCCTCGTTTAGCAGCTATAGCCGTTCGATATGTCGGGGCCACGAGTGGAGCTCAACAGGTGGAAACAAGAGCCAACAGGGATACTTCAGTTCAAATAGGTGCACCTCAGGGTTATGATAACACGACTATTGCACCTATTGCCAAAGCTAGTGGTTTACAAAGTCTATGGGATTACAGCCAGCTTGACCGTAATCGTATGGCAGGTCTTAATGCGCCAAGCTTCATAATTACACATGCACAAACACAATTGTTATTGGCCGAGGCCGCTTTTAGAGGCTGGACCACTGGAGATGCTAAAGCATTTTATTCCAATGGTATCAGGGCTAATATGGAGCAATATGCTAGTTATGGAGCAAGTTCTGCGATACCAGCAGCCTCAATATCTGCTTTCACGGCGGCAAATACGTTGACAACTGGAAAGGAGCTGGAACAGATTAATACTCAATATTGGGTTGCCTCGTTCCTGAATGGACCAGAAGCATGGGCTAATTTCCGTCGAAGTGATTTTCCCGTTTTAACCCCAAATAACTTCCCAGGTAAAGATCTGAAGACAGAAACTTTTATCCGTCGTTTAACCTATACAGATGCTGAATTAAATGTCAATAAAAAGAATGTGGAGGCAGCTATAGCTAAACAAGGACCAAATGTGATGGATACCAGAGTTTGGTGGGATAAAAAGTGACATATATCCCTTTTATATCTATGTCAATTTTATTATCTTATGGCATTAATTATCTTAAATTTTAATAATGACAATAAAAAGCCAGCCAGGTCCTAAAATAAAGGAATTTAACATTACACCTATCGCTGTAGTGGATCCACCTTTACTCAATGCGGCAGGACTACATGCGCCCTATGCCTTAAGAACTATTGTGGAATTAGTAACAGATGATAATATAGTTGGTATTAGTGAAATTCCAGGGAATATAGATATCGATAAGGCATTAGAACGAAGCAAACGCTTGATTATCGGACAAGATCCTTTTCAGTTAAACCATATAAAGGATATTTTACAAGCCGAATTTGGTAAGGAAAAACCGACAGACAGAGGGTTTACTCCTTGGGATCAAAGAACTGTTGTTCATGTATTTAGCTCCATTGAGGTGGCTTGCATGGATATTATTGGTAAAATAGTAAATCGTCCAATCGTTGACTTATTAGGCGGAAAAAGGAGAGATGCCGTTCCTTTTTCTGCTTATTTATTCTACAAATATGAAGGCGCTGGGGGCTCGCTTGAATTTGGCATTGACCCCAATGCAACTGGTTGGGCCGCTGCACGTCAGGCGAATGCTTTGACTCCAGACGAAATGGTGGTTCAGGCTAAAGCCATGTGCAAATCCTTTGGATTTAAATCCCTTAAATTGAAAGGAGGTGTTTTTAATCCTCGTGTTGAAGTTGATACCATTCTTGCTTTACACAAAGCGTTTGGGCCCGATGTTCCATTGCGTTTCGATCCAAATGCTTTGTGGAAAGTCAGTACCTCAATCAAATATGGTAAAGAAATGGAAGGGGTGTTGGAATATCTGGAAGACCCGACAAGAGGTCAAAAAAATATGGCAAAAGTAAGGAAGGCATTGAAAACTCCTTTAGCCACCAATATGTGCACCACGTCATTTCAAGATATACCTAATAGTATTGCTATTGGATCAGAAGATATTATATTAAGTGACCATCATTTCTGGGGTGGTTTGCGTTCCTCCATGGAATTGACCACCGTTTGTGATACTTTCGGACGGGATTTATCCATGCATTCCAATAGTCATCTCGGCATTTCTTTGGCAGCAATGGTTCATTTGGGGGCAGCTATTCCAAATTTAAAATACGCCTTAGATACTCATTACCCATGGCAATCTGATGAGGTGATTGTAGGGGGGCGTCTAAAATTTGAAGAAGGGTCTGTAGCTGTACCTTCTGGCCCGGGACTTGGTGTAGAATTAGATCGTGAGGCATTGGCGGTTTTACATCAAAATTATCTTCGTTGCGGATTGACAAAACGAGATGATGAACCTGAAATGCAGAAAAAAATCCCGAATTGGAAATTTAAACCTGTCCGTTGGTAGGATGATTATTTTGAATAAAAAATAGGACGCCTAAGTGTCCACTAACCTGAAACCGATCTTTAACCCTAATGATTTTCGAATTAAAAAATGAAAATCAAAAAATAAAATCCCACATGACAGACCCTATTTTTATCTTGTTAGTAGGCATTGTAATTGTAGTTGGAGGTATCATTGGATTAAAACTCCATCCGTTTTTAGCCTTATTATTAGCCGCTGTAGCTGTGGCTTTATTGACGCCAACCATAGCTGTCGAACAGTTTTATCTGGCCAAAGGAACAGCTGCTGCAGAAGCATTGAAGCTGTCACATAAAAGTATTGGAGAACGTATTGGCACTGAATTTGGAAATACTTGTGCTAAAATTGGTATTTTGATTGCGATGGCAGCTATCATTGGAAAATCAATGCTCGATAGTGGTGCCGCAGAAAGAATAATTCGGGCCATGCTGAAAGTGACAGGTGAAAAGCATTCCGCTATCGGTTTCATTTTAAGTAGTTTCTTTTTAACCATTCCCGTGTTCGTGGATACCGTTATTTTCTTAATGATGCCGTTAGCGAAGGCAATGAGTATGCGCATTGGAAAAAATTATCTGCTATTAGCTTTATCTGTCATTGCCGGTGGCGTTATGGCAAATTCGTTTGTTCCGCCATCTCCCGGTCCTTTATTTTTAATCGGTGCATTGAATGTTCCCATAGGATTGATGATGGTTTGTGGAACTTTATTAGGTCTTTGTACCATTACCATTGGTTATTTTGTAGCCCTATGGTTAAATAGAAATACTACTATTACCTTAAGAGATTCGCCAGATGCCCGTTTGGAGGATATTGCGGCCATCGCCAATAAAAGTGATAAGGATTTGCCAAGACTGAGTTTAGCCCTTTTACCTGCCGTATTTCCTTTAGTTACTATTTGCATACGCTCGGCTGTGGAAGCGTTTCATACATCCGATGGACCCTTGACTTCCTCTGGTTTTTTAAATGGTGTTATGGAAGTGGTTTTGTTTTTTGGGGATAAAAATATTGCTTTATTTATGGGAGCTGTATTTGCTCTTTTGGTTTTAGCCTATCAGAAAAAAAGCGATAAATCAGCGATGACGGCTTTTACTCAAAATGCGTTAATGACAGGTGGAGGTATTATTCTAATAACAGCAGCAGGCGGTGCCTTTGGGGGTATGTTACAACAAACGGGTATTAGCGGTCGAATTGCTGACTTGACAAAAGATTATCAAATGGCACTGATTCCATTAGCTTTTTTTATAACTGCAGTGGTCAGAACAGCTCAGGGATCAGCCACCGTAGCCTTAATTACCGCAGCAGGTATTTTGGCTGGTATGGCACAAAATGCAAATCTGGGCTTTCATCCGGTTTACCTATGTCTGGCCATTGGTGCTGGCGCAAAACTGATACCCTGGATGAATGATGCTGGATTTTGGATTATGTGCAAAACAAGTAATTTAACTGAACAGGAAGCCATGAAAACTATTGCACCCATGCAAACTATAATGGGTCTGTCAGGACTTGTTTTGACGATGATTGCTGCTCATTTTTATCCAATGGTTTAATAATATTTTATTATTAACCATTAAATCAATTTTCTTAAACCACAAATTTCGTGTGTGATGAAACGTAGGAATGTAATTAAAACAATGACCGTTGGTGCCATTTTACCAACCATATTTGGGGCCAAACAAGCTATGGCTAACCCTGGCAATAATCCTGAAAATCTACCTAAAAAACAGGTTTTAATGAAAGTAGGTTGTCAATCAGGTGGCACAACCATCGAAAATCTGGAATTTAAAGCCCGGCATGGAGTTTATAATATAGATGGCGGTATGCCTAAATTTATCGAAGGAAAAGGTTGGGATTTAGATGATTCTCTGGCAAAACGGGATGCATGTGAAAAATATGGAATCAGTCTTGATGCCTATCACTGGCCATTAACTTCAGCGGGCATAGATAAACAACTTTTACCAAATATTATGTTGGGCAAAAGTCCGGAACGAGACCGGGAGATTGAAATGCTGCAACAAATGATTCAGGTTGCAGCTAAATCAGGAATTAAAGTATTGAATTACAATACCACCATTCTACCGGTTTTACGCACTGGTAAAACTATTGACCCCAAAAGAGGCAATGCCGAGTATTCCACCTGGAACTATGCGGAAGCTCTGAAAATGAACCAACCCAAAACGGTGGCTGGCGATGTATCAATTGAACAGATTTTTGAACGTATCACTTATATGTTGGAACGTTGTTTGCCTGTTGCGGAAGAATATAAGGTTAGATTGGCAAATCATATCGCCGATCCTCCAGTACCAGCCGCTTATAGAGGTATCATGCGTTGGAATAGTCCTGACGTTTTCGAAGGGATGAAACGATTTGCTAACCTTTCCAAAAGTCCTTATCATGGCTTTAATTTTTGTATCGGTTCCATTGCAGAAGGTTTAAAAGACCCAAAAAATGATATTTTCCCAATCATAAAATATTTTGGGGATCGCAAACAAATTTTTAATGTTCACCTAAGGAATATTAAAGGTGCTTTCAATAATTTTATGGAGGTTTATCCCGATAATGGTGAAATGAATTTCTTTCAGGTGATACGTGCACTACGTGATGTCGGTTTTGATGGTATGATTATGCCGGACCATGTTCCTCACCATCATTTAGAAGGTTCTCAAGACCAGGCTTTCTCCTTTTGTTATGGCTATATCAAAGCGATGCTTCAAGCGCTCTCGGATGAAGGGGCCAATTGAAATTAAATAAATGAAAATCCTAAAATAATCATGGAATTATCAAAAATCAAATCAGCCCTCGAAGATGGCTTATTGTCATTTCCGATCACTGATTTTAATGAAAAAGGCGAATTTAGTGCCGATGCTTATGCAGATCGTATTGAATGGTTTGTAAACAATGACGTTTCTTCCATTTTCGTAGCGGGCGGTACCGGAGAATTTTTCTCATTATCTGCCAGTGAATATGAGCAAATCATTAAAGTATCTGTTGAAACAACTGCAGGTCGTGTACCCGTAATTTCCAGTATAGGCAGAAGCATTCCAGAGGCCATTTCTTTTGCTAAAATGGCTGAAAATGCCGGGATTGATGCCCTTTTATTTTTCCCTCCATATTTAACAGAATGTCCTCAGGAGGGCGTTTTTGAATATGCCAAAACCATCCTGAATAATACTGCTTTGCCTGTCATTTATTATAATCGTGGAAATGGTATTCTATCCGCTGAATATATCAAAAAATTAGCTGATACCTGTCCAAATTTGATTGGTCTGAAAGATGGTACTGGTAACATGCAAGATCTGAATGATACGATTAAGACCGTGGGAAACCGACTTTCTTATATTGGCGGTGTACCAACGGCTGAAATCATATCTGAAGCCTATTTATCCATTGGGGTAAATACTTATTCTTCAGCCGCTTTTAATTTTGTACCTGAATTGGCAAATAAATTTTATAAAGCCTTACGGGCAGGGGATCATTCAACGGTAAAAGAAATAACCCAGAAATTTTATATTCCTTTAGTTCGCTTAAGGGGTAAAAAGAACGGGTATGCTGTCAGTCTGATCAAGGCTGGAGCGAAAATTATCGGTAGAAGTGCAGGTGATGTTCGTCCCCCTTTGGTGATGCCTACGCCCGAGCATTTTCTTGAACTAGAGAATATCATCAGAGCAAATAGCTGAAATTTTAATTTGAAGTGAAGAATGGATAAGGATTTTAAAGAAATCGGTCAAATTTTAGTTTCGTCCGAAAGTGCTAGTAAATTATATTCTCATTATTCTGGCAAGCAAAAAGCTGATTTCTTAAGACAAATAGCTGTAGAGATTGAGCATCTTGGAGATAATTTAATTGAAACAGCTGCCAATGAAAGTCATTTGCCTCTGGCTCGATTGACAGGAGAAAGGGCCCGAACAACAGGTCAATTGCGACTTTTTGCCGAATTTTTGGAAGAAGGTTCCTGGGTGGATGCCGTAATTGACCTGGCCATTCCTGATCGCCAGCCATTACCTAAAGTAGATTTACGTAAAATGCTCGTTCCTATCGGACCCGTAGTCGTTTTTGGTGCAAGTAACTTCCCTTTGGCATTCTCTACAGCAGGGGGTGACACCGCTTCTGCATTGGCTGCTGGCTGTCCTGTTATTGTTAAAGGTCATCCAGCTCATATTAAAACTTCTACCTTGGTTGCTTCATCTATCCAGGCGGCGGCTTTAAAAACTAAAATGCCAGCAGGTGTATTTGCCCATGTCGAAGGTGGCATAGAAGTTGGGCAATTCCTTACCCAACACCCTTCTATAAAATCAGTAGCCTTTACGGGTTCCTATACCGCAGGAAAATCTCTTTTTGATCTGGCAAATAAACGCAAACATCCTATTCCGGTTTTTGCAGAAATGGGGAGTGTTAATCCGGTTATTTTATTTCCAGCCGCGCTGAAAGAACGAAGTGAAGCATTAGCAACACAATTAGCCGATGCTGTAACCCTTGGCGTTGGACAATTTTGTACCAATCCAGGCCTGCTCATAGGTTTGGAAAGTGAAGAGTTTACCGCTTTTATGAATCATTTTACCTCAAAAATGATGCAAAAAAATGCAGCGCCCATGCTTCATGAGGGCATTGCACAAAATTTTGAAAAGACCGTAGAAAATTTTTCAAAGCAACCGGATATAAATATTCAGATGGTTGAAAAGGATGGTAATAAGTTGAATGGTCATCCTGCCGTGGGTATCGTTTCAGGAGCTTCTTTTTTGAAAAATATAATTCTCCATCAAGAAGTTTTTGGTCCTTTTTCTTTGATTGTTGCCTGTAAGGATATAAACGAATTGAACCGGATTATGGATGAATTAGAAGGGCAACTTACCATCACCATCATGGCGGAATCTTCAGATCTTATAACCAATAAGTCGCTTATAGAAACTATCAGAGATAAATGTGGACGATTGATTCTAAATAATGTGCCAACGGGCGTTGAAGTTACGCAAGCTATGAACCATGGAGGACCATTTCCAGCAACCACCGACAGTCGGTTCACCTCTGTAGGAACAAGTGCCATTTTACGTTTTGTTCGCCCGCTATGTTACCAGAATTTCCCAGACGATTTACTTCCTGATGCCTTAAAAGACAATAATCCTCTGGGTATTTGGCGTAAAGTAAATGGGATTTTAACCAAATAAATTATTTGTATCCTCTAGCTAGTAAATTCATCTTTTGTTTTTTTAAAGCCAAAGCCTGCTTTCACCCTCCTCTTTTGCAACCTTGCAAACATTCTTTTAATGGTCGCGATTGTACGACTTTTGATGGAAAAATTAGAGGCATGAAATTAGCATTCATTTTGGCGTTATCTATGTTATGTTTGGAGGTTTCAGGGCAGGCCAGACTCGGTTCCTCTGTATCTGATATCAAAAAAGAATTTTCAGAGAAAAGTTATGAATTAACAAGTGGCTATGATTCCAATAAAAATTACTATATTAGGGTTTTTACGGATATAGCCACCGTTTTTTACTTTTTTGATGAAGATTCCTTTTGTGACCAGGTATCAATTATCCCCGATGATAATGGAAAATTGAATTATTTTGTTGAAGACTATAATAAAAGTTATGTAATTATTAATAACCAGGAATGGAAGATGTACAATGAATCCGGTATTGCCAGTATAAGATTGGTTTTTCCCGATGTAAAAGGTGAAAAACCTTATTTTGTATGGACACCAAACGATTAAATGATTAAAGTATGCCGAATTATCTGGCTCAGTCAGCCATTTTCTTACCAAAACACCCTCACCTTTTTCAAAATCTCAAATATGAGTATAAAAAAGTTGGAAGATATAATAGCTTTAATCAATATCCATTAAGCAATATTACAGTGTTTGTCGTCGGATTTGTCGTTGTCGTTTTGCTGCCAATTTTATTATTAATCGAAGGTTTTGTATACTTGACGAATCCCGATAAAAGTAAATCCGCGATTTTTGCTAAGATGGCTGAAAAAGCCAGGATGAGTTTTCAAAAAACTTTTTTTAAACCTCCTCCGGACGATTGGGACAAGGATTTCATCATCATTAAGGAAGATATTTACGCAGCTTACGAAATTA
>Ga0247836_1005534_pt1 | contig 14734 bp, 14 predicted proteins | sample LaCruzMarch2015__4_FD_187116 | JGI IMG/M metagenome (GOLD analysis project Ga0247836, IMG submission 187116) | Freshwater microbial communities from meromictic Lake La Cruz, Castile-La Mancha, Spain - LaCruzMarch2015_14m | ecosystem: Environmental > Aquatic > Freshwater > Lake | place: Spain...
AATCAGGCAAGATTTCCTTGAACGAGACCAGTCGCCTGCAGGAAAAGAAGGTGGAAGACGAGCGCAATGAACAGCGAAAAAAGATCGAGGAACGACTGCAGAAGCTGTCCGAGCCCAAAGCCCGCCTCGTCATCGACGACAAGAAAGGCGTCATTCTTTCCGACAAAGATCCCAAAAAGAAGAAACCGACACTGGAGGAGTCAGCCGATGGGGATGCCGAGGGGATAACCGACGCCGTCGACCTGGCCGAAGCCTATGAGCTCGGTGAATCTCTCAATATCATGCGGGACTGGTTGAATTTTCAATCCACCCACCAAAAAACTACTGTCGCCAAGGATCGCGACACGACCACCACCACCATTAAATAACCATGGCTCGTACCGCTTCCACTCAAAGATTGCCGTTAGGCGGCTTCACCCCTGATTTTTCTCTGCCAGACGCTTATGGGAAAACTTGGTCGAAGGCCGATTGCGCCAATGGAAAGCCGCTGGTGGTTGTTTTTGCCTGCAATCACTGTCCCTACGTCGTCCATATTCGGGATTCGTTCGGCCGACTCGCCTCGGAATATATGGCCAAAGGAATTTCTTTTGTCGCGATCAATGCGAACGATGTCGTCCAGTACCCAGATGACGCGCCTGAAAAAATGCCTGCCTTTGCTCAGGCGGGTGGCTGGAAGTTCCCTTACCTGATCGACGCCTCGCAAGCCGTGGCCCACGCCTGGCACGCTGCTTGTACCCCCGACATCTTCGTCATCCATCAGGACGGCAAGCTCCTCTACGCGGGTCAATTTGACTCCACTCGGCCCAAAAGTGATGCCGTCGCCACCGGCGACGACCTGCGTGCCGTCCTGCAGGCCATAGTCAATCACCAACCCATTCCTACCCCCCAAATCCCCAGCCTCGGTTGCAACATCAAGTGGAAGCCGGGCAACGAACCCAAGTAGCCCCACAACCAGCGGACCAGGCGGTTGCGCCCTATCGCAAATGGGCCGGCAGTAAAATGAGGAAAGTTTGGGCGACGAGAAAACTGGTGATGTAAAAGAAGGCCGCCTCTTCCCAAGGCATGACCCCACCAATTTTCCAGCCCGTGATCTGCTTCTCGTCGAAAAACCAAATCCCTTTTCCAATGGCATACCAATCCGCCAGGCAAAGATAGGTTCCGATTCCGAGGGTGGGGACCAGAACGTGCCAGGAATACGCCCAAAGCATCGGGCCCGCCACAATCCACTGAATGAGGATGACTGGTAGAAACCAGAAAAAGAGATGCCACGCATAGTGAATCCGACGCTCCCGCTTCGGCCACTCTTTCAGCAGTACCCCCACCGCGATCCAGCCCACCAAAAGAATACCCAGCTGCCGCAAAACCTCAGGTTCCCCGATCCACCGGGGCATCGGCGCCCCTTGGGGTGGCGCCACCCAAGCCAAAAAAGCCCAGCTCAACATCATCACTTCCATGGACTGAATGATAAAAAAGGCGTACTCCTCGATCGGCAACTTGCCGATACGGAATCGAATTCTTTCGGAGGGAAAATCCCATATCCCCTGCGCCACTGCCCAATTATCCCAAGGGGAAGTAAACGCCACCACAATTCCCAAGATTGCCACCATGGCCAACACGACCTCCCCCGGCCAAAACCCTTTTCCCGAAAGAAAGAAAAGAATCAGCAGGAGAGGAAGATTAAAGGCCAAATGGAAACCACTATAACTCATACGTCACCTATCGGTTTCCACTCTCTACCCCTCTTGTGCAAGCCTGATGTTTTCTCCGCCCAAGCTTTTCCGCTAGAAAGGGAGGAGTGAAAGCCCTCGTGATCGCTGGACCCACCAGCACCCCTCTCGATCAGGCTCGCTCGATTTTGAATCACTCCACCGGGCAAACGGGTGTTCTCGTCGCCGAACAGCTTCAATCTGCCGGCCTCACCACCGAGCTCTGGCTCGGTCAGGGTGCCAATTATCCCCATCCCCCTCATCTCACCCCCACGCATCACTTTGGTACTCTCGCTGATCTGATCGAGTTGATTGGCCGGACTGACCTCGCGCAATTTCACGCCATACTCCTTCCGGCCGCTCTGCCCGATTACGAATTCGACCAGGCAACCGACCCGAAACAACAACCCCTAGAATCCAAGAAGTGGCCCAGCTCCTTACCCTACATCCAGATCAAGCTTCGGCCATGTTCCAGAATTCTTCCGCTCCTTCGTCAAAGGGCACCAAGCGCGAAAATCGTGGGGTGGAAGTGGGAGGCCGCCAGCACCCCCCCCGAAGCTTTGCTGGCCGCACGGCAGCAAATGTCCCGCTGCCAAACGAGTGCCTGCGTCTTGAATGGACCAACCTCTGGCGTCGGCTATCAACTCATCCCCGCCCTTGGCGAAATCACCCACTGCGCGAACGCCACCGAACTAGGGCAAGCCGTAGCCCGCTTTTTGCAATCTTGAGTCGACTACAAAACGTAGAGGATCGAATAAAGAAAAATCCAAACGAGATCGACAAAGTGCCAATAGTATCCCGTGAGCTCCTCGAAGGTGTGCGAGGGATTGGGTGTTTGTCCGGAGAAAAGCTTCATTTGTCGTAAGCCCGACCGCCCCACCACCATCAGAATACCCAGCAATCCCAAAAACACGTGGAGTCCGTGAAAGCCCGTCATCGTAAAGAAGCAGGAACCGTAAATGCCGTAGGTATTAAACCACATGCCCTCGTGCTTCAGATGCAGCCACTCCCAAGCCTGCACCCCTAAGAAAATCGTCCCAAAAATCGCGGTCAGACCATAGCCAATCAAACCACTCCCCCCCTTTCGCATCCGGGCCTCGCCCCAATGATAGGTCACGCTGCTGGAAAGCAGGATGACGGTATTGGCAATCATCACCCAATTTAAGAACGTCGGGGGAAGTTTGACCCCAATTTCAGGCGCACCCGGAGGGGGCCAACTTCCGGGACCTTGCGCGATTCGCAACACGATATATCCCCCAATCAAGCCCGCAAAAAGCATGGCTTCCGAAGCCAGAAAAACCAACATGCCAAACTTGGGCAAGGTGAAGCGGGGACCCGCCGAGGGGGTTGGAAACGAGTGGGAGGCAGGAAGTGTCGTGGAGCTCATGGCCGAAAACGATTTAGGGTCGAATAGGATCTTTGGCGATAATGAAATAAATCCAATATCCGGTCATCAGCACACAGGATGCGATGAGAATCAAGAGGAGGCGAAGATTCGATTTGTCCAAAGGAGTCATGGTTAGCGGTAGTCCGACACCAGTAGAATCAGTAAGAAAGGAAGGTAAAGAATCGAGCTTAAAAAAAGATTTCGGGCGGATGGCATCGTGGGGGCGTAAGCGAAGAGAGCCGCAAAGAAAGTGTATCCGAATCCCAAAAGAATCGCTCCTGCGCCATACAACCATCCCGCCGCCTCAAAATAGACCGGGGCCAGCGAGACCGGCAGCAAAACGATACAGTAAAGCACGGAAACAAGGCCGGTGATTTTTCCGCTCTCATCGAAGCAGGGCAACATTCGAAAACCGGCCTTGCGATAATCTTCCCGATAGCGCCAAGCAATCGCCATAAAATGGGGAATTTGCCAGAGGAAGAGGATAGAAAAAAGAGCCCATCCTTCGAATTCAATTCTTCCCCGACCCGCACTGAAACCAATCAAAGGCGGAATCGCCCCCGGAATCGCCCCCACAAAGGTATTGAAAGAGGTCCACCTCTTCATCGGTGTGTAGACAAATAGATAAAGCGCCAAGGTGGCTGCTGCCAAAAAAGCAGCTGGGGCGTGCACCCCAAAATAAAGCGTGCCTAATCCCAGTCCGGCCATTCCGGCTCCGCCCAGGAGAGCCTCATCTGGACTAATCCGCCCGGCCGGAAGCGGGCGATCGGCCGTCCGCGGCATTTTTGCATCCAGATCCCTCTCCAGCCACTCATTCAGTGTCGCGGCCGCGGCCGCCACCAAGGAGGTTCCGAGCAAGGTAAAAAGAGTTCGCCAAGGCTCGAGATGACCCGCCGCTCCGCAGTACAGTCCGACAAGTGTCGTCAAGAGGACCAGCAGACTCAGACGCGCTTTGGCCAACTCCGACCAATCCTGCAGCCAAGCGCGAAATCCTCGCAACGACTCCCGCCCAGTCGTGATCGAAGGAGGCAATGAGTTCATCGGACGACTTCCCTTCTCTCGCTCAGACGCTTGGGAGAACGAAACACCCCTTTCCGCGGGAGCTCTTGGGTGGTTCTCCAAGACGACAGACCCAACAGCCAGCCGGTTAGCGTCAGCGCGGCTCCAATCAAGACATGGGCCGTCGCAATTTCGGGCAAGCGGCCTGTCCAAAGAATGCCCACACCCAGAATCACCTGGCAAAATGCTAGGAAAACCCACAGTACCACCCCCCGTCTCCACCAAGAGGGCGTGGTCGTTGCCCGAACGCTCCAGATCGCCCCCCAGAATATTCCGACCGCCGCCAGAATTCCTAATGTCCGATGAATGACTTGGCAAAGAATGAGATGAGCCGAGGTTTGGGGCCAACCCAACTGAGCCCCACGATACTCATTGATCTTCGCCAGAACATCGGTTTGCCAAAAAGCTGGCATCCACTCTCCGTAAACTTTTGGAAAATCAGGAATCGACAAAAATCCCGGTCCCTCGTGTCGCATCAGTGCCCCGAGGATCGTTTGGCTAAACACCAGTGCCGTCATCGTCCAAACCATCCGCGTTCGGCTTTGGGCCATGTCATCCCCTCTTCCTGGACTCGCCCAGAAACGAGAGAGAACGAGCGCCAAACTGCCGGCGACCAGCAAGTAGCCCTGCGCCAAGCAACCGTGGCATAGTCCCAGGACCCAGGAGGCTTGGATCACTCTTTGGCCACCCAGCAACCCTTGGACCACCACCAGAATGGACGCACCGATCGCCAACCTCCGGGCCCATCCTTTGGGTTGGGTCAGAAAAACAATTGCGGTGACCACCAAAGTGATCAGGCCGACACCCGACGCGACGAGCCGGTGGGAGTGTTCTAAAAAGATCCCGACGGAGCGAGTCATGGCAGACCACGGATACAGAAACATGTTCTGCCCAAAGGTGGCGGGCCAGTCCGGCACCGCCATTCCCGCGACTTTGGTCGTGACCTGCCCTCCCAACGTGATCAGGAAAAGAATTGCCCCGACAAGGAAACAAGCCGCACGGTAGGGCGCCCGAGAGGGTCGGGTGTCCTGCATTAGCCAACCAACGCCGTCGTCCGTGGCTTCGTCGCGGGCGCATCCGGCGCATCCGGCTCGTTCTGCATGATGTAATCCCGTGGGTGACCCGGGACGCTGTAATCGTAGGCTCCGCGGTAGACGGTGGGAGTTACCGCGAAATTGCCGTGTCCCGGAGGCGAAGCGACGGTCCACTCCAAGGTGGTGGCATGCCATGGGTTTTTTCCAGCTGGTTTACCGTTCTTCAAGCTTCGGAAGAAGTTCCAGAAAAAAAGCAGCTGAGAAAACCCAAGGCCAATGGCCGCAAAGGTAATAAACTGGTTGATCGGCTGTAGGCTGCGTAGGTGCTCGTAAGCCGTGGGATCAGCGATCCGACGCATCATTCCGCCTAATCCAACATTGTGCATCGGAAAGAAGCACAAGTTAAAGAATACGAAAGTCAGGGCGAAATGAATCTTTCCGAGCGTCTCGTCCAGCATTCGGCCAAACATCTTGGGATACCAAGTGTAGATCGAGGCAAAGACGGCAAAGATACTCCCGCCGAACAGGACGTAGTGAAAGTGAGCCACAATGAAGTAGGTGTGATGAACGAAGATGTTCACGGGGGTCGAGGCCATAAAGATTCCCGAGAATCCGCCGATGACAAACATGGCCACAAAGGCTAAGGCGTTGAGCATGGCGGTCGTGAAATGAATCGAGCCGCCCCAAAGTGTGCCCAGCCAGTTAAACGTTTTAATGGCCGAAGGCACCGCAATCACCATAGTGGAAACGCCGAAGGCCGCCGAAAGCACGAGGTTCATACCAGAAACAAACATGTGATGCCCCCAAACAATAAAACCGAGTAAACCGATGGCGATCATGGCAAAGACCATCGCCTTGTACCCGAAAACCGGCTTGCGGCTGAAGATGCTCAAAACGTCGCTGGCCATACCCATGGCCGGCAAAATCATGATGTAGACCTCGGGATGACCAAAGAACCAAAACAAGTGCTGCCAAAGGAGGGGCTGCCCACCTTGCGCAGGATTAAAGAAACTCGTCCCGAAATTGAGATCTAAAATCAGCATCGCCCCGGCCGCAGAGAGCACGGGGACGGCCAGAAGAAGAAGGAACGCGGTAATAAAAAGGGCCCAAACCGTTAGCGGAAGCCGAAAGAAACCCATCCCAGGTGCCCGCATATTTACGATGGTCGTGATGTAGTTAAAAGCACCCATGATCGAGGCGAGCCCGTTCACAAAAATGCCCGCCGCCCAAAGGGTCTGTCCCATTTTTGTTCCGTTATAAGCTGCCACGCTGCTCAGAGGCGCATAGGCGGTCCATCCCCCAGCGGCCGCGCCACCCGCGACAAAGAAGCCCGCTAACATGATCACCCCAGAAGCCACATAAAACCAGTAGGAGAGCTCATTGATCAGCGGAAATGCCATGTCCCCCGTTCCGATTTTCAGAGGGATCAGGTAGTTGCCGAACGCCCCAATCAGCAAAGGCATCACGACCAGAAACACCATCACGGTGGCGTGCATGGTAAAGAGTGCGTTATAAAACTGAGGGTTGATAAACGGCATCGAAATCGGGTTCCCCACATCCCCACTCGCCATCACTTGAGTCGAGGGATAGGCCAACTGCCACCTCATCAGGAGGGCCATTCCGCCCCCGATCAAAAGAAACGCCAAGGAAGTGAAGAGATATTGGATCCCAATAATTTTGTGGTCGAGGGACCAGATATACTTTTTCCAGCCCGTTGGCTCCTCGTGCGCATGGCTATGGGTTTCGTGAACGTGGGTTGCCGCGAGGGTGCTCATAAGTTGTATCTCCTATCGTTCAGCCACTGTCACTGGGGCTGTTGTTTTGGTTTCTTGCGCCGAGACTTTTACTGGAGCCTTACCCTTGGCCCATGCTTCATACTCGGCCACGGGAACAACGGAAAGTTTACCAAACATTTTATAGTGTCCCTGGCCACACAACTGGTTACACGCCAGTTGGAAGTTTCCGGTGGCCTCTGCTTTGAGCCACACAAAATCATAAACTCTCCCGGGAACCATATCTTGGTAGAGGCGGAATTCGGGGACATAAAAAGCGTGGATCACATCCTTGGAACCTAAATAAAGCCGAATGGGCCGATCCACGGGAAAGACAACTTCATTGTAAGTCGTGAAATCATCTGCCCCCGCTGGGTCAGCGGGGTCAACGCCGAAGGGGTTTTCTTTGCCCACTTTCGAGGCAACCATCGTCGCTAATTTGCCGTCGGGCCCGGGATAACGAACATTCCATCCAAACTGCTCCCCCACCACCGCCACGGGGATGGCATCGGCTGGGGGCTGGCGGAGACGCATCTGGGTCCACTGCTCGTTTCCGTAAATCGCCAGGGCTAGGAAGATAAATACCGGAATCGTCGTCCAAACGACTTCGAGTGTGTTATTGCCGTGACTATGAATAGCGGGAACTCCCGGACGGGCACGGTATCTGATCAAGAAGTAGATCATGACCGAGAAAACGGCCACCGAGGTCACGCCCGTTAACCCCAAGATGACGTAAAAGATGAAGTCGATTTCGTGGCCAAACATATTCACGTTTCTGGGCAACCACCAGACGCTCGTCTCGCGGATTTCGGCCTGGAGTGCCTGATGGACAAATACCAGCGGCAACAGGACGGCCCAGAACCTAGTGCGGGTGAAAAATCTCATGGGCACCATTCTCCAATGGTTTTGACACATTTCAACTCCTACCCCTATTTTCTTGTCGCCGGACCCCAAGGTCGCTCGCGGAACCAAAAAATCAGAGGGAAAAGGGCTGTAAATAAAACTTATAGTGAAGCGGATAAGGTTAATACTTCTAATGCTTCCTTGATGAAGCCAAAATTCCCGCCATTTTTCTATTCGTGGTACCGATGACCCCATTTTTGCTGTCTTTGAACTAAATACCCCATGGCCAACATTTTCCCCCGCTTTAGCAACTGGCTACCGATCAAGATTCTCGTGTGTCTCACGGTCATTGCTGCCAGCGTCGTCTCGGGCATGGCCTACTACTTTACCCCAAAATATACTCGCGTGGGCTATCAACCAACCCAACCCGTGGCCTTTGATCACTCTCTTCACGTGAATCAGTTAGGCATGGATTGTCGCTACTGCCACACGGGGGTGGAAAAATCTTCTCACTCCAACGTCCCGGGAACCCAAACCTGCATGAACTGTCACACCCAGATCAAAGCCCAAAGCCCCAAACTCGCTGCCGTCCGCGAATCGTGGAAATCAGGCAACCCTGTTCCTTGGGTGCGAATTCACAAAGCGCCCGATTACGTTTACTTCAACCATGCCGTTCACGTGAATCGCGGGGTCAGCTGCGTCGCCTGTCACGGACATGTGAACCACATGGAAGTGGTCTACCACGCCAAACCGCACAGCATGGGATGGTGTCTCGAATGCCATCGTGCCCCCGAAAACCACCTCCGCCCTCTCGACCAAGTCACCAATCTCGACTGGGAACCACCCGCCGGCACCACCCAACGCGAGATCGGCGAAAAATTTGTCAAAGAGTGGAATGTGAAGCCGCCCGTCAGCTGCAGCGGATGCCATCGTTGAAATTATGAAGCGCACCCTTCATCATCCCGATCCCAAACCCCATGGTCGCACCTACTGGCGGAGCCTAGGCGAATACGCCAAGACCCCCGATTTTGAGGAGTGGCTGCACCGCGAATTCCCCGCCGGAGCCGCCGAGTGGGATCAGGATCCCCTCTCCCGTCGAAACTTTCTTCGCCTGATGGGCGCATCCCTCGCTTTGGCCGGTCTTAGTCTGTCCGGTTGTCGCCGACCCGAAGCCCACCTCGTTCCCTTTACCCAATCGCCCGAATGGGTTGTTCCTGGGAAAAAACTTTCCTTCGCCACCGCCCAACCCCGCCGACGCGGCGCTTTGCCTCTCCTCGCCACCACCTTTGATGGTCGCCCGATCAAGATGGAAGGAAATCCCCTCCACCCAATGAGCCAAGGCGCCAGCGACAACTTTGCCCAAGCCTCCATCCTCGACCTCTACGACCCCGCCCGCCGCCAACACCTGACCCGAGGTGGAAAAAAAGTTCAGCCCGCTGATTGGGATGCCGAAATTTTGCGAATCCGCGAAGAGGCAAAATCCACTGCGGGTGCTTCTCTGGCCATTTTGGCCGATGAACCTCTCTCCCCCACTCGGGAACGCCTTCGCATGGAACTCCTCCGCCAATACCCCCAAGCCACTTGGGCGACCTACGAACCCCTCGCCCCAGGACGCGACCTCGAAGCCTCCTCCCTTGTCTTTGGAGATAACAGTGAGTTTCGTCCCAACCTCTCCGCCGCCTCGAGAATTCTCTCCGTCGATTGTGATTTTCTTGGATCCGAGGAGGGCGACCTCGCCGACACGCGCGGATTTTCTTCGGGTCGCCGAACCCGTAAACCCGGTGACTCCACCAACCGCCTCTACGTGGTTGAGCCTCGCTTCTCCCTCACCGGCACGATGGCCGACCATCGCTTGCGTCTACGCTCAAGCGCCGCCGGGGCATTTCTCCTGGAACTCGCCCGCCAAATTCGTGCGGCCAAACCCAGCGCCGAGCTCAATTCCCTCCTGAGCCAATCGCCCGACCTCGCTCTGCCCGAGGGCGTCGACCCCGCTTGGATTCGGGAATGTGCCGCGGATCTCGTGGCCCATGGCAAGAATTCCCTCATCCTTACCGGTCGTCGCCTGCCCACGCCTCTCCAAGCCCTCGTCCTTTCTCTCAACAGTGCGCTTGGGTCGATCGGAACAACTCTTTTGGTTCAACCGCGTCGCACTACCCCGAGTAGCAATATCAACAGTCTGGCGGCAAAAATTCGCAGCGGATCGATCCAGACCTTGCTGATTTTAGGCGGCGACCCCGTCTACAACGCCCCCGCCGATCTCAACTGGCCCGCCTTACAATCTTCTGTCCCCAACACTTTGCACCTGTCTGCGATTCCGAATGCGACCTCCCAAGCCGCGAACTGGTCGATCCCCGGCACCCACTATTTAGAATCGTGGGGCGATGCCTTGGCGGCGGATGGTTCCTATCTCTGTATCCAACCCATGATTCAGCCCATCTGGGCTGGAGAAAGTCAGATCGATCTTCTCTCCCGACTCTTGGGTCAACCCAAACCCATCGGGCCTGCCCTCGTTCGCGAAACGTTTGCTCAGCGCACGGCTCAGCCAGCCGACAAAATCGAACAAGCTTGGAGCGACTTTGTTCGGGAAGGCTTTCTTGCTAATTCCACGCCTGCACCCGCAACCAAAGCCGCCAATATGAGTGCGGTGGCCGGTCTCCTCTCCCAAATCGCCAGCTCTCCGATCGAAGATCCAACCTCCCTCGAGGCCGTCTTTATGCAGTCGCCCGCGGTGGACGATGGTCGCTACGCCAACAATGGATGGATGCAGGAGTGGCCCGATCCCATGACCAAATTGACTTGGGACAACGCGATTTTAATCTCCTCGGAGACCGCCAAATCCCTGGGCTTAAAAAACGACATCATCAAGGGGATCCTCGTGGCCGATGTGGTCCAAGCCACTTTGGCCGGCCGCACCGTGGAGGCCCCGATTGTCATCGCGCCTGGGCACGCCAACTTCACCGTCAGCCTTCCCTTAGGGTATGGACAAGATGCTCTGGGACCCGTGGCCCAAGGGGCGGGATTTGATGCCTATCGTCTCCGAACATCCGCGAACGACTACCAAGCCTTGGGCCTTGAGCTCAAACGGACAGGTCGCACGAGGGAACTGGCCGTTACCCAAGAACACCAAGTCATGGAAGGTCGGGATCTGGTTCGCGAGGCCTCGGTTCCAGAGTTCGAAAAAAATCCTGCCTGGGTCAAAACCGTTGGGATGGATGCGCACATTCCCAAAAATCAATCCTTCTATCCAAACCCCAAGATGGATGGCATGCACCAGTGGGCCATGGTGGTGGATCTCTCCACTTGCACAGGTTGCAACGCTTGTGTCACCGCTTGCACGGCGGAAAATAATATCCCGGTCGTGGGCAAGGATCAGGTCATGAAAGGTCGGGAAATGCACTGGATCCGGGTGGATCGATATTTCACGGGCGAACCCGAAACCCCCGAGTCTGTTTCCCAACCAATCGCTTGCATGCAGTGCGAGAATGCCCCCTGCGAAACGGTCTGCCCCGTCAACGCCACCGTGCACAACGACGAGGGTCTGAACGTCATGGCTTACAATCGCTGCATTGGCACCCGGTACTGCGCCAACAACTGTCCGTACAAAGTCCGACGCTTTAACTTTTTCGACTACAACCAACGCGCTATCGACAAACTGTATTGGGGACCTTTGGCGCCCAAGGGCACGGAGGAGACGATCAAACTCCAGAAGAACCCCAACGTCACGGTCCGAATGCGCGGGGTCATGGAAAAGTGCACCTTCTGCGTGCAAAGGATCGAGGACGCCAAGATCGCGGCCCGCGTCCGTGCTCGGGACTCGGCCGATCTCAAGATTCCTCGGGGCACCCTCAAAACCGCCTGCCAGCAAGCCTGCCCCGCGGAGGCGATCGTCTTTGGCGATCTCCTGGACGAATCATCCGAAGTCAGCCAGCAACGCGCCCTGCCGCAGAACTACTCTCTCCTCGAATACCTGAATGTACGGCCTCGCCTTACCTACCTCGGAAGAATTCGGAATCCAAACCCCGCCATCCCAGGGGCACGAACCAGTTACGCCACTTCCCACGGCCACGAGGAAGGCCATGCGGAAAGCCACGCTGAGCCAAAAAGCGACCCCTCCCCTCACAGTTCGGGAGGTCATCCATGAGAGCCGATAACGCCTCCGCTCAAGCCGCCTTCGCCAAGGCGGCCGATTATCTCGAAAGGCAACCTCTTGTCTCGAATCATCGTCCCCTTTCGTGGATCACCCAACACGTCTGCCAAATCGTGGAAGAGCGCGCTCCAAAGTGGTGGTGGATTCTCACGATCGTCTTTGGGGGCATGGCCGCGTTGACCCCCGCCATGCTGACCTATCTCGTCTCAACCGGCGTGGGGGTTTGGGGGTTGAACGTTCCGGTTTGCTGGGCTTGGGATATTACCAACTTCGTTTTCTGGATCGGAATTGGTCACGCCGGAACTCTGATTTCCGCCATTCTCTTTTTAACTCGGCAAAAGTGGCGGACTTCCATCAATCGTTCGGCCGAGGCAATGACTATTTTCGCCGTGATCTGTGCCGGCATCTTTCCCGCCTTCCACGTCGGCCGCGTCTGGATGGCCTGGTTCCTTGCCCCGATTCCGAATGCAAATGCCATCTGGCAAAATTTCCGTAGCCCTCTTCTTTGGGACGTCTTTGCCGTCTCGACTTATTTTACCGTCTCACTCATTTTCTGGTATCTCGGGCTCATCCCTGACCTCGCCTCTCTCCGCGATCGGGCCACTACCCGACTTCGTCAAATGGTCTATGGCTTGTTGGCCCTGGGCTGGAGAGGCTCGAATCGTCACTGGACCCATTACGAAAAGGCTTACTTGATTCTTGCCGGAATCTCGACCCCGCTCGTTTTGTCGGTTCACAGTGTGGTCTCGTTCGATTTCGCTACCTCGATTGTCCCAGGTTGGCACACCACCATCTTCCCTCCCTACTTCGTCGCCGGGGCCATCTTCGGGGGATTTGCCATGGTGCTCACCCTTCTCATCCCGTTCCGCGAAATCTATAAACTCCACGACCTCGTGACCGATAAGCATATCGATAATATGTGCAAAATTATTCTCCTGACCGGCTCCCTGGTTGGCTACGCCTACTCGATGGAGTTCTTCATCGCCTGGTACAGCGGAAACCCATTTGAAATCTACGCCTTCACCAATCGCGCCTTTGGTCCCTACTGGTGGGCGTACTGGGCCATGATCACCTGCAACGTCGCTGCCCCCCAGCTGTTCTGGTTTAAGTACTGTCGCCAAAATCCGTGGGTTGTTTTAGCCATCGTCATGTTCCCGAACACCGGAATGTGGTTCGAGCGTTTCGTTATCATCGTCACCTCCATCCATCGGGACTTTCTTCCATCCTCTTGGGGCTACTTCTCCCCCACTTGGGTCGATATCACTCTCTTCATTGGAACGATCGGCCTTTTTGTCTTTCTCTTTCTGCTCTTTGTCCGCTTCCTGCCCATCATCAATATGTTTGAGGTCAAGGGCATCACCCCGCAGGCCGACCCACACGATCCAATTCATCACGCGGAAGAGAAGCACCCTATCCTTGCCTCATCCAAAGAGGTTCACGCGTGAGCCGCTCCTCCTCATCTCTATTTGGATTGGGAGCTGAGTTTTCCTCTGCCAGCGCTCTGCTCGGGGCGGCCGAGAAAATCCATGCCAAAGGATTCCGCAAGTGGGACGTCTACTCGCCCTTCCCGATTCACGGGATGGACCACGCCATGGGTTTTAAACGCTCCCGCGTCTCTCTCTTCTCGCTGATCGGCGGATGCATCGGGCTCGCCACCGCTTTCTCTCTCATTTACTACACCTCCGCCCTCAACTACCCCCTCATTACCCAAGGAAAACCCTACTTTGCTCTGGAGCCATCCTTCCCCATCTTTTTTGAGCTCACGATTCTGATCACCGCTTTTGGCACGATCTTAGGTCTGCTGTTACTGACCCTTCTGCCTCGCCTCCACCATCCTGTCTTTAATTGGAATCGGTTCCAGCGTGCCACCGATGATGGATTTTTTCTGGTCTTGGAAGCGCAAGATCCTCAGTTTCACTCCGACTCCTCCCGCAAGCTCCTCGAAGGAATCGGGGGAACGCACATTACCGAAATCTTTCAAGATCCCGAGGAGAGTCCCCACCCCGTGCGAGCTGAGGTTTCGACATGAGAGGCTTCATCCGCATCTTCCTGGCCATCTTTGGCGCCCTCGTCTTGGCGGTCGTTGCCATCGCTGGATTTCGTGGGGACTACACGCAACGTACCCCGATCGAAATCTTTCCTGACATGGACAGGCAGCCAAAGTACAAATCCCAAACCCCCTCTTCATTTTTTACCGAAGGAAGGGTGGATCGTATTCCACCATACGGCACGGTTCCATTTCACGTGGCCACGGACCAACCCTACCGTCTGACGGGAAAGATGGCCAATATGTGGGGCACGGGAATCCCCGTCACCGTTGACCAAAAGCTCATCGCGCGGGGGCAAGAGCGGTACCAGATCAATTGCCAGGTTTGTCACGGCACCACCGGAGCCGGCAATGGCATTACTTCCCAATACGGGCTAGTCGGTGCCGCCAGTTATCATCAAGATAAGTATCGCGAAATGGCCGACGGCGAGATTTTCAACACGATCACCCACGGCAAGGGTCAGATGGGCCCCTACCACCACATCGAGGTCAATGATCGCTGGGCTATTGTGGCCTACATTCGTGCCCTCCAGCTGGCGCAAAATGCTCCCGCCAACCTCCTGCCAGCTGAGGTGGTCAAGGCCGGTAAATAAAAATGAACCACTCTCCTTTACCCTTGCCCTCCGCTGAAAAACTCCGCTTAGAGAGTCTCGGTTCGCTCCCTGTTTTGTTCCCCACGGTTGGCATTCTCGGCCTTCTCTCCGCCTTTATCTGGGGACTCGCCAGCAATCCCATGCAG
>Ga0247836_1005535_pt1 | contig 14732 bp, 6 predicted proteins | sample LaCruzMarch2015__4_FD_187116 | JGI IMG/M metagenome (GOLD analysis project Ga0247836, IMG submission 187116) | Freshwater microbial communities from meromictic Lake La Cruz, Castile-La Mancha, Spain - LaCruzMarch2015_14m | ecosystem: Environmental > Aquatic > Freshwater > Lake | place: Spain...
TCGTGGACCAAACCACTCCACGCATCGTTACCGGTGCTCCTCCATCTGTTGTAATGTTACCTCCGCCAGTAGCCGTGGTACTTGTTATAGAACTAATGGCCGATGTGGTTAAAGTGGGAACGGCTGAAGCAGCAGTCGTCTTAAACGATAACTCATTCCCATACGTTGTGCCCGCACTATTCGTCGCATAAGCTCTTGCATAATACGTCGTATTGGGAGCAAGACCTGTTAGTGATGACGCAAAACTACCCGTACCCACACCATTGCTCGTCTTTGTACTCAAAGATATTGTCGGTATCGGACTCGTGGACCAAACCACTCCACGCATCGTTACCGGTGCTCCTCCATCTGTTGTAATGTTACCTCCGCCAGTAGCCGTGGTACTTGTTATAGAACTAATGGCCGATGTGGTTAAAGTGGGAACGGCTGATGCAGTATCCCTGAGGCAACGGACGGAGTTACCGAACGACTTAGGATGGCTTAGTCTATCCAAACTTCCAGATGTGTAGCTCAGAAGGCGGGCCCAGGCGATGAGGCCGTCAAGCTCGGTAGCACTCCAGAAATGCGCGAAGAGCCTACCATATAAACTAACGGGGTAAAAATATCCAGCGTTATAAACCCAACTACCCCCATGAGCGGAAAAACCGCTCTCGTTAGTAGCTCCAATATTAGGATCTGCCCAATAAGCAGTGCCTACAGATTTCATCTTACCCCCTGCATTTTTTTCTCCCCCAAGGTAAGTAGTCAAAATAGTCCACTCATTATCAGTAGGAACATGCCAACCTGTCGGACAAAGCCCTCTGTTATCTGCCACAGAGTGCCAATTGTACAAACTCCCATAAATGGCGTCATTTGCATTGTTAATATTATAAATAGCATACGCACCGCTAGTGGTTCTACTCCATTCGCCATCGCTTAAACCAGTGGGGATAGTATCTCCGTTTCGGTATTTACTCACTTTCAAATTGCTTTGCATCCAACATTGGGTGCCTATTTGTACCGTCGGATAAACATTACTGTTTATGTCCGTTACAGTGGGGGAACCTATACATGAAGATGGATCCTTCTCCGCTATAAAACTAATCTCGTTCCCATAATTTGTGCCCGTCCCATTTGTAGCATAAGCCCTGAGGTAGTATCTGGTCTTTGCCGTTAAACCCGTAACCGAAGAAGTAAATACTCCTGGACCTTTGTCATCACTCGTCTTGGTAGTTAACGCAATCGTTGGGTTCGGACTCGTGGACCATACCACTCCTCTGGCTGTGATTTCCGCATTGCCAGCCGGGGTGATATTGCCGCCACTCTTTGCCGAGTTTTCCGTCTTCTCCGTTACCTCAGTCGTAGTCAGTTTTGGTAAGGTTGTGAAGGTTAACTCATTTCCATATCCCGTCCCCACACTATTCGTCGCATAAGCCCTAATATAATATGTCGTATTGGGTGTTAAACCCGTTAGGCTGGAGGTGAATGCACCAGTGCCCACACCATCACTCGACTTGGTAGTTAGCGCAATCGTCGGGTTCGGACTCGTGGACCAGATTACCCCCCGTTCAGTGACGGCAGAACCACCGTCGTTACTTACACTGCCACCGCTACTTGTCGTAGTTGTTGTAATGGCGCTCACAACCCCTGTTAACACGGAAGGCATAGAGATTGATTGCCCCGTGGTTTTAAATGATAATTCACTCCCATATCCAGTACCCACGTTGTTTGTTGCATAAGATTTTATATAGTAGGTCGTATTGGGGGTTAAACCCATTAGACTAGATGTGAATGAACCGATGCCTGTACCATTATTCGTCTTTGTAGCCAATGCAATTGTCGGATTCGGATTCGTTGACCATACTACTCCTCTGGCTGTTATTGCCGCTCCTCCATCTGAGGTCACATTTCCCCCACCATTCACCGTGGTTGGAGTTATTGCACTCATAGCGGAAGTAGTTATGGAAGGGATTAAATTTATTGTCAATGAAGTGGTCTTAAAGGATGTTTCTGCCCCATAGCCCGTGCCTGCGCTGTTCGTCGCATACGCTTTTATGTAATAAGTCGTATTCGGCGCAAGTCCTGTCAGGTTGCTGGTGAACGCTTCCGTGCCCGTTCCATTTACTGTCTTCGTAGCCAGCGCAATCGTCGGATTCGGACTCGTGGACCATACCACGCCGCGTGCCGTTACTGCTGAAACGCCCTGTGAGGTAACATTTCCTCCTCCAAGGGCTGTGGTTGAAGTGACCGTTTGAACTAAAGCCGTTGTTAATATAGGTATGGAAGATGTTGACACTTCTTTTATACAACGGACAGAAGCGCCAACTGATTTAACGAACCTGTTATTTTTATAAACCTGTCCTTTTATGTCAGTCATATACCTGTACCATGCATTATTTTCTGAAAAAGCAGTGGAAGTCCAGAAAAATGCATCCGTTCTGATCGAATAAAATCTACCGTCATTATTGCGGTAACCACCTGGAAGTGCCATGAAGCCACTTTCGTTCTTTACCAAATTATTCGTGGACTGCCATTGTGTTGTTCCTGTCGATTTCATCTTTGATCCAGCAACAAGTTCTCCACCCAGGTAGTTTGTCAGTGTGGTCCATTCTGCATCAGTGGCAACTCGCCATCCCTGTGGGCACAAACCTTTACTATCGGTTGCAGCATACCAGTTATACAAATACCCGTACAGTCCCACATTCGCCGTATTATTATTATACACCGTGCGTGCTCCAGTCTTTCCGCTTCCCCAAGTCTGACCTGTAGCATTACCAATGGTTCCCCCTGTTTCGTCTAAAGGAATCAAAGATCCGTCACCGTATTTGGTTACCCTAAGATTTTCCTTAAGCCAGCATTGCTTTCCAATCTGTATCGTATTGTAGCTATTCCCATCCACATCCTGTACACTGGCAACCTCCGGACAAGGACCAGCAGGGACCGGTTCACTGATCAGCGTGGTGAAATTCGTTTCCAGGCCATAGACAGTTCCATTCGCATTGGTCGCATAAGCAACCACATAGTATTTTGTATTAACGGCAAGACCGGACATTTTTGAGGTGAATGTACCCGTTCCAGGCCCATCATTCGTCTTAGTAGTCAGGGTAACTAATGGTTTGGGGGAGGTTGACCATATAATACCTCGTGCCGTAACAGCCTTGCCTCCATCAGCACTGATATTTCCTCCTCCTTGTGCTGCATTTGAGGTAACCAAAGTCACTCCAGTAGTACTAAGTACTGGTAAACCTGCACTTGATGAACCACCCGTAGTAAACGATTCCCTTCCACCATACTCCGTTCCTGTACCATTCGTCGCATAAGCCCTTACATAATATTTCGTGTTCGACGCCAGATTAGGCAGGTTTGATATAAAGTCTCCAAGGCCAGCGCCATCAACCGTCTTTGTTTCCTGGGCTATCGTTGGTGATCTTTTGGTTGACCAAACTACTCCCCTCGCCGTCACAGAGGATCCACCATCAACACTAACTTTACCTCCTGACCTGGCGGTCGACGCTGTAACCTCTGAAGGGATAACTGTACTTACAACAGGTTTGGTTTGTCTTCTCACCTTAAGCGTGGTAAATTCACGATCTTCTCCATAGGCCGTACCCGCGCTATTCGTCGCATAAGCCCGAACATAGTATTTAGTATTAGAAGAAAGGAATGACATGACAGATGTAAAGGTTCCCGAACCCGTCTTGTCCATCGTCTTAGTGGTCAGCGTTATGGCAGGCTTAGGCGTTGTTGACCAAACCACCCCTCGGGCTGTTATGGGAGCACCTCCATCAGAACTGATAACTCCTCCACTGTTGGCCGTGGAGGTAGTGATTGACCCCGGAACAGTCGTTGTCAACACAGGCAGGTTTGCCAGCAGGATGGAAGAGGTAGTAAACAATACCTCATTGCCATATCCTGTACCCGCACTATTCGTCGCATAAGCACGTACATAATACGTCGTGTTCGGCTGAAGATCCTTTACCGTTGACGTATAATCTCTCGTTTCCATGTTCTCTGGTGTCATGGTCATTCTGGTAGGCAGGTCAATCGTCGGATTCGGGCTCGTGGACCATGCTACGCCACGATCCCTCAGTGCCATTCCGCCATCTGAAACAATCTTCCCTCCCATGCCTACTCCAGTTATGATATTAGTATCCTGCAGTAACGTCTCCAATACAGGCAAAGCCTTGAAAGTCTTTATCATCGTTTCAGGTCCGTAGCTTGTCCCCTCACTGGTACTTATATAACTTCTTATAAAATACATCTTGTCCGGCTCAAAACCTTTAATCCGAGCCTCGTAGGAGCCAATCTCCTTTTCTTCCTCCCATCGACCCAAACCAGGTAAGCCAACATTAGATACCGTATCCCATACAAATCCCTTTCTTATCTTCAGTTCTTCAGATATGCCATAACTTTCCATTTTTATTTCCCCCTGTCCCAGATAAACCGCTTTCGTCATCCCTGAAATAGATGGTACCCGGTTCGGTTTCCATTTCCCTCCGCCCTCATCTACGATACTTAATACCACGCCCTCCGCCGATATCCCCAGTAACCTCCCTTGTTGCCGACCCCAGTACAAGATGCCTCTGTCATCCCCATAATCAACAGTACCTTGTTTCTTTCGAAGCGCTGGGGTATGTATCAGATATTGAGAATAGATAACCCCATCTACAGACCATACCTTCTTTATCTGTTTGTCTATTTGAATAACCTCCAGGCTATAACCCCCTCTTTCCCAAGTAATCCCTTTCAGCTGTCCAGCCAGCGTCGTCCCCTTTCCAAGCCAGCATATACCAAGCCCTTCCTCATTTGTCAATATAACATGACGTTCTTTTAAGACATTAAACCCAAAGCCATCCACAATCCTAAGCTCAATCGCTATCTCCTCCCCTTTCCTGATATTACCCCCCGCATCCTTAAAATGATCCCTGAAATGTAATAAACCCCCTTGGCTATACCCTTCATTCCAGGGGGCTAACCAAATGAAAATATAAATCAATAGCATTATTATTTTTCTCATTGCTCCGGTATTATTTATACATTATATTCAAATCATTTAACTTATAATCCCATTTTTAAACAAAATTTATTGGGGCTTCGCCCCAAACCCCTTAAATAATCAAATAATCAAATAAATTAATCCCTTAGGCAACGAACTGACAACCCATTATCCTTATTGAGGTTGCCCCTGCCAACAACGCCATCCTCGTTGTCCAGGTACAGGTACCAGGCACTGCCATAATCGTCCTCCGAAGAACTCCACCAAACACCAACCGAACCCAGGTAACCGTATTCTCCACCACTGTCGCGGTAGCCGCCCGGAAGGCCTGCAAAACCTCCTTGACCAACTGAAGTCAGGCCTCCAAAAGCTGCACCCCTACCTCCAAAATAAGCGATTAAGGATTCTTGTTCCAAAGATGTTGGCACATCCCACCCCGAGGGACAACTACCCCTAGGGTGTACTGCGGCATACCAGTTATACAAGTAACCACTCCCATAGGCAGACACAGCAGGTACTCCGATTTCACCAGCATTTTGCCAATCCTTATCAGCCTTCAAAAAAGGAATAGGTGTCCCATCATTAAAACGAGTTACTCTTAAGTCTTCCCGCATCCAGCATTGCCTCCCGATCTTTACGATTCCGTATCGGTTTCCATCAATATCTGTCAATGAATCAGGACAAATGGTATCCCTTCCAATCTTCAAACTACTCCAGCTTGTGGTTCCATCTTCGCCAATGCTTAATACTTCACCCGGCTTTCCACTTTTTAATGGTAGCCATTGTTCCCCGTCCCATGACAACAGTTCTCCCTTTTGCTTACCATCCGCAATAGGTTTAAATTTGAAGTTTCGCAAACTATCGGCAATTCCAGAATTAACCGCATACGGAACACTCAAAATAGGTGAACTACTCTCCAGATTGTATTCGGGCAATCTTGTGCGCATGGTGAACTGACCAATTCCCCAGTTAATCCCTTCCAGTTTTCCTGATTGAGCAGTTCCCTCTCCGATACGTAAGGTACCAAGGCCTTGTGCATTCGTCTTAATCTGATGAGCCTCAGCATAATTCACCTGACCGTTACCGTCCAAAATACTAATCTCTACCTGAACCGTCTTCTCCTCCAGCAATAAGCCCGAACCATCCCTAAATACCGCCTGATAACTCATCTTTACCTGTTGTCCATAAATTATCACCTGATAAAACATGAACATGAAAATCAATCTTAATGTGTGTAAACGCATAATATTCCTTTTTATCTTAAAAAAATGATTTACCAGATTTTGAATTCCTCGTTGGTTGTCCCCCACCACTGCCTGAAAACTGGAACAAATAACCCAGCGAAATGCCATGAGTCTGCTGACCAAATAACCCTCTCATTGGATAGACCCATTGGTATCCAAATTCCAGCGCGTTATAGGTAATACCAACATTTAGCATGCCAGAAACCCCTTCCTGGAACCCTCTCCTCAAAAACCTAAATCCTGGCATCCCCCAAATTCTGCTTCCATTCGCCAAGGTTAAACCTACACCACATTGCACATCAGCCTGTAAATCTGCATTCTCCTCACTTCGAAGAAGAATAAGAGGTTTAATCCAAATACCGTTTAATTCTCTCTCATATCCAGTCATCAGATAAACCAAAGGTCTTGACTTGGGCTCCTCAATACCTCGGAATAAGGCAGGATTCTCCCTCCTTAACTGATAGAGCGATAGGCCGGCAAAGAATCCATCCTTTAAGTAAAAACTTCCAAAACAGAAATCTACAAAACCACTCGTTAAAGGTTCATTGGTTCGAGGATCTAAACCATCTCCCCGTACATCAAAATCTATCGAGTATTGACTTGCTCTAAAGCCCAATCCAAAAGACAGATAATGGTTACTTTTCTCGTCGTAATATTTATCGAATTTAATATGGTATGCCCCATTAAATTCTACCGCATTAAAACCGGTAAATCCATTACGGTCATTTATCAGATTCAGCCCTACACCTATACGTCCATTCAAAAGAGGTGATTCCACACTTAACAGACGAGTGGCCGGTGCATTTTTCAACCCCAGCAGCTGAGACTGATACCACAGATTAGCACGACCCTTTAGATTTATACCGGAAAAAGCGGGATTAATTAAAGTTGGTACATGTACATACGCTTTTTGAACATATACTTCCTGCGCCTTTATCTTAGTTAAAGACAAACTAAAAGCAAGGAAAAATAAAAAAGTTGGTATAGTTAACTTACCCATATTGCTTTATCTTAACAGTGTGAAATGTCCAATTTGATTTTCCTTTCCCTCAGCAGAAGGATATTTAATGATGAACCAGTAATCCCCTGAAGGCAGAGAAAGTCCATTGTCCCGACCATCCCAACCTTCAATGGCTGACATCTCATGAACTTTTATCCCCTCCCTGTCAAAAATGGTAATCCTCACCTCAGGTCTGTCCCTTAACTCAGGTATTCCCCAAATATCATTAATCCCGTCACCATTAGGTGTAAATGCCTTTATGGTGGCTATCTGCTCTGAAAGTCCTTCAATAGGGAGGGAAACCTTACAGGATTTTCCACCCACCTCAATATTAAAAGTTACCACACCTGCTTCTGTGGCAATACCAGAAAGGTTGAATTTCAAAGAACCATTTCCATTCTTCAGAGTCCTGTCACTCAGATATAGGACCATACCAGCTATACCTTTACTCCGTAAGGTATCAAAAGTGATTTCTTCCCCAGTACCCTTAAGATAAGGAATATCTACTGACCCTTTATAAGCTTCCCCTTGAACACCCGATGCTGGTTTTATCTTTATTTCAGAACAAACCAGGGAATCAAACCATTTGGCTGTATAATCAAAAAGGGCACTTTCATTCCAGCAACCCAGACTATCCTGTGCCCTCAACTGATATTTTCCAAAGGATGATAACGTTACCATTTGACCCACACTATCTTTCAATAAGGAATCATCCTTATACCATGTCATCTTTTTATATCCTTTTAAGGTATCTACATTGGTCAGCCGATTTGAATTTAATTTCAGGGAGGGTTTTAAAATACCATTGCGGATTAAGAGTTGAACCGATGCAGTTTTCAGATGACATCCGCCTTTACTTCTTACCTCACCCTGATAATAGGCAGTATCCGCTCTCGCAATCAGATAAGGTAAGGTGTCCTTTGGTAACAACACCTCATTTCGGTACCATTTATATCCATCTCCCTGTCCAAAAAGCCGTATTGTATCATAGGAACAGAAAACCTGTCCATCAGTAGCATCCATTTCAGCTAAAGGAGGAGTCTCAAACACTTTAACCTTTACAGAGATACTATCCGCACAAATACCTCCATACAAGGAGACCATCGTTAGGGTATAGTCCCCACTTTTATTAAACACTGGAGACCACTCGTTACCCTGTTGTAACACCTGGTCGTTGAGTTTCCATTTCAATGCCAATAATCCGTCGGGGGCAGGCACCAGACTTTTAATCGTTAATTTTTCTGATGTACAAAGAGAAGTATCTCCCACACTGATTTTTGGTTTATAATCGAATACCTGAATGGTTATTTTTTTATCTACTTTTGTTTGGTTCCCGGTCAAGGGGTTTTTAAGAAGTAACAATTCCAGCTCCGTATTAAGGCGCATATTATTTATATTGATAAATTGTGCTTCTCCCGTCAACAATAAAAGTTTTTCACCATCGCCAGTGATATCCCCTGTCACCTTATAGGTTAGGGTCAGACCTTTTGGACCTACGACACGGTAGATACCCGTTGCACCTACACACACCACCCCATTCAGGGCACTGGCATTAACCTGTGCATTTTTCCAGTCAGGTTGCTGGAGACCCACTGTTAAACTGACCTTTTCATTTTTGATAGGTTCAAAAAATAGTTGACCAAGAGAATAATCAATGCTACCCTTTTCAGATTTACCACTTCCACCAGAGGGAACAAAACCCGAAGGAGCGGTGTTCTGGCTGGACAGACAAAGGGAAGAAACACCTGACAAAAGCAGGAAAAGGGATAATTTTAATGTTGACATATTGATTTTTCGTTTCATCAATCAATTTATTTTTAGTTTTCCTTACATCTGATGGAAAAGCCACTATTCCTGCTGGCGGCACTTCTGGCTATTTCGGGTCTGTCAAAGCTCAGAAACCTATTCCAAACTTTCGTACCTGTCTCATCGGGAGTGGTTGTCCACCAGGCGACTAATTTCCCAGCGCCGTCAAACCTGCCGTTTTCTCTTCTACCTCCTCCAGGTAAGCCATTCAAGCCACTTCTATTATTACCCACCAGAGTACTGGACCAACCATTGATAGATTTCATTTTTGGCCCGGCTATTTTTGCACCACCTAATACCTCCGTCAATTCATTCCACTCCTTCTCAGACGGCACATGCCAACCCAGGGGACAAATCTCTTTTTTATACTGCACAACATAACCATTATACAGTTTGCCAACTACTTTTTCAAAAGCCTCTGAATGATTATAAGCGGACCAGGCACTCTGATCATACTCACTCCATTGAACATCCTCACGAATTTCCGCCACCTTTTCCCCGTCATTAAATCGGGTTACTTTCAGATTTTCAGCCATCCAGTGTTTATCGCCTATGAGCATGGTTTTATATTTGTTGCCATCGATATCTTTCAATAATTCACCAGGCTTAATAACTAAAGGCTTAGGTTCTTCCACTTTTGGTACCTCCTTTTTTTCCCAGGGAATTTCCTTTACTTCAGCTGGTTTGACTGGCTTTTCCTTTGGAACCTCGATCTTTTGTTCCTTTATTTTTGGTTGCACATATTCCTGCTGTTCCTTTAATTTTTGCTGCACTTCTTCCTCATCCTTTTCTTTTTCCTTTACCTCCAGATTGGTTTTTCCAAAATCCTTTCTTATACCAAAATGGAAATCCAGGCGATAATTGTCCCGCGCATTCAAAAAGGAAGATACCAGAGAATTAGATCCGATATACAAAATGCCAATTTTTACACCCGCACCAATGAAGCGTTGCCCACCTGTGAAGGTTACTGGCAGGTAAGCCTCTATAAATTGGTTAATAAATAATCTTGGGGTCGCATTGACAAGACTTTGTGCCCTGAATTTATGCGTAGCGTCCGTAAGGGGACTTGTAGTGGAAAAACTCAGATAAAAAGGACCCAACAGTTTAAAGTCCATAAAAAAATTGAGAGAGCGGGGCAATAATTCTTTTATTGTTTCCTCTCTTTTCAATTCTTTCAGAAAACCTTTTGCTTTTAAATCAACTAAGGGTTCATCAGCAGATTCCAGAGACCACTTTTTGTTAGATGGAATATCAAGATTGTAGCCCATACTAAAATCCTCTCTTATCGGAAAAGACAAACTACCAATATCCAACATACTTAGACCTAATTTGAGTCGATAGTTTCCCTTCTGGTTTTTCCATAAATAAGAAAATCCTATGTCAAAAGCACGTTGATTACTTAGTAATTTTTTCTGCTCAATACTATTTTGCAGATTATCCGGATTACTTAAATAATAACCAAGTTCTGATTTTCCATGAAGGAACAACTGGTCTCCAACATTGGAAAGGGTCAAGGAAGTCTTGTCCAGATAACCGTGAGCATAAACATTTGGAAAAAGTACTTTAAGATTTAATCCAGCTTTCAATGTGTTTTGCTTGTTATTGATTAGAGGAATGGCTAAGGTTCCCCCTAATTCAGTCCAACCCATCAGGGCTATACTTTGGCTTGCCGTACTTATAGTATATGGAAGATTTGTTGGCACCTCACCGCCCGTTGCCCAAAGGCTACTGGCTAAGGGTACATCTATATTTTTTATTTGTAACAACCCCCTGACTCTGCTAAAAACGCCAATGCTGAATATTTTTCCAGCTGTAAAAGCAAAGGCTGGACCCATCAATTCCATTCCTAAACGGATATTTACGGGTGTTTTTATGTTTCCCACCCTGTTAATCAAATCACCTTGATTAAATTCGATCTCAGGTAATTCCCCCTTTAATGCAGAACTTAGAATGGGGCCTAACTGACTTGTGAGGGTACCAAAATCAGAAACTGGAATAGGCAAGATATTATTATTAAACTCCGGATTTAATCCAAATAAATGAATATCTACTGCTTGGCGCATTTGAGACAAATCAGCAGGATTGTACATTGCCGCATGGATACCACCTCTTTGAGAGCTCCTAATGCCATAAAACGGTACAGTTTGGCAGAACAGGTAAAGTGGTAAAATGCCAACAAAAATAAAACTGCTTAAAACTTTCATAAACCCCTTTTAATCGCATTTCCATTACAGATAATCATTATATGATTGTAAATAAGGGAAAAACAAAATTTAATATTGCGGGGTAAAAATAACAAAAGGCTGAAAGCTATCCTATACTCATAAATGAGTATTTTTCAGCCTAAAACAATATAATTACGCTATTTTTAGGAAAAAATTCAAAAAACAGGAAGCCAGATTTACCCCAAAATTAAAAAGAATAAATTTTCGCTATGGATTCTACCTTTTTTAGAATATTGAAATTTTGCGCAGCGGATAAATGAAATGAATTTAGTTTGCTTTGCAAGGTTGTTAAATCTTGTAGGGCATCATAAACAAAAACATATTCTTGAGAGAATATAATAAAGTTGGATAAACGGTAATCTGAAAACTTTGACGCTCTCTTCGAGACTTTCAGAAATAAAATAGTAGCAGTAAAGACAATTAACCTTACCAGATTAAAATTCATTTTCTTAACTGATATCAACTGTACCAATTACATGAACATTGTTTTCTTAACCATTACCTTTTTTGCTATTCGTTCATAGTAATCGTATGTATCTTTTTATCGTTTACATAGACTTTATGATTTTGCAGACTCATCTTTCGTTGATTTATTTTGTAGGAGGCAGCGTTTGGCATATATCTAACTCAGAAAGTCTGGGATTATTAATTTCAACCCCATTCATTATTTTTTCCGCCAAACCAGGCACATACAGCGCGTCCTTCATCTGGGCCAGGTCAACGATTTCCATCCCGCAAACAAAGTACAGGTAATCTCTGGCACCAGGACTACCATCATAGCGGTAGTGTTCATCATACACCAGCCAGTCATTATTGCTTAGTTGTAATCGGGCGTAGCGCATCTTGCCCGTAGTAGCATCCCACAGAATTGTTTTATGATCGACTGATGTTGTCAGAATACTTTTCCCATCTGGGGAGAATTGGGCTGATGTGAGCCTGCTGGTGTGCCCATTAAGAACATGCAGCAGCTTGCCAGAAGTCAAATTCCATATATTAGCAGTTCCAGCCTCTGAAGCGGTAACGATGTAGTTTCCATCGGGGGAAAAGAATGCTTGGCTTACACAATCAGTATGAATCAGTTTTTGAATCATCTTCCCATTGGAAACATTCCAGATTTTTGCAGTTTGATCACATGAGGTCGTAACAATGAATTTTCCATTTGGCGAGAATCGGGCTGAAGAGAGTCCAAATGTATGACCTCTAAGAACATGAAGCAGCTTTCCAGAGGCTACCTCCCAAATTTTTGCTGTTTTATCTCTTGAAGCTGTAACAATTGATTTCCCATCAGGGGAAAATTGAGCTGAATTGACAAAATTTTTATGCGGAAGATCAGGTAACATCTTACCAGAGGCAGCGTCCCAGATTTTGGCTTTTTTATCATCATAGGCTCTTGTAACAATATACATCCCGTCAGGGGAAAATTGGGCTGACCTTACCCATGAAGTATGCCCTTTTAAATCCTTCAGCAGCTTACCAGAGGATACCTCCCAGATTTTTGCCGAACTATCATTTGATGCCGACACAATATAATTTCCATCAGGTGAGAATTGGGCTAAATCGACCATGTCTGTATGTCCTTTTAAATCCTGCAGCAGCTTACCAGAGGTTACATCCCATATTTTTGCAGTTCCGTCCCCTGAGGCCGACACTATATAATTTCCATCAGGTGAGAATTGGGCTGATTTGACCCAGGATGTATGACCCTTTAGGTCGTGCAAAATTTTACCAGAGGATATGTCCAGAATTTTAGCAGTTCCATCATCGGAGGCCGTAACAATGACTTTTCCATCGGGGGATAGTTGGGCTGATTGGAGCCCAGTTGTGTGTCCTCTAAAACCATGAACTATCTTACCACTGGCTGGGTCCCAGATATTGGCATTATAATCTGATGATATAACAATCCTTTTTCCATCCGTAGAGAATTGGACTGACTTAACATCACTATTTTCTGTAAAATTTCGAAGCAGCTTTCCAGAGACAGCATCCCAGATTTTGGTGGTGCTATCCCTCGACGTTGTAACAATTAACTTTCCATCAGGAGAGAATTGGGTTGATCTGAGCCAAGATGTATGACCAATTAGTTTATGCAGCATCTTTCCAGAAGCTACTTCCCAGATATTTGCGGTTTTGTCACTTAGAGAAGTAACAATATACTTTCCATCAGGAGAAAATTGGGATAAATTACTCCCCAATACATAACCAAAAATATTATGCAGAAACCTTCCAGAGCTTGCCTCCCAAATTCTGGTAGTGCTTTCCGAAGAGTTCGTGAAGATATACTTGCCATCTGGCGAAAAACTGCCTGAATGGACCCTATATTCATGACCTGAAAGATTATACAGCATCTTACCAGAGTTTGCATCCCAGATTTTAGCAGTATTATCTCTTGAGGTTGTAACAATAAATTTTCCATCGTGAGAGAAGTGAGCTGACTGAAGCCTGTTTTTTTGTCCTTCCAGATGAAGCAATCTTCCTGTGGCAGCATTCCATATTCTTTCATTTCCTTTTCTTGATTTAGTAACCACATATTTTCCATCAGGAGAGAATTGGGCTAAACGAACCTCATCTTTATGACTTGAAAGATTATGTAGCATCTTTCCAGAGGCAACCTCCCATAATTTAGCCGTTTTGTCCAAGGAGACCGTTACAACGAATTTTCCATCGAGAGAGAATTGGGGTGACTGAACAACTCTATTATGTCCTATAAGATTTCGAAGCATCTTTCCAGAGGCGACCTCCCATATTTTAGCCGTTTTGTCCCATGAGGCGGTAACAATATACTTACCATCTGCGGAGAAACTGGCTGAATGCACCCAATGTGTATGCCCTGTTAGAATCCGAAGCAACTTACCAGAAGTAGCATCCCAAATTTTAGCTGTATTATCACCTGAGGCCGACACTATATATTTCCCATCGGGGGAGAAGCTGGCTGAATAGATTATACCTGTATGCCCAACCGGTAATATTAAACTCGGTTGTTGTTGTGCAAGAGCAAAATACCCTAACGGCAAAATAATAAAATGTAATATCCATTTTTTCATAATCTCGCATTTAAATAACTTTAAACGAACTATTGGTTTTTTTGGAATACCAAAAGTTTAAGCATTGCGAGAGTAATAGGATAACCAAAAATACGAAATTTTTTAACAAAGTGAGTTCTAACCCAAAAAAAGTGACTTACTGCAGAAGGAATCTTTACTTAAATACTAAAAGAATCAACAAAGCGGCTGAATTTAGATACCCATGATAATTCTATGAACAAACAAAATAGATAGATAAATCTGTATTGTACTTGTGAGTTATATTCAATGAAAAAACCTGCATTTTCCAATAAATTTCCTCATCATATTTCACAAACAGTTACACAAACAACCAAAGGCAGCCGGAATTTATCCTGCTGCCTTTTGCTAAAATATTCTGTAAGAAATTTAAATTAATCCTTTTTTTCCTCGTCCTCTTTTTTCTCGGTTCCCTCCTCCTCT
>Ga0247836_1005540_pt1 | contig 14714 bp, 16 predicted proteins | sample LaCruzMarch2015__4_FD_187116 | JGI IMG/M metagenome (GOLD analysis project Ga0247836, IMG submission 187116) | Freshwater microbial communities from meromictic Lake La Cruz, Castile-La Mancha, Spain - LaCruzMarch2015_14m | ecosystem: Environmental > Aquatic > Freshwater > Lake | place: Spain...
AGATTTGATATGCGGTAAATTAGCTGTAGGTGCACAATATTTATCCGGAAATTTAGCCGGTTCCGGGCTAGAACCCCTATAATAACTGCGTGCAGTAAATCTTGCTCACAGGATACAGCACTGGTATCGTAACCATTATGCGCGAAATGGGCTTGCAATCAAGAATGACTCTCTGGGGATATCTCAATGAGTAATACCAAATTAAGAAGTGCAAAATATTCCATCAATGAAATGGTTAAAAAAACACACGAACACTCCTATGCAACTCAATCCGATATGCGACATATGCTTTTTCGCTGTATTAAAGATTTACATGAATTAGGATATAAGGTTGGACATATTAAGGGATTACAGGCAAAACATATCTATGCTCTAGTTGAACATTGGAAAAATCAAGGCAAAAATCCCGGCACTATTAAAAATTACATGTCTAAATTACGCTATACTGCTACGCTACTCAATAATCACACTCTTATAAAGCCTGATAATGCCACTTATGGAATAGATAGCCGCAATACCGTCTTAGTCAACAAAGCAATTAACCAAATTGATTTAACCAAGTGTAAAGACCCTTATATTCGCTTATCACTTGAAGGCCAAGCAGTATTCGGACTTCGTCGCGAAGAATCCATGAAATTTACTTTAAGCGAAGCTCATCATGGAAATGCTATTTACTTAAAACCCAGCTGGACAAAAGGCGGAATTGGTAGGACGATAGCCATTACTAATGATGCCCAAAAGCAATGGCTGGCTAAGTTGGCAATACTTGTTTGCCCTGGGGAGTCATTAATTCCAAACAATAAAAGCTATAAACAACATTTAAAATCCTATCAAAATGAAACTAAATCGATGGGTATTTGTAAACTACATGGGCTAAGGTATGCCTATGCACAGCGCAGGTACCAAGAACTAACGAAATATTATGACCCTCAAAAACAAGGTTTTAATTGTTCAATGGCAGGCGGTAAGCAATTTTCTGAGATGCCTCGTATTGAAAAAGAGATAGATAGAAAAGCTCGTCAAAAACTCACCCATGAATTAGGACACTCTAGGCTACAGATCACCAAAATTTATTGCGGAAAGTAATTCAATAAACGCTAATAATATCAGGAGAATAACATCAGGAGATAGATGCACTAATACTTTACATAAGACCTATTTAAAATAGTTTTTAAGCTATTTAAATACACTCTTAATATTTCAACCCAATATTATCTTACTAAAATCAGCCAATTCTTTTACTGCAGTTAAATATAGAAAGGAACCAAAGCTAATTTTAGGCAGATCAAGTTTAGAAAGAATCTTTACCACAAAACACCTAAAAATCATAGGTCTTTTTTATACACATACGTATTAATACAGACCCCAAGTCTCAAATATGGGCTGATTATCTAGTGATTTTTATTTTGTGCAAAGAAATAACCGCTATAAAATTTTTTTTATTATTTAATACTCCCTTAATTTTTATTCTGTATAATAAAAAACCTATGGTAAGCACTTAACAAAAAAAATTGTGCTGGTTTTAATTTGGAGAATCAGATGAACGTTTTATTTTTTTTCCCTCCAACAGGCACATCTGGTGAGGAGTATGCGTCCGATACTGAAAACAAGCTATTGTTCAAAGAGAATACCCTGCGTATTTATCTTCGAGGATGTCAACATCCTAGCATAGGAAATGGCCTACTTTATCCAGACTTAGATATCGCTGCAAATCATATTTATAATGCGTTTGAGGATAAAAAGTTAAACCTTGACAAATTAAAAGCAAATTTAGGGGATGGTATCTATCAGATGTGTTCCTCTCAATCTGTTATTGAGGAAGTAGTAACAGGTTCTATAACTACTTATGTTATGGTTCAAAAGCATGATGAGATTGGAGCTCTTGTAGAGATAGAAAGCATTGGATTAAACGGCCATAGTCGAGGTGCTATATCTACTTTTGCGGTAGCTAAGAAACTAGATGAATTAAATATCCCCATAGATATTATAGCTGATCAACCAGTTCCAGGAGTAATTCAAGAAACAAGCGACTTAATTCAAAAATATAGTAATTTAAGTCAATGTCGTCAAATTCGTTCAGCAAGCGTATTTTTAGCAACACATTCTAATTATAATGCTTGGTGGCATAATATCTTTTTTAAGCAGCTATTACCTAAATTTTCATCACATACTATAACCAACCATTTTTTGCTTCCTATACATGAGCATTTTGCGCAAAGGGATGCGGGGGATATAATTAGATTTCATACTAATCATATTTTTTCTATGCATGGTTATACCAAAATCGATGAAGACCGCATTAAGTACGTTAAAAAGTATTACTCAGAAGGTGATATCCAATATTGGTGGCGTTCAAGTTTTATTCCTCTAATAGAAAGACAACCTATTCTTGGAAATAATAATCAGATATCTCCAGATCCCATTTATCTAAAATTACAGTTAGATCGTGCAACCGATTTTTTAAGCAGAGAGAGTATCATACCAAGCAGACCGCTAGAACCTGATCAGGCTGCAGCAATTGATTATTTATTTAAGACCTATTCCCAACCTAATATGGAATTAGCGATATTATTACTTGAAAATACCCCAAAAGGACGGAAATTTTGTCATATAATAAATACCATTACTGAAACATGTCGTTACGTGGCCACCTTAAATTTAAATATACATCGTGATTTCAAAAAAGCAGACGCTATTAAGGAAGCTTCTTTAATTTACCAACAAACAGTATTTAAACTCAGCTATGACTTTTTAAACCATGATAAACCTACTAAAGAACAGCAGGCTCATTTTAAAAGCACAATCTATGGCGCAGAACAACAGTTCAGAAAAGATGCGCTTGGGATTGAAATGGGATATGGTCGACTCATAATGAAATTTTTAACTAATTTTATCTTGCATATTACTGGTATTGGTATGATTGCAAATGCTATACATAAAACTCAGACAGGTAATTGGTTATTTTTTAATCACAACCGTTCTACTAACATTATTAAAAATATGAGAGAAACATTATTTAATAATGAATTTTCTTCTACTCAGGCTCAAGATCTTGATACATTTGCAAATGCTCCTACCATAAATAAACCAAGAATTTCAATATAAAAAGAAAGGCTAGTTTTAATATTATAGCAATTAAGCTGAGGAGTCAGTGTTGTCATAAATATTTAATCTCCACTTAAATTTTTCTGCTCATAAAGAATAAATCTTGGGTAAATTTGACCGTTATATTCAATCGCATCACACCAAACTGAGACTGCTCTTACCCATATCAGTCCATCTCCATACAAAGCCTGATAAACTACACATGGTTGATCATCTTCCTCATTTATAGCAATGGCCAATACTTTATAAAGTTTAAGCTTTTCATTATCGCGATAATGGGTGTAAAAACTACCAACACGCACGCGTTGCTCAGCCTTTTTTACTGTTCCTGTTAAATAATCCAAATTATCCATTCTAGTTATCTCAAAATAAAATAAATAAATTATAACGATACAAACCTGCCATTGCATTCATTTTAGCTATTGGTATAATTAAATTTACACAACTGATGAACCTGCTGAAATCCAGGTGAAACCTTTTAGGTCTTGTGAATCGCCATCATCATTCCCAAATCTTATGGCAGAGCGTTAGTCGGGAATCTCAGTTAATTCTGACCACTAATCTTTAGTGGAACCTCATAAAACATCATGTTTTAACCTGTTTGATATCATTCACGTTCTTCGTGAAACCTGATGCTATAAGCATGTTCTTTAAAAATTAGGTAAGTCAACCAAGTTATTGGTGTTCTGCATGTTTAATGCTGGAAAAATGTCCAGCATTGGGCATTTTTCCAGCCATTTAAAAGGAGAAATGTCTCATGCGCATACAATGCGATACCCTCAAGTATGCTAGACTATTAGGTAAGAAAGGTGTTAAATTTCATGAAGCAAGCGGTTTAATGTCAACGCTGACCGAAATTGAAATTTTTAATATCTATAGTAAGCAAGAGGTCGATAGCATGTTAAGTGAATCAATTGAAAAAGTGTTTGCAAAACAAGATCAAAAACTTGTGCAACAAGATTTGAAGCTTGCAGAGCAACGTCGGGAGTTCGATGCGCGTATGAAGGATATTTCAAAATATCATGATGCGCAGATTCGTGACCACCGCACTGAATTATTAGCTTCACGTCGCTGGTTGGCAGGTACTGTGATAACAGTTGGTTTATCATTAGCAGCCTACCTTTCAGCATTAATTCACTTTAATCACTAAACACTCGCAAGTATAGTTGTTTAACCCACTAGGGGAATGTCTTCCCTAGATGGGTAATGTCATTTCCCTGCGTTACTGGAGAAATGTCATGCAACAATCCCCTGCTGTTCCTTCAAGAATAGAACACGTTCTTTTTGACTTTAAATGCTGCGTCAATGAACTTCATTCGTTAAAAAATGAATTATCCATTTTGGATCTTGGCCAAGTTGAACAAAGTCTTAAATTACTACGTTCTGCAATTATTGAAGAACAACGCCAACCGATCAATGCATGGTATGCCGTGATCTAAGCAATAACCCCATCGGGAGCAAGCCTCCCGAATGGGTGCTTGCTCTCCTTTTTAATTTAAGGAGAAATTAATGGACACACCAAAAATCTACGTAGCATGTCTTGCTGCTTATAATAGCGGTTTTTTGCACGGAGAATGGATAGATGTAGATAATGATTTAGAAAAAGTTCAAGATGAGATCCAAAAAATTCTCGCCTTAAGCCCAATAAAAGGTGCTGAAGAATGGGCAATACATGATTTTGAGGGCTTTGGTGAGTATAGACTTAGTGAATACGAAAGCATTGACCATGTAGTCGAACTTGCTAAGTTTATTGCTGAACATGGCGAGCTTGGTGCCTGCCTCCTAGGTGATTACTCCATCGATGATGCTGCAAAGATTTTAGAGGAGAACTATCTGGGAGCATACGATAATGAGGTTGACTTTTCCCATTACATTTTTGAAGAGTGCTATAGTAATGCAATGCCGAATAATTTGGCCTATTATTTCGATTACGTAGCTTTTACGCGTGATTTATTTATGTGTGATTATTTTTCGGTTGAGTGTAATGGTAAGACACATGTCTTTTCATCTAGATAGAGCCCCTTTTGGGGCTCTATTTAAAAAAATATAATGTAGCAGATTTGTAACAAATTAGCCTTGAAGGTAACGTATTTCAAGCAGTTTCAGGCAGTACTTGGCAATTTGTTACATCGCAAGTCACTGATTTATATATGATTTTAACTTGACTATTCTGGCTACGAACCAGAGGGTCGGAGGTTCGAATCCTTCCGGGTGCACCATTTTTTGTTGTAAATCAAGTATTTACGTTTTTCCGGAAAGAGCTGCGTAAGTTACTGTGACTAAAACGTCACGTTAAACACCATGAGTTCTCAAAAAATAACCAATCATTTTTAAGAAAAAATATCGGGCTTTTATAAAAAACTCATCCTATTAATTTCTGCCCTCATAGTCATATATGTACTTTATTTGTTAGATGATCATCTAGACGGATTTCCTAATTTTAAATTTTATTTTTATCTTGCCATTACGATATTATTGTTACCTGCATATATTGGTCTTATTTATAAAACAATAAATCATTATAAAAATATTGTTTTGTATATTTGCTATAGTTTACCATTTAACCTATTGATACCTATTATTGGATACATAATACACATTTTTTTCTAGTTCTTTTGTTGCGCAATGTTTGAAATCTATTTTTTATATGCAAGCATCTAGTCTTCCACATACAATATGCTACTAACTTTTATAATCTCAATGTTTTTTTGGTTTCTAGTTATAGCGATTGTGCTTTATTTTATAGCCTTTTTTTTAGCTATAAATACAAATAAATTTCATTTAAGAAATTTGGGAATTAAATTCATTAGTTTTATAGTTTTTTCATTATCTTAAATATGATGAGTTAATAAAAAAATGGCTGTTTATATGGACTATATAAATACTAAATCTATTCCTCAAATATGAAACATGCAAAAAATCACTCTAAGGCATTATTTATCGATGAGAACAAGATTTCTGTAGCAGACTATAATTCAGATTATAAAAAAACAATATTTAAAATTATTAAGTGTAGGTTTTGATATCCATATCAAGATACTATACCCAGGATCATAATTTGATGATCTATAATGCGAGGCGAGTAATAAAATATAAAATAACTGCTCGTAAATTACTTATTTTGGATCCATTTTTCAACGGTTTTTTTTGTGGTTTTAGAAACATCGATTAGTTGATGATATAATTTATCTAGCATGACTAGATGACCTGCTTTACGATAACGTTCAAGATATTGGCAGGCTAATTTCATTTTTGGGACACCACAATAAACTGCACCACCTTTAATCTTATGAGCTAAATTTTCTATTTTGTCCCAATCTCCCTCATTATAGGCTTCTTGAATAATTGCAATATCTTTAGGTATTTCTTCAATAAAAGACTGAAGCATTTTTAACATAAAAGTTTCATCACCACCCATTTGCTCTAGAGCCTGACCTGGAATAAATATAGAAAAATTATTAAGCTTAAAAAGATCATCTTCGCACTCTGGCAGGTCTAGACCTAATTTTCCTGATGATTTATCTTCTGATAATGTTTGTAGGCTACTAACATTTGCTGGTGTTACAAACCGAGTAACTAGTTCTTGCAAAAGAGCAGGACTTGCAGGCTTAGTAAAGACATCATTCATGCCACATTCTAAACATTCATTTTTAGCCGCTTCACGTGCGTGTCCAGTCAAGCCAATAATAGGCGTTTGTTTTTTATTATTAAAAGATTCCAATTCACGAAAATATTTGGTGAACTCATATCCTGATATGCCGGGCAATCCAATATCAGTGACAATAAGATCAAAGTCATTAGACTTTGACAATTCAAGCGCTTGCTCACCATTAAATGCTGAAATAAATCGCCAGCCTTCGTTTTCAACAATGGTCTCAATTACCTTTAGAGCAATAGGATTATCCTCTACTAATAAGATAAGCGGAATAATTGTTTTCGATTTCTGCTTAACCTTCCTACCACTGATCGAAATAGCAGATACCTCTTTATCTTTAATTTCTTCAGGTTTTTTATTAATGACCTTAAACCGTAAGTCGAACTTAAATGTTGTACCAACACCTTCCTTACTAATTAATGTAATATCTCCACCCAATAATTTCACATAAGATTGAGCTATATGTAATCCAAGACCATGCCCCTTATAAAGCCCTTTATATGATGGAGTAACTTTAAAGAAACGATCGAATACTTTATCTTGTTTATCTTTAGGAATACCAATACCAGTATCAGTAACTTCGAATTGAATATGAGCTTTTTTCTTATCTTTGTTAAGACATTTAATTTTAATCAAAATACTGCCTGACTCAGTGAATTTAATAGAATTTCCTATTAAATTTAATAGAATTCGGTGCAGCTTAATTTGATCTCCTTCAATATATGGAGGTAAGTTGTTATCAATATCAACCTGTAAATCAAGGCTTTTTAATTTGGTTGTTGGCAACTCAAGATTGACAAGGTGTTGAACGCATTGTTGCAGAGAAAAAACCTCAGGTTGTATATCATATTCATGGAAGTTTCCAACCCTAACATCCTCTATAATATGATTAAGCAAGCCTAATAATTCTTCGCTACTATTATGGAGCATATGAGCAAAATTTATTTGTTTAGAGTTTTGTAGGTCATTTTCTAATAATTCTGATATACCTACTACGCCCGCTAATGGTGTACGGATATCATGACTCATATTTGCTAAAAATTCAGATTTAGCGTTATTTGCAGCTTCTGCAGCTTCCTTAGCAAGCTTAAGTTCACCCTCTATTTTTTTTCTATCGGTTATATCCAGCGATGTTCCTATTATCCCAATAATTTCTCCGCATTCATTTTTTAAAGGTGTTTTATAGGTTAACTCGGTAATATTTCTCCCGTCGGATAATTTAGCTTTTTCTTCACGTACAATAGTAGTATTTTCCATGATGACTTTATTATCTAACTGCTGCCAATCTTTGGCAAATTCACGCCAACAAAAATCATAATCTGTCTTTCCAATCATATCCTCAGGACGTTCATAACCAGCCATTGTGGCAACAAATTTATTACATCCAAGATAATGCCCTTCTCGATCTTTCCAATATACGGCTCCAGGAAGATTATTAATAATAGCATTAAGGTAAGTATGATATAGTTCATTAGACTCAATCATAGTAATTGTATAATAAATTCTATTCGTTTCTTTTATAGCAATTATAGTAGTCTTATAATTTTTTTTTAAAACCCCATGTTCTATAGTCATATAATTATACAAATTATCTTGAGATAATTTTAATGCCGCAATAAAGTTATCTGCGTCAATTTTTTGCTCAGATATTAGGTCGATAAATGATTTGTTTATAAGATCATCTATATTTTTTTGGAAAAATTCTTTTGCGCCTATTATATTAATATCAGATATTAAAAAATCAGCAGTTAATACTATGACTATTGGTTGATTTACATTGCTTATTAAATGAGCATTTGATTTTTTTCTCATAACTCTAACTCCAGCAATTGATCAATATAATTAGCTAACTTATCTAAAGTATTATAATCACGAAACTCATGATAGTTTATATTGACTAGGAACGTTTCATTAATTGTTGCCAAGAAAAAGTACATGCATAACGAGGATATACCATGTATCCAAAATTCTTTTTCAATAAGTGCATTATCTCCAGTGATATTTCGCCAAATAGTTTGTAATTTTTGAAGTGTGCTTGTATCAGAGGCTTCTGTTTCACTATTCACAGGTAATTGAAGCTTCTTTTTATCTAACTTACCAGAAATGTTTAACGGCCATTTTTCTATCCACACATACACCGATGGGTTAACCCAAGATACTACATGTTGACTAACCTTTAGCTTTACATGGTCAAAACAAAATTTTTGAAGCCAAGGATTGAATGGCTCTCGACAATAAGCCCTATAATTTTTATATTGATTCTTATCAATAACTCGTGTTAATTGATTATTTAATTTGGGATATAAATGGATTTCAAGAACATTAACAGGATTTATTTCATCATAATGGACAAATTTTTCATGGGTTTTTGCTTCAAATTCTATTATCGATTTAATTTTTTCTGTTATTGAATTATTAATTTGAATTTTATTTTCAGAAGTTGGTAGTGGAATATGATGAGGTATATCTTTATCAATTTGATCTACCATTATTTGCATAGAGATATTTGGTACTTTACTGATAATTATCGGAGATTTTATGTTTTCTTCGATAATATTATTTAATGTTTGCTTATCCAATGACTGATTATATTGAATGCTTACTGGTAATTTATGATGCACTGACTTATTAATATGTAAAATAACATCATATCTAAAATAATTTAGTTCATTTTTATAGTCACCGTGTTTAACTGAAATATCGACATATGATATTTCTTTAATAATATTTTTTAAAGCATAAAAAAACTTAGGCGATAAGACTATCTCTGCGTCTCTTGATTTATAGTAATAAGAACTTAATGTAAAAAGCAGCTCTTCTTCATCAACTGAATTTGTTCGTATTTTTTCCAACAAGTAAACATCCATAAATTCTAATGATCTCACATCTCCAATAACTATGGTTCCATTAGGTCTAGTAGCACTAACGAGCTGAGTTAGGGTGGTGATTAATGAATTAATGGACGGCAAATACTGGACAACAGAATTCACGATCACAAAACTATATTTCTGATGATTATGAATATTTACAGCAGAATCATTTTTGAAGGTTATTTTTTGCAGTTGATGTTTATTTAATTTACTCTTAACATAATCGATAGCTTTAGATGATATTTCTACAACAGTACACGAATCTGCCTTATCTATATATTCAAGTAATAATGAACCTGTACCACATCCAATTTCTAATATATCGGACAGGTCTGATTTTTGAATTAGATTCCTAATAAATTGATAGGATTCACTAAGCTCCTCGACACTCAGTAATTCACCTGTAAATGAGCTTTGCCACCCACAATTATTAATTATTCCGTGCTCATAATCTTTAGCATGCACATAAGTTTCATCATAAATGTTTTTTAAAAAGAAAGAGATATCTGTGCCAGCCACATGAATTTCATTAGAAAATAACTTTTCTTCGTCAACCTCAATATATGCCGCTAAAGATTTATAATATCCATCCGTTTCATGAACTTTAACAACAGCCTTTTTTACAAAAGGTTCTTGTTCGATAACACTCTCTATTTCACCTGCCTCAATACGAATTCCACCGAACTTTAGCTGATCATCAATACGACCAACGTAACAAATTTCCTCTGCTTCATTTGCAATAACTATATCGCCAGTTCTATATAACCTTAGATTAGATTGAGGATGACGTATGAATTTTTTATTGGTTAATTCTGGATTGTTAAGATATCCCCGAGCAAGACCATCTCCGCCTATAAAAAGTTCTCCTTGAGTACCTGCCACAACTTGGTTCATTTCATCGTTTAGTATTTTTATAATCGTATTTTTTAATGTTTTTCCTAGTGGAACAGACTCCGTGGTCAATGGCATATTTATATGACCTATCATTGACCACATGCTGGTTTCAGTAGGGCCGTACATATTCCAAATATTTTCTTTTTTATAATCTAATAAATTTGCCAAACTCGTCCTAAATTTCTCTCCTCCTACAATAATTTTCATTTTCCCATTATTCTTCCAACCTTGTTTCAAAAGTATTTCCCAAGATAAAGGTGTCGCTTGCATTAAGGTAATATTATGAATGTCAAGATAGTGTCTAATTTTCACCCCATCTGCAACCGTACCTTGCTCCGTCAAAACTATAGTAGAGCCACAAATCAATGGCATAAGTAACTCTATTAAAGAAATATCAAAGGTATAGTCAGTTAAGGCAAGAAACCGATCATCTTTTGTTATATTCAATTCATAAATTAGACTAGAAAATAAATTAATCATTGAACCGTGCTCAATTAATACCCCTTTGGGATTACCAGTACTTCCTGATGTATACATCACATATGCTAATTGAGTAGGAGAGATATAATTTATTTTTGAATCATTTGATGATTTAACGTCATCTGGTTTTATAACTTTTATATTCTCATTGATTAGGTGGTCAATATTAATATTAGAGATGACTAAATTAGTTTTTGTATCTTCAAAAATGAATTTTATTCTTGCACATGGCGTAATTGGACTAATAGGTAAAAAAGCACACCCTGCTTTTAATATAGCAATCATAGCAATAATGGTATTAGGATCACGCTCAAGAATCATAGGAATTATTTGTTCAGATTTAATGCCCTTGTTAATTAGATGCAAGCATATAGCAGTCGAACGGAGATTTACCTCTTTATAACTTATCTCTTTTCCATGAAAAATAATTGCAGGTTTATCAGGATGTAGGATTGATTTAGCTATAAATAACTCTATGAAATTTTTAAACATTTATATCCACCGGCATTATGAAAATAATATTTTTATACTTAATTATTATAATAAAAATCAATATATGAAGCATTATTAGTTTTTATAAGTATAGATTAATTTTCAATTAATGGGGCTTGAAAACCAAAGACATGGAAAACCAAAGACCTCTATGTCTTTTAAATATTAACAAAGCTTGAAATTAATACAAATGAGTATATAATAAACACTTGTTTTAATAATGATTATTGATATTTAAGGGGATTTTACATGCCACATACTACTAAACTTAGAAGAGATCAATTTTTTTATAATGACGCTATATCACATAGAAATATGGCTATTAAATTATTAGACACACAATTAGATGCAGCTTTTTTGCCCTATGATAAAGCTAGTTATCAAAAGTTGTCTCTTATTTACCCAGTTTGCCATGCAGCAAAAATAGTTGTAAGTGGCGCAAGGATTGTTTATGGAACTCTTATTTTAGTTGGTGCAATATTTGTTGAACCTCGCAATAGAATGCCAGAAATATTAAAAGGTCTTCTATCTGAAGCCATAACAATATTGGCTCATGTTATAAATATAATTGCATCTATTGCCTCTATTATTACAAGAAACTTAAGCACGTTATTTAATTTAGGATATGCGCATTCTAAAAATTATAACGATACTCTATCATTAGGAATAGAAGAAGCAACAGATGAACATATTGTAGCAAATCCTAAAACTTTTGTAGATTCTGAATATGGTAGTATTAATGATTTAGAAGAAATTAATTATGTTAACACCATAAGTCTAAAAGTTTAATCTGCTTATTTACTTATAAAGCCCAAGATATATATTGGGCTTTCTAAGTATTTTTTTTGCAGGCTTTATGCCAGCAAATTATCTTCTAGAACATCATATTCTTGATAACCAAACCAATAAGGGTTAGTTATTCCAGCGCCTACGCACCCTAAATAAACAATCATTTTTTAATAGAAATACTTTCAATAATAACCGGCGTAATAGGTTTATCTTCATTGTTAGTAGGTACATTACTGATTTTATTGGCAACGTCTTGTCCTGATATTACTTTACCAAAAACATTGTAACTACCTTCTAAACTAGGTGTAGGAGCTACTGTAATAAAAAACTGGCTGCCATTGGTATTGGGTCCTGCATTTGCCATTGCAAGAACTCCTGGTTCATTGAAACTAACATTAGTGTTTTCATTATTAAATTGAAAACCAGGACCACCAGTACCGTTACCAAGTGGATCACCACCTTGAATCATAAATCCACTAATTACACGGTGAAAGATTAAGCCATTATAAAATGGACGTTTAATCATTTTGCCAGTTTTTGGATCAGCAAATTCTTTTGTGCCAGTTGCTAAACCCACAAAATTTGCAACAGTATTAGGCGCTTCTTTTGTGTATAATTCGCAGGTAATATTACCTAAATTAGTTTTAATAACAGCTGTTTCTGCAAAAGATAATCCAGTACTAATTGTGAGTAAATAAATAGAAAAGATTAATGATGTTATTTTTTTCATATGAAAAGCTCCTTTAATTGATATAATCAATATAATTGGTTGGTATCAGTATTACAAGGCATTATTTAATGAGTCAATTATTATTGTTTAATAAACCCTTCGGTGTTGTTTGCCAATTTACTGGTACTGAAGATGAAAGAACGCTTGCTGATTTTATTAAGTTACCAGACTTTTATGCAGCTGGTCGCTTAGATAAAAATAGCGAAGGATTACTGTTATTAACTAATGATGGTGCATTACAACATCGTTTAAGCCATCCTAGTTTTAATAAAAAAAAATATTATTGGGTTCAAGTTGAGGGTGTTCCTAATCAAAATCAGTTAACTCCACTTCAAAAAGGTTTGAAACTAAAAAATATACAATTTTTACCTGCTGAAGTAAAAATTATAGAGCCACCCAATGTTTGGTTAAGAGAGCCCCCTGTTCGTTTTCGTAAATCGATACCCACAAGTTGGCTAGAGATAATTTTAAAGGAAGGTAAAAATCACCAAATCCGAAAAATGACAGCTGCTATTGGTTTTCCAACTCTACGTTTAATTAGATATCGTATTGATTATTGGGAGTTAGATAATCTAGAGCCAGGAACACAACGTTTAATATCATTAAAAGACCTGTAAATTTCAATAAAAAAGAATATAATTAACTAACTTATGCTTTATGGAGATAAAATAATGCCATCTTTTGATATTGTTTCTGAAGTTAATGAAGTAGAGCTTCGTCATGCGGTTGATAATGCTAATCGTGAGGTAACTTCACGCTTTGACTTTCGTAATGTTGTTGCAACTATTGATCTTAAAGAATTAACCGTTACTTTAAAAAGTGAATCTGATTTTCAAGTGCGTCAATTAGAAGATTTATTTCGTAATCAATGTACCAAGCGTGGAGTTGATGCATCTGGTGTTGATATTGAAGATAAACCAGTGCATAGTGGCAAGTTTTTTTCATTAAATATGACTTTTAAGCAAGGTATAGAGCAACCTACGGCTAAAGAAATTGTGAAATTAATTAAAGAATCTAAAAGCAAAGTCCAATCATCAATTCAAGGTGATAAAGTTCGCATAACTGGTAAAGATCGTGATGATTTACAAGATTGTATCGCACTATTAAAAAAATCTGATATTGAATTACCTCTACAATTCAATAATTTTAGGGATTAGATTTTGTCCAAATCAGAATAAGCTGTAACCTTATTTTTTCCAGTTTTTTTGGATTCATACAATGCCTTATCTGAAGCTTCGATAAGTTCACTTGGAATTGATGCATCAGTTGGGTAAATACTAACACCTAAAGAAATTGTAATTGATGGAGGGTAATCACCCTTAGTCATATTAGCTATTTTAATTCTAAATTCTTCAGCTCTTTTTATAGCTAAAGTTAAAGAGCAATTTTGTAAAACACAAACAAACTCTTCGCCACCATATCGACAAATAACGTCATCACCCCGTGTTAGGCGTGTCATTAGATTACCTATCTTTTCTAAAATAGTATCCCCTACTTCATGACCATAAGTGTCATTTATTTTTTTAAAATCATCAATATCGAACATTATTATTGCAATATTAAGCTTATTTCATTTTGCATAAAAAATTTGTTTCATTAAATATTCATCTAAAAATCTACGATTATATAAGCCGGTTAAAGAATCACGGATAGATTGTTCACGAAGTAAATTTCTTAAGGTAACATTTGCTATTGCTAA
>Ga0247836_1005544_pt1 | contig 14709 bp, 10 predicted proteins | sample LaCruzMarch2015__4_FD_187116 | JGI IMG/M metagenome (GOLD analysis project Ga0247836, IMG submission 187116) | Freshwater microbial communities from meromictic Lake La Cruz, Castile-La Mancha, Spain - LaCruzMarch2015_14m | ecosystem: Environmental > Aquatic > Freshwater > Lake | place: Spain...
TGCCGCAAGGCTTTCAATGGTATGACTTTATTCGGCCAGATCGACATGAGGTCGTTCGCAGTTGTTAACAATATCACGGCATTTGGCCAACGAGGCGTCGCTGGAAGCTAACAGCTTTTTCAACACAAGCAGAGCTATTCATGGATTCGATGGCTTCCAGTTCACTACCTTTACGGAGCCAGCCGACCAAACTGCATCGATAGGGAGCGAGCAATGCTACTCAACTCCGTTGCACCCTTAAAACTGGAATTCATTCAGTAACTTGGCGGTTCCATTGCTGGGAAAGAGCAACTCAAAGACGACTTGAGGTGCCACATTTTCATGTTGCCATTGAAACAGAAGCGTGTTTTCCGACACAGGCTGCCCCTCGCTTTCCGGGTGAACCATTGAAGTAGAAATCATGGTTCCACTGATACTGTCTTTCTAAAACGCAGTTCCGTTTTGTCAGACTCACCATCAACATAGCTAATCGAAGTAGTTGGCGCCAATCGAATTTCAAGTGCGCCTTCAGAAATCGCTGATTGTAGCGATTATGCCACCTAGCTTGGAAGCAGCTAGGTGTGTTGCGTTTGGTGATCGCTGACCTTGGAACAGGCGGGCAGGACACCTCGGCATGTTTGATTCTCGGGCTGGTTCACTAGAAAACGAAATTTTCAATGACGATGATTTGCAACACGTCAACCTTGACCTACTTTACTTCACTCACCTTGGAGTATTCACACGTACCTTTTTGGATTAGGGCAATCCATGTTTACAGAAGTAGACGACGACCTATTCAAGTTGTCGGACTCGCTCGAAGCATTCAACGAGCTGGAAAAGTGTACCGATCGGGCCATTTTGGCTCAGCGGTCAAGTGAACGTGTGGAGATTCGGTCCAAGCTGATGTTTCGTCCTGCGAACCCCAGCCAGCGTCACACCTTTACAATCGAGGCCGTCACGGCAGACATTTCCAATGGTGGATGTATGGTTTTGGCTTCGCGAGCAATTTTACCTGGGGATATTTACCACATCACTTTTCACGACCAATTGGAACGCGTGGGACCACTTCTTGCCCGTTGCATGCGGTGCCGAATGGTTCAAGAGGACGCGTTTGAAGTAGGTCTACGATTCTTGCAAGACATTCCTCTCAAAGATCTTTTGCGATAAATCATGTCGACTGAAACGCAGACACGTCTGAATGCAACTCAAGATGCTCAGCCAAAGCAAGCGTTTGCGCCGAAGATAGAGACGCCCGAATCTTTATCGAAGAAGACGAGCGAAGCTATTTGGAAGACTTTTACAAGTAGCGATAACCGTCAAGGCTTTTTCAGTCAAGTTGTAAAGATCTTAGGCGAGCACTTTAACTCGCCGTTTGCAGTTCTAGCGATCGAATCGAGTGTTGGTAATCAGCAATTGACCCATACCGTCTCCGATGAAGCGACGAACGCTTGGTCGAAACGATGCATGGGTTTACTTCTGGATACGCGATATCGCAATCTTGCGAGCGCTAGAACCATTGCTGAATCGGGTTCGGATCGTACCTACGCCATATTGAGTTGTCCGCTAGCGGTTGGGTCGGAAGGGACCATCGGTGCCATTAGCATCGTGGTTTCAAGTCCAGATGTCCAATCCTACACAGCTCAATTGCAAGAACTGCAAGCCATTGTTGCGAATGCTGGAACGATGGCCGTCGATGTCGGACAGGCTCCGCAAAAAACAGCATCGGCAAAAGCTGCCGACACCGCAGCTGCATCGCGTGCGGCGGGATATGCATCGCTCACTGAATTTGCATTTGCGGTCGCCAATAACCTCAAGGCGAAACTCGGCTGCGAATCGGTCAGCTTTGGTATTGTTCGAAAAAACCGCGTGAAGCTGCTCAGCATGTCCGGCACAAGCCAAGTGGACCCAAGTTCACTAGGAACACAGCACCTTCAGCAAGTGATGGAGGAATGCGTTGACGCCGCTGATATCTGTTCCATTCAGCATGCAAAGAGCGGTCCGGAAGGAATATCCACCGGGCACTTCCTTCACAGACAATGGCACAGCGATTCGGCGGGCGCATCCGTCGCATCGATCCCATTGCAAGTGGACGAAAAAATAGTGGCAGTCTTGAGCTTACGGCACGGCCCAGGCCATAGTTTCACGCAAGAGCAGCTCGAAAAAGTAAGGGAATTAGCCACCCCTCTTATCCCGGGTGCCCTTTTGCTAGACCGGGCGGACCGCAATCTCGTCGACCATGCCAAGACTGCAGTGATCGATTGGGTATTGAATCAACTGTCGCAAGACACCTGGGCTCGACGGATTGCTATCGGTGTAGCTTTGGCATGCTTATGTCTTATCGTCCTCGGAAAGCAAACGTACATGCTGACTTTGCCTTGCACGATTGCACCCGCAGACGAACGCGAAATTTCAGCTCCGTTTGAGGGCGTTATTGAAGCGACTCTTGTCCGACCTGGCGATAGCGTCGAAGAAGGCCAAGTGCTAGCACGTTTGGATACGCGACAGTTAAAACTTGATTTGAACAAGGCGAAAGCTGACTACCATGCAGCCTCCATCGAATCGATTCAAGGTGCATCGGAAGGTGACCTCCAGAAGCTCGCAATCGGAAAAGCCAAAGCCGACGCAGCCAGAAGTCTTGCGGAAAAAATCGAACGCAATCTCCAGTTTTCCGAGGTTCGGGCTCCATGCAAGGGTACGATTCTTTCCGGTGATTTGGCTAAACGAATCGGCGAAAGTGTTCCCATGGGTGAATCGCTTTTTCGGTTCGCCGCAGCGGATAGGTGGAAGATCGTCATCGACTCGCCTGAATTCGCGACATCGTTGATCGATGTTGGCCAAAAGGGTACCTTCGCGACCGTGGCACGACCGCTCGATTCATTAAATGTGGAAGTCAACCATTTACGAACTCACGCCGAAGTACGCGATGGAAAGAACGTGTTTCTTTCAGAAGCAGTCATCGGCGGGGAATCTCCCGATTGGTTGCGAAGTGGAATGCAAGGAACGACCCGAATTGACGTGGGGCGCCATCCTATCTATTGGGTTTGGCTGCACCGAGTGATCGATCAAGTTCGTCTCAAGCTTTGGAAGATTTAGAACCATGGCGGAACCCAAAGCAACACCCAACGATTTAGGTGCAAAACTCGGCGACGTCCGAGCAAGTGTCCGACCTAATTTAGATTTATCTCGCCACGTCTTCTCAGGCAAGCCTACGTATGTAGTTCGAGACCCTGTTACGGCTCAAACACATCGATTTTCCTCGCAAGATTACCAGCTGTTCATCTCGATTGATCAATCGAGGACCCTCCGGGAATCCGTTGAACTGTTGATCAAGCAGGGACGCATCGCGTCCGACCAAACAGACGACTTTTATCGATTCGTGGTCCATCTGCATCAGATGGGATTACTAACGTTGCCACTGTCGGATGGAAGTACGCTTTACAACAGATACAAACAGCGGCTGGATGCACAAAAGAAGGGGCGATTTCTCAAGTTGCTCTTCATGAAAGTTCCACTCGCTCAGCCGGATAAGTGGTTGGGGACAACCAAGCATATTGCTGCACCCCTTTTTACGATGACCGCCTTCTGGATCTGGCTGGCATGTTTATCCGCGTGTTCCGGCGTATTGCTGGTTCATTGGCGAGAGTTTGTGGATCCGCTTGGTACCATGCTGACGCTGAGCAATGTACCCATGTTATGGTTGCTGTTGGTCGGGCTAAAGACATTTCATGAATTCGGCCACGCCTACGCATGCAAACGATTCGGTGGGACGGTTCCAGAAATGGGTGCCATGATCATGATGGGAACGCCCTGTGCGTACGTCGACGCCTCGTCGTCTTGGAGTTTCCCAAATCGATGGCATCGCATGACGGTTGCGCTGGCAGGTATGTACTTTGAATCTATGTTGGCAATGGTCGCCGTGGTTGTCTGGTTATGTACGGATACGGGTCAACTTCATTCGGCCGCCCAGTATGCTATCGTGCTGTCGACTGTCGTCACGATTGGCTTCAACGCCAACCCCCTCATGCGCTATGACGGCTATTTTATCCTTTGCGACCTGGTAAATATTCCGAACTTACATCGAGATGCAAAAGCAGCTGCCAGTGGTTTCATAAAATGGGTTCTGTATGGCCTTACGCCTAAAGTAGCATCGACGAGCAGATCGATTCATATCGCAATGATTGCGTTTGGATTGGCGTGCATGATTTATCAAGTTACGGTGGCTGTTGGGATTGCAACGTTGCTGACATTAGCAGTTCCAGTTGTGGGTCCGGTCATCGCATTCTTTGTTTCGGGTCTGCCAGTGATACGCATAATACAAAAATGGACCTCCTTCGTCATTGGCTCGAAAGAGTTAGAGACTGTTCGCGTGCGGGCCATTAGTGTCGCTAGCGCCTTGACCTTGGCGATCATTGTTGGAATCTTTGCGATCCCGATTCCAGGGCATGTCCAGTCCCTAGGCATCGTCCATCGCCAGGAAGAACAATCCGTGCGTGCCTCCGTCGGTGGATTCCTGGTAAGCGCAAAAGCGAAGAACACGGAAGCTGTCGCTGCAAATCAAATTCTATATCGTCTTGAAAACTTGGAACTAGAAACCCAACGCAGCGAGATGCAATCTCTCGTACAGCAGCTGAATATTCAGCTACAATCGCAATTGAATATGCCAGGAAAACAATCGGAACAAACTCAGCTACAGCTAGAGAACGCAAGAAAGCAACTGGAACACATTGAGTCGCAGATCAGACATTTAGATCTGTCAGCACCGAAATCCGGCGATTTCATTCCAGCACCAGAAAGTCCCAAAAAGGGCACGTTTGTAAAGCAGGGAGAATCGCTCGGTTCAATTTGCCGTGGCCCTTGGATTGTGCATTTGATGCTAACTGCAGATCAATGGTCTAGTATTGAATCGGTAAGGGACAAACCCGTTGGCATCACCCTTGTGGGAAACACGCGCGAGTCGTTAAAAGGAAAAATCATCAGCGGCGACATTGCGGGGACCAAGAAAATTGAGGAAGCTGCTTTGACCCACTCCGGCGGAGGAGACATCGCTGTTTCACCCGATATGGTCGCAACCGAAAGCTTCTTTAACGTTATTGTTGAGATCGATGCCGATTCTTTGAAATCACTGACCCACCCGATCAAAGTAGGTATGACTTCGATTGTCCAGTTGCAAAGTGAGCCCGAAACCCTCGGGAGCCTTCTGTTGCGTCGCGGAGCAAGGCTGGTCAACCAAATTCGGCAGTCGGGTAGTTAAGCCAGTTCCCACGTTGGTAAAATGGTACGTCTCTCTTTTTGATGTACCAGTATTTCATCCAAAACCTCTCGAATGCACTCTTTCTTGCAATCAACAACTCTTGGGTTGTACTGCGAACCAGGCGACTTTTTCATTGATCCTGCCCAACCTGTGGATCGGGCGGTAGTGACGCACGCGCATTCGGATCACGCTCGATGGGGTTGCAAGCGTTATCTTGCCGCGCAAACAAGCGAGCGACTGCTGAGAATGCGCATGAGCCCTCAAGCAGAATTCCGCTTTCTCACGTATGGTGAAAAAATAACAGTGGGTGGAGTGCGTATCAGTTTTCATCCTGCGGGCCATATCTTAGGATCAGCACAGGTTCGTCTCGAGCATCAAGGAAAGATAGTCTTGATCACCGGTGATTATAAACTCGGAAGCGACCCAACCTGCGAAGCGTGGGAGCCTGTTCCCTGCCACCTCATGGTGACCGAGTCTACATTCGGGCTCCCTATCTATCGTTGGCAAAACCAGCAGACCCTTGTCGATTCTATCAATCAATGGTGGCGCGAAAGCCGTGACGACGGAAAGTGTTGTTTGCTATTTGGTTATGCCGTTGGAAAAAGCCAACGCCTGTTAGCGGGGCTCGATCCTTCTATCGGTAAGATTTTCTGCCATGGAGCTGTTGAAAAGGGGAACGAAGCCTATCGTCAGACCGGAGTCATGCTGCCAGATACCGCTTACGTGGGTTCGGTTTCTGGAAAACAAGATTGGCGGGGAGCGATGGTTATCGCTGTGCCAAGCGCCCACGGCACTCCTTGGACGAAAAAGTTTGGACGATGCAGTACCGCGATGGCAAGCGGATGGATGGCAGTACGTGGAGCACGTCGTCGGCGGTCTGTGGATCGCGGTTTTGTCATGAGCGATCATGTGGATTGGCCATCGTTGCTGACTGCTATTGAAACGTGCAATCCAGAAGAGGTTTGGGTGACTCATGGATATTCCGCCACCGTCGCAAGGTATCTGCAAGAAAATGGACGGAGCGCCAAGGTGTTGCACAGCCGAAGCCGAAGCGAAGGGGACGAAGATCGCGAAGATCATGACCACGATACTGGACTGGAAGCTCCAAAAGCTGAACTGCCATGATTCGTTTTGCAGCACTTTACGCATCCATGGATGCAACAACCAAGACCAACGAAAAACTCAGTGCTTTGGTCGATTACTTTCGATCGGTTGGCCACGCGGATGCTGCCTGGGCTCTGTACTTTTTATGTGGATATAAGATTCGGCAATTGGTACCCACGAAACTGCTTCGAGTGTGGGCGGCAGAGGAAGCAAAGATTCCCCTTTGGCTGTTCGAGGAATCGTATCACTCTGTCGGCGACTTGGCCGAGACGATCACCTTGATCGTGCCGCCCGGTGTGCTGACCGAAGATGTCTCCCTTGCGGATTGGGTCGAAAATAGCCTTTTGCCCTTACGCGACAAAAACGAATCGGAACAAAGGCAGGCTGTGGTTACGATTTGGCAGCAATCGCCCACACCCATTCGGTTGGTGATTTTGAAATTGATAACCGGCGCTTTCCGTGTTGGAATCAGCAAGTCCTTGGTCACGCGCGCGATCGCAAAGGTTGCGGGGCTCTCCTCCGACGTTATCTCCCACCGATTGATGGGTAACTGGAAACCGAGCTCCGATTTCTTTACCAAGCTGGTTTCGAAGGAAGTGAACGATGCGGCAGTCAGCCAACCCTATCCGTTTTGTTTGGCTCACGCAGTGTCACCTGAGAATGGACCAGAGAGCTTAGGGGAAGCGAAAGACTTTGCTGCTGAGTGGAAATGGGACGGCATTCGCGGGCAATTGATTCGTCGTTGTGAACAAGTGTTTGTATGGTCGCGCGGCGAAGATCTTATGGAGAATCGCTGGCCCGAGATTGAGTCCGCAGCTCGGTCCCTACCCGATGGAACCGTTCTAGACGGAGAGATTTTAGCTTCATATGGCGAGAATCACATTTTGCCTTTTGCTGAGCTTCAAAAGAGAATTGCTCGAAAGACTCCAAGCAAGAAAATTCTGCTCGAAGTGCCCGTCGTCTTTCAAGCCTTCGACATGCTTGAGGAGAATGGATTGGATATCCGATCGCTGCCGTTTAGCGAACGACGTCGAAGAATGGATCGGCTACTTTCCAACGTGACCCATCCTGGAATCGTTGCCACCAAACTTCTGGAAGGCAATCACTGGGAAGCATGGGGCTCGATCCGAGCTCAAAGCCGGGACAAGAATGCGGAAGGCCTAATGTTCAAACGTTTAGACGCAGTCTACGAAGTGGGTCGAGTTCGTGGTGCTTGGTGGAAGTGGAAAGTGGCACCGTACACGATCGACGCGGTTCTGATCTACGCTCAAAAGGGCCACGGAAAAAGATCAGGGCTCTACACCGACTACACATTCGCGTTGTGGCAAGGGGATACGTTAGTCCCCTTTGCAAAGGCCTACAGTGGACTCAATGATTCTGAAATCCAATGGGTCGATCGTTTCGTCCGTCAGAATACCAAAGAAACCTTTGGCCCGGTCCGAAGTGTTCTTCCGGCTCTGGTAATGGAGATTGCGTTCGAGGGATTGCAACGTAGCCCACGTCACAAAAGCGGGGTTGCTACTCGATTTCCTCGCATTGTCCGCTGGAGGCAAGATAAAAAACCAGAAGATGCCAATACGCTTGCTGAATTGATGGAACTGCTACCAACTTAAACCATGCTCGATGTGAACCGACAAAAACGCACTCCTTTGCAGATCGCTTTGGACTACTTCGCGTCCAAAGGGCAAAAGCCTTTTCGTTTTCAACGGGATACATGGAAAGCGTACGCGATGGGTTGCAGCGGCTTAGTCCACTCGGCGACCGGCTCTGGAAAGACCCTGGCCGTGTGGCTAGGTCCCATCCTGCAATGGCTGAAGGAAAATCCAAAATATAGTGATTGGAATTCCAAGTCGGCACCCTGCCTGCGCGTTCTCTGGATCACGCCACTTCGAGCTCTCGCGGCTGACACGGAGAACGCTCTGCGTTCGCCCCTAGAAGGAATGGGCTTGCCTTGGCGTTTGGAGTCCCGGACCGGCGACTCAAGCCAAAGCCTGAAGGCAAAGCAGCTAAAAAGATTGCCAACCGCTTTGATTACCACTCCGGAAAGCCTTAGCCTGCTGCTGACGCACGAATCATTGATACCTCAGTTGACAGGTCTCGAGTCGGTGATCGTGGATGAATGGCATGAGCTGCTCGGCAGCAAGCGAGGCGTACAAGTTGAACTGGCTCTTGCAAGACTCCGAAAATTTAATCCACGGCTTCGTACCTGGGGCCTGTCTGCAACGCTTGGCAATCTCGCGCAGGCCCGTGACTCCTTAACCGGCCCTCACCCTGCTCAGAATGTTCAAATCATTGAAGGTGATAATAAGAAACGCATGCGATTAGATTCGCTGATTCCCAAAAAAATGGACCGCTTTCCCTGGTCTGGACACATCGGCACCCAAATGGTGCCTCAAGTTGCCTCCTTGATCGACCAGGTAGGGAGCACTTTAGTCTTCGCCAACACACGCTCGCAAACGGAGATTTGGTATCAGCATTTGCTGAAGCATCGACCGGACTGGGCGGGACAGATCGCAGTCCATCACGGATCCTTGGATATAAGCGTCCGCGATTGGGTTGAGCAAGGATTGAAAAACGGAAAACTGCGAGCGGTTGTTTGCACAAGTAGCTTGGATCTGGGAGTCGACTTTTCTGCCGTCGATCAAGTGATCCAAATTGGAAGCCCCAAAGGGTCCGCTCGGCTTCTGCAACGTGCGGGACGGAGCGGCCATCAACCGGGGGCTGAAAGTCGACTGACTTTTGTTCCTACCAATGCGATCGAGCTTGTGGAAATGGCAGCAGCCAAAGCCGCCATTCAAAAAGGTGACTTAGAAGCGCGCTTGCTGCTCAAGAAGCCCCTAGACGTCTTGGCACAGCATGTGGTTACTGTCGCAATCGGCGGTGGCTTTCATTCGAATGAATTGCTGCAGGAAGTACGGTCCACTCTGGTCTTCCAATCACTGACTCAGGAAGAGTGGCAGTGGGTTCTAGATTTCGTGGTTCAAGGTGGTAGCTCCTTGGGTGCTTACCCTGAATTCCATCGTGTTGAAAAGGAAGGGGACCATTATCAAGTTTCGGTACGGAAGATTATCACTTTACACCGAATGAACATCGGGACCATCGTTTCCGATGCTTCCATGAAAGTAAAGTACATGAAGGGCAACACCCTTGGAACCGTCGAAGAGAGCTTTGTATCCAAGCTCAAGCCTGGAGACCGTTTTTTGTTCGCGGGTAAGCTTGTCGAACTGGTTCTTATTCGAGACAACACGGCTTACGTGAAGCGTTCCAAAGGAGTTCCGGATGCAGTCCCTCGATGGATGGGTGGTCATATGCCATTATCCAGTGAATTGAGCCAAGCCCTTCGCTTCAAAATCCAAGAGGCATCCGAAGGGAAACATTTAGGATCCGAAATGAAATCGCTACAAGGCTTGTTCGATCTGCAAGCCAAATGGAGCGCGTTGCCTCGGGTGAACGAACTTTTGATCGAACTAATCAAGGACCGCTCCGGTTACCAGGCGTTTCTGTTCCCCTTTGACGGCCGATTGGTGCACGAGGGGCTTGCGGCGTTGCTGGCTTTCCGTCTGTCGAGAATCCAAAAGACAACGTTCAGCATGGCATGCAACGATCACGGGATTGTATTGCAATCTCCCCATGAAATACCAATCGAAAAGGGGATTGCTAACGGTTTGTTTACGACGGAAAGACTTCAAGAGGATATCCAACAAAGTTTGAATTCGACGGAAATGGCGAAGAGACAGTTCCGCCATATCGCACGCATCGCTGGCCTCATTCAATCGGGCTTGCCTGGGCAACGCAAAAGTACCAATCATATTCAGGCGAGCAGCAATCTATTCTTCGATGTTTTTACCGAGTACGATCCGTCCAACCTACTTCTCGATCAATGTCGCCGCGAAGTGCTGGAACAACAGATGGAAGTGAATCGATTGCGCGATACGGTCGACCGAATGGAGCAGTCTCGCGTACTGATCACTCGACCACCCAAAGTGACACCGCTTTCATTTTCATTGATGGTAGACAAACTGAGGGAGCGATTGAGCAGTGAGACACTTGGCGAGCGAGTGGCTCGAATGCAATCCGAACTCGAGAAAGCCGCGACGGAGATCAATTAAAGGCATATGTCACCATTGACGGTATCCATTGAAGGCATCGAATTGCGTTTCCTGGCTCAACGTGGCCTCTATTGGCCAGAACAAGAAACACTTTTCATCGCGGACACTCATTTTGGAAAAGAAGCTACCTTTCGTAGCGCAGGAATTGCAGCACCGCGAGGCTGTACCGGAGGGACGCTAGCCACGATTTCGAACATGTTGCGAGAAACCCATGCGTCGCGTTTGGTTTTGTTGGGAGACATGTTTCATGCAAGGACCTCCATTTCGGAAGATATTCGAAACTCCCTGGATACCTTCTTTACGGACCATTCGGAATTGAAATTCTCTTTGGTATTGGGAAATCACGACCTTCACATCAAGCGGTTTCCATCGCATTGGCCAATTGAGATTTTGGAGACTGGGACTAAGCTCGGAAGGATTTCCGTTTCGCATCTTCCGCAATCGCCCGTGCCTGGCTCGGACTTGCTTCTGTGCGGGCATCTTCATCCTGCCTATCGCCTTGTTTCTCGATTCGATTCCATTGGCAAGCTATCTTGCTTTTGGTTATCACAACGCCAACTAGTCTTGCCCGCGATCGGGGAGTTTACTGGGACGGAAGTGATCAAGCCACAGAAATCCGATCGAACATGGGTGATAGCAGACGGACAAATCATCGAAATCAGGCAACCAAATCCTTGAAACGTTTCAAGGCTCGTTAGTATCGTTTTTTCATGGTCTCCAGACCAATGTCCAGCAGTTTCGCAATTGCCTCATAACAAGTACCCATCCACTTGCCTCATTTCCAAGACCTCGCGATCGATCTGGACGGCAGGGCCAGAAAAATCAGCCCCAAGTCGCCCTCAGAATCCTTCCAGCTTCTGATCGGATGGAGTTGAAATGCGGCAAATAGACCGGACTTGCGAACTCGCGGGCGGGCCTGTTTTCGTTGCGATCGTTAGTTTTTACCTAAAACCTACTAATTCGCTCTAATAAAATGGGACCAAGTGGGTCTTCTCTTTAGGAACCCATCAATCGGCTGGTATGAAACTGGATTGGGAGAAACGCAGCGTGAAAAAGCCATGGTGAAATCGATTCCAGACCTCCATTTGAACAAAGTACCCGAAACCGGGCCGCTGACGGTACGGACTTTGTTCGAGAACGAGGAATCGAATTTGCTGCGATTTGCTTTTTCACTCACCGGCCGCCGAGCGGTGGCAGAAGAGATTGTGCAAGACGTTTTCTTACAGCTTCATGCGAAATGGGACGAGGTCAAAGAGCCGCGAGCTTGGCTGTTCCGCTGTGTCCGCAATCGAGCGTTTCATCATTTGCGCAAAAGCAAGCGTGAGACACTCGGAATCGACAACGACGGAAGCCTGGGTGCCGAAACTTGCGATGATCCAGCCGACGATCTTGTATCGCGTATGGAAACCGTCGCGGAACTGAAACAACTGATTAACCAATTACCGGAGAAAGATCGCCGGCTTGTGCAACTGAAATACTACGAAGATCTCAAGTACCGCGATATCAGCCAACGTACGGGGCTGACGATCAGCAACGTCGGCTTTCGACTGCATCAGGTTTTAAAGAAACTTGCGGCCGGGCTATTGCTTGGAGGAGTAGAAAACGAATCATGAACCAAGAACTCAATAACAACCTACCCATCGATGTCGAAGTGCAAGTTCGTTTAATGAATCTGCTGATGGGTGAGGCTTCGGATTTCGAACAGGATCAATTGCAGTTGATGATGGAACAGCATGCAAATGTTGCCGCCTACTATCAACACCTGCAGCACTTGCATGGTTTACTGTGCGAGGTTGCTGTCGATGAATTTTCGGCCCAAAACGGTGTTCCGGAATCAAGGGATGCATGGCGGTTGTCGACCGATCGTCGCAATCAATTGCTGGCGGTCTTCGACGGCCAGGAGCATCAAGCATCCGAGAAAGTCGTTGTTCTTTCAGCACCAACCAAAAAGGCTCAGCGTTCTCTTCTGTCCCGTTGGTCAACCGTGGGAATCTTGGCTGCGGCAGCCAGCCTGCTGGTTAGCTTCATGCTTCTTCCGATGACTCAATCGTATCGCAGCGTAGCGACAAACTTTGCAACGAGCAAAAGCAGCCAGGATGCTTCAGCAGGTACGCCTCAAGGCTATTTCAATGAAAGGCCCATGGCTGCCGCAGCCGGAAATGTCACGAAGCAAGAAGTCGCCGAGAGTGTAGCTAGTTCAGCATACGGCCGAGCTGAACCAGCAGACAAGGATCGTTTTTTCCGTGGCAGAGCTAAACCAGGTTTGCCTTCATTGCAGTCGGCAAGTCCGTCTCAAGGGGTCATGCCACCACCATCCGTGAGTGCACCTGGAAGGGCACCGGTTGATCGTGGTTTGGCAAGCGGTGATATGGCAAGCGGCGGCATGGATGGCAAGGCAAGCGGTGGCATGGGTGGTGCTGAAGCGTTGCAACGTGGGAGCGTTGAAGCAGGTAAAGCGTTGAGATACTTGGCCCCTGGCTCCGAATCCCAAAATCAAGCGTACCCCTACCAAGCCGCAATCGTGCCTGCAAAACCAGGGGCGGACGGGCGGACGGCCGGACAGGCGAACAGTATGGATTCTCCCGTTGAAGCGCCCGCTTCAGAACGGCTCGGTTGGGAGAACGGGCTCTGGGATTTTGAAGCGCCCAATACGAGCGGTGCAGTCGATATGCCTAAATTCAATTTGCAGGCACCTGAACCAGACTTTCGTGATCCGGCTGTTACCGTCCCCGATGACGGACCCATCCTGCGGGGCGGAGTCAAGAAGTTGCGAGATCAGACTCTATCAGAAGATGCCGCATCATCAACATGGATGATGACCGAAACGCCAAGAATCATCATCCCTGAAGCGGTTGAAGAATCGAATATCTCACTTGGAAGGAATCTGAATGAAGCCGTTGTCGACAATATGCAGGGTCTCGGCATTCTAAAAGAAAACGAATCGGTTCTAGAGCTTTCTCTAGGCCAATCAGTTTCACCCACCAACAACCCTTCCGTGGAGGCTTGGGAAGAAGGGAAGTTTCCAAGCAAGGATAGCTTGGACTCACTTCCAATGAAGAAAGAACGATCCAAGCAACCTCAAGCGGTCGACGAGCAGAATGCTGCGACAGACTCCTTCTCGACTTTCTCTTTGCATGTCAGCGACGTATCGTTCAAGCTCGCACAAACCGCTCTTAGCCAAGGTCAATGGCCTGAAGCCGCTCGGATCCGCATCGAAGAGTTCGTCAATGCACTCGACTACCGCGATCCCTTGCCCAGCGGCAATCAGCAAGTAGCATGCCGCGTCGAACAAGCGATTCATCCCTTCCTGATGCAACGCAATCTGCTTCGAGTTTCCATGCGGACCGCTGCCACAGGCCGTTCTCAGACGACTCCTCTTCGGTTGACGCTGTTGCTGGATAATTCCGGGTCGATGGAGCGTCCGGACCGAAGGCAAGCCGTGTTGAACGCATTCCAAACGCTTACGCAACAGCTGAGCGCTGCTGACCAAGTCACCTTGATCAGCTTTGCCAACACCCCGCGTTTGCTTGCCGAGAAGGTACCCGGCAATCAAGGGGAAACACTTTTGAAACTGATTGAAAACCTACCCAGCGAAGGTGGAACCAATATCGAAGCGGCCTTGATGTTGGCTCGCGAAAAAGCCACCGAACAGTTGCTCGCAGGTGCACAAAATCGAATCGTGCTTTTCACGGATGGCGCCGTCAACTTGGGAAATGCCAACCCGGATAGTCTTGCCAAGCTCATCGTCCCTATGCGAGACGCAGGTATCGCGTTCGATGCCGCCGGAATCAGTGCTCAGGATCTGAACGATGACGTGCTGGAAGCCCTAACTCGACAAGGCGACGGGCGATACTATCTTCTCGATTCCGCAGAAGCAGTCGATGCGAGTTTCGCTTCACAGATCGCAGGAGCGCTCCGTCCATCGGCTCAAAACGTCAAGGTGCAAGTGGAGTTTAACCCTTCGCGTGTCGGTCACTACAAATTGCTCGGGTTCGAAAAGCATCGACTGAATCAAGAAGACTTCCGCAACGACAAAGTCGACGCGGCCGAACTGGCTGCTGCTGAAGCCGGAGTTGCCGTGTACCAATTGGAAGCCAAGCCCAACGGCAGCGGCGATGTTGGAAGTGTTTCCGTCCGGTTCTTGGACCTGGAGACGGGGCGAATGGTGGAACGCCGCTGGCCTATCCCCTACGAACCCAACGCTCCTCGCTTGGAACAAGCCACTCCATCCATGCAACTTGCCGCTTCCGCAGCTCTGTTCGCAAG
>Ga0247836_1005560_pt1 | contig 14688 bp, 15 predicted proteins | sample LaCruzMarch2015__4_FD_187116 | JGI IMG/M metagenome (GOLD analysis project Ga0247836, IMG submission 187116) | Freshwater microbial communities from meromictic Lake La Cruz, Castile-La Mancha, Spain - LaCruzMarch2015_14m | ecosystem: Environmental > Aquatic > Freshwater > Lake | place: Spain...
CTTATGCTGTGGCCTCCGACTTTTGCGAGGCATTGTGCGCCAGAGGCGCAACGGACATTAGCCCGACGTTCTGAACTGGGGCTGTTGGAAGACCGCAAAGGCTGATGAAATCACGGTCATTGCCCAAAGGTCTTTACGACTAATGGGTCAAGCATGGTTCCGGGGACGGGTTGGAACACCGCAGATGAACAGGATTTGCGCAGATTTTCTCCCGGCTCAAAACCAGGCTCTTGTATGCAAACGAGGAGGCGGCAAAGTTCGCGGCGCTCTTCCATCGCGGCACCGAGCACGGCGTAGGTTACGTCCTTTTTCAAAAAATCGGCGAGCATCGGCGAAAATCTGCGGTCCCAGGCATGAACTTCTCGGAAGAACCCTGTTTTGGTTGGCATTGGGCGCGCGGTAAGCGAAGGTCCTAGCCTTCGCAATGAAGTTGATCGATCGATATGTCGGGCAGGGGGTTTTTGTTACAGCGCTGTTCGGCGTTGTGGTTCTCAGCTTGGTGCTGGTGCTGGGGAATCTGTTCAAAGAGGTGCTCGATCTCATCATCAACCACGAGGTGCCCCTGCAATACGTCCTGCTTTTCATGCTGTACGTGCTCCCGTTCTCGCTCACGTTCACCATTCCCTGGGGCTTTCTCACGGCCCTGCTGCTCGTGTTCGGGCGAATGTCGGCCGACAACGAACTGATCGCCCTGAGAGCCAGCGGCGTCAGCATCCCGCGAGTTTGCGTCCCGGTGCTCGCGCTCGCCGTCCTGCTCGCGGGCGTCTGTTTTTACATCAACGCGGACATCGCGCCCCGGGCCGAGCAGCAGATGACCAACATGATCTTCCAGATCGCGACAAACAATCCCGCGTCGCTCTTCAGTGCCGACCAGGTGGTGGACCAGTTCCCGGACCGGCGCGTCTATGTCGGGGCAAAGTCCGGGGACCGTTTGAAGAACATCCTCGTTTTTGAAATTGATGAGGAAGCCCACATCACCAAGTTTGTCTATGCGAGGGAGGGGGAGTTGTCGTCCGATCCCGCCAACCAGCGCCTCCTCATGCGCCTCTTTAATGCGAGGTTTGAGCAGCGGGATGAGAACGACCCCGCCAATCTCCAAAAGATCCGTCAGGGAATCGTGGTGGATGAAGGCGTTTTTCCGATTTCCCTGGATGCCATGTACCGGGAGAATCAACGCGGGCGACGACTGAGCGCTTACACGTTGCCAGATCTGGTCCGTGAGATTCGCGACGAAAAGCCGATGCCACGTTTGGGTTTTGAACACGGACGACTCCAAACCGAAGTGGAAATCAACAAACGCCTTTCCGCGTCCCTCGCATGCATGGCATTCGCCTTGATCGCCATCCCGCTGGGAATCACGGCCCATCGAAAGGAGACGTCGATCGGGTTTGCGTTCAGCCTGATCATCGCGTTTACGTACTTTTTCTTCATCATCCTGGCGGACACCTTCCGCGATAATCCTGCGGCGCATCCAAGCCTGCTCATCTGGATTCCCAACGTAATCTTCGTGAGTCTCGGATCGTACCTGTTTATGCGGCTCGCGAAGCGTTGACCCCCCCTTGGAACATGCTGGGAGACACGTTTGAGATTCGAAGGTTAGGTCCGGAGGACATTTCGCTCTATCGCTCCCTGCGAATGTTCGCGTTGCAGGAGAGTCCGCGCTCGTTCGGAGAGACGCCGGCCGAAGAAAGCTCGATCGCGCTCCCCGTGCTTCAACAGCGATTCTCGCAGGACCCGCATTCCGCCTGCGTCATGGGCGCGTTCCGCGTCGGGCAGGCAGGTTCACTGGGTGGAATCGCGGCGTACTGGCGATGCCCCGGCGCAAAGCAACGTCACCGGGCATGGATCTGGGGCGTGTTTGTCCTCCCGGAACTCCGGCGGCTCGGTCTCGGGGATCGCCTGCTTCGCGTGGTGATCGATCACTCACGGACGGTCCCGGGCCTTGAAGTGCTCCGCCTTTCCGTCGGAGCCCATAACACCGCTGCGCAAGCCCTCTACCTCCGGCATGGATTTCGGCGCATCGGAACCGAACCCAAGTCCTTCCTCGTCAATGGTCAGTTTGTCGACGAGGAATCGATGGCGCTTGACCTGGTCGATTCCGGTCAAGCGTGAGTGACAGGGGCATCCTTGCCCCTGCTCCAAAAAACTAAAACGGGGCTGGCAGCCCCGTTCACGCTTAGATCGCTCTTTGCACGGCCGACGCGAAGGGTTGCAGCTTTTCGACGAGTTGCCGGATCCCCGCGAAATCGATTTGCTGTGCCCCGTCGCTCAGGGCTTCCGCCGGGTTGGGATGAACCTCGACGATTAAACCGTCCGCTCCCATCGCAATCGCGCCGCAGCAAAGAGCCATGACGAGATCCGCCCGCCCGCAGCCCTGGCTCGGATCCACAATGACGGGCAGATGGGATTCCCGTTTTGCGATCGCAACCGCTGCCAGGTCCAACGTGTTCCGCGTGTAGGTTTCGAATGTTCGAATTCCCCGTTCGCATAGCATGACGTTCGGGTTTCCGTGCGCGAGGAGGTACTCCGCCCCGAGCAGCCATTCTTCGATCCGTTCGCTCATTCCCCGTTTGAGCATGACCGGCTTGCCCGTCCGGGCGCATGCGATCAGCAGCTGGAAGTTCTGCGCGTTCCGGGCACCGATTTGCAGGATGTCAGCGGTTTCCGCCACGTGGTCCACGTCGAATTCGCTGAGCACTTCCGTAATGATCCGCAACCCTGTCCGCTCCTTTGCCTCACGCAACAAGCGCAGTCCTTCCTTCCCGAGTCCCTGGAACTCATAAGGCGACGTACGGGGTTTGTAAGCTCCGCCTCGCAAAATGTTCGCCCCGGCCGCCTTTACGGCGTCTGCCGTGGCGAACAGTTGTTCCGCGCTCTCCACCGAGCACGGACCGGCCATCAGGGTCAATGGCGTTCCCCCAACAGGAACTCCATCGACGTCGATGATCGTATTCGCCGGATGGGATTCCCGGCTCGCGAGCTTGTGGCGCTTTTGCACGCGGAGCACATTTTCGACCTGCGGAAGCGCGGTGAGCGATTCCAGGGTCTGGTGCGTTCGTTCGTCCCCGATCGCGGCAACAACGGTTTGGGTGGTTCCATGGATCGGGGCGGGGGCGTAACCGAGGCGTCGAACTTCCGCAATGACCGCCTCAATTTCCTCAGGCAGCGCATGCGCGCGAATCACAATGATCATGGCTTAGAATCTCGCACCCGGCCCGAACGTGCAATGTCGAAGGACAAACGGTGCAAATCGGCACGAAGCATGCTTTACATGATCGCGTGGCCGTCCCTGCTTCATGGGCGCTTCGGAAGCGCCTGATCCTCGCGATCGCCCTCCTTCTCGGCGTGCTGTTCTCCGGCGTCGTGGGATTCATGATGTTCGGATGGTCCGCAATGGACGCGACGTACATGGTCATCATCACCGTGTTCGGCGTTGGCTACGGGGAGGTTCAGCCGGTGGACACGGTCGGAGAACGGATTTTCGTGATGATCCTCATCATCGGAGGCAATTCCGCCGCGATTTACGTGGTCGGCGAACTCGTTCGCACAATCACCGAGGGAGAGATTGTCAAAGCATTGGGAGACATGCGAGAAAGTCGACTTGTGGAAGGGATCAGCAGGCACACCATTATCTGCGGCTATGGTCGCATCGGACAAATCCTCGCCCGGGAACTGGCGACAAACGGCTTCCCGTTCGTGGTCGTCGATACCGACACCGAGCGGATCGCCGAGGCGCACGACGCCGGGTTTCTCGTCACTCAGGGAAGCGCCACGGAGGAGGAAACGCTCGTTCGTGCCGGAATCTATCGAGCGGCGGTCCTCGCGACCGTTCTCCCTCAGGACACGATGAACGTTTTCATCACGCTCACGGCAAGGAATCTCAACGCCAACATCCGCATCATCGCGCGCGGGGAGCAGCCATCCACGGAACGCAAACTCATGCAGGCCGGAGCCAGCGAGGTCATCCTTCCTTCGTCTATCGGCGGACTCCGCATCGCGCACAGCATTACACGCCCGAATCTTGCCACGTTTATCGGAGAAGGAGGGGATGTCACCGCCCACGACCTTCGTCACATGGGCGTGGAGATCCATGAACTCGACCTCACCGCGGCGAGTCACCTCATCGGCTGGACCGTCGGCGAAATCCAGCGCAAGGCGGTGGGCGATCTGATGGTGCTTGCGGTAAAGCGCCGGGACGGTCGGTTTGTAAAAACGGCCTTGGAATCCCTCGTCGTTGAGGAGGACGACGTGCTGATGGTGATGGGACGATCCGACGGATTGCCGGAGTTTCTCCGCGCGGAAGTCCGGGCAACTCGCGTGGATTAAGCCAACCTCTCGCACGGGAGCCCGTTGCGGTAGGGCATCGGGGAGGAGTGGCGCTGGGACCTCTTTGAAAGGACAACGTATCGTCGCTACGCTAAAGGCGGAGCCTTTCCAGCAACTCTTCCACGTTTAAGCGGTGATGGGCGGCGAGAAGTTCAACGATGGTTTTTAACGTACCGAGACGATGGCTAGCAATATTGGGTACAGTGACGTGACACTCTCCGTGGAGCTGGCCGATATACTAGCGCCCCTTGCCGGAGATCCTCGCGTCGACACCCTCCTACCGTGTAGATTTTCGGAAATGGCCGATTCCCCACGTCACCTCTCTGGCGAGCATTCTGCAATCGCAGGTTCCGCCATCCGCATGCTCCTGCATCCCCTATCGATGGTTGTTCTCGATATCGTCGTGATCGCGATCATCGTTGGTTCGCTGCTGGTGCGGTTGTTCAATTTGCGCGAGTCCCTCACAGACTCCATCTCGCAGCACCAACTCTCCGTCTACCTTGAGGCGTACGGCGCGATTGCCGATCTTCTGGTCTTCTACGGGGTGGCGCTCGAATCCCGCGCTCATTTGATCCGTCGCGAGGGCCTGCCGGAAGCAACGCGGCGAGAAGACCGATTGGATCACGTGTCCGAGCACACGGGGATTACCCTCGTGGTCTGGGGAATCCTTCTCGAAGTCATCGGGCAAGTCGGGCAACTGACACTCGACTTTTCCATTCCCTTCGTGATCCATCCGCTCCGGATCATCGGCCTTTTCACCATGGTGATTTCGATTCTCCAGCTCACCATCCACCTTCGCTCATCCGTTGCAGAGGTCGTACGCTCGCGCCGGAGACCGGAGTGAATGGAATTTCACGCCCCCGTCCGCCCCGTTGAGGCGGAATCCCGGTGGGGTCGCCCCGTTACCCAGGGTTACGCTACGCTGCACCCCGGGCTGTCAACGTCCATGCCTTCGGCATGGCTCCATGCGAACCCGGGAGGCTTGGTTTCTCGTCCGGCCCGGGATGCGAGGTTAAGTCCGGAATAGCGCCCCGAGCTTTTTGCCCAACAACACGCTTGCGCCGAGGAGGGTCACTGCGAGGAACGCCATCGCCCAAACACCCAACGCACTCGCCACGAAACGACCTTCCCCTAATAGTTGGGAAAGTTCATAGATTGCCTTCGTGATCGGAAAATCCTGCTGGCGCTGCGCGAGAACGAGGGAGTCCGAAACCTCCAGCATCGCAAAGGAAAATGCGAGCAATGCCCCGGCTAGGATATTGGCCATAATCAGGGGAAGCGTGATCCGAATTAGCGCCCGCAACGGGGTGCTTCCCAAATTCTGCGCTGCCTCCTCAAGCGTCACGCTCGTTTGCTGTAACCCAGCCGCCACCGAACGAACCACGTACGGAAGACGCCTAACGCTATACGCAATCACCAAAATGATCAGCGGGTCCTTGAGCGGATCTAGCGCGGCAAAGGGCTGACCCGGACGCGTCATCGCGAGGTAACCAAATGCCAGCACAAGCCCGGGCACGGCAAGCGGCAGCATCGACATGGCATCCAGAATCTCGCGTCCGCGAATCCGACTGCGAACCACCACATACGCAATCGCAATCCCCAAAACGATGTCCACCACGGTGGCAAGGCTCGCATAGCGAAGGCTGTTGCGGATCGATGGAAGGGTCAGGTCATGCCCGAGCGCCACGCGAAAGTGGTCCAAGGTCCACCCGGTGGGCAGAACCGATGCATACCAGTCGTTGGAAAACGCCACCAGGATCACCCCCAAATGTGGAAGGATGGAAACAAAGATCACGCCCGCAAATGCGCCTGCGCACAGAAGAGAGGCGGGCAGACCCAGCCGTCGTGAGGTGCTACCCACCGTTGCCTTCGCCACCATGGCATGGTCGAAATCTCCAAAGAGAACCTTCCCCAATCCATAAAACACGACGGTGAAGATGAGGAGCACGACGACGAGAGCGAACGGGAACGGGCTTCCGCCAATGTCGCGAATTCCATTGAAAATCTGAACCGAGGTCACCCGCGTGTAATCGAACATGAGCGGAACTCCGAGTTCCGTGAAAGCCCAGATGAAGACGAGCGTCCCACCGGCGAAAACTCCGGGGGCGATCAGTGGCAGCGTGACGCGGAAGAATCGCCCCAACCCGACGCAACCAAGGTTTTCCGCCGCTTCATCGAGCGCAGGGTCGATGTTTCCAAGCGCTGCGACCACGTTGAGGTAAAGGATCGGATACAGGTGCAACGCGTTCAGGACCACGATTCCCCAGAATCGCGACCGACCCAGCCAGTCGATCGGATGTAACTCCTGGAGAAGACCCCATTGAATCAACAGCGCATTGAGCGCGCCTTCCTGCCCGAGGATTTGCTTCAGACCGATCGCTCCGACAAATGGCGGCAGGATCATTGGCAGCAGAATCAGTCCGCAAAGGAGCGGCTTGCCGAAGAAGTCGAATCGGTTGGAAACAAACGCGAGCGGAATGGCAATCAACGCCGTTAACGCTGTGCTCCACACGGCGAGGGTGAATGCGTTGACAATCCCCTCAAGGTAGATGGGGTTGCGGAAGACTTCGATAAAGTACGCCGCCGTGAAATTGCCGCCGGGGGTCAGGAATGCGCCACTCACCGTGATGCCGATCGGCCAGATGAAGAACGCCAGGAAGAAGACGCAGGTGAAGGCGAACACCGCACGCGCAAGGTTCCGGCTCACGGTTTTTCCTCCCGAAGAAGCTGCACACTACGGCGATACTGCTCCCGAAACTTGCCCGAGAGTTCAGAAATCAGCCGAACCTCGGCAAGCGGGTCTCCTGAGGCCAGCGCAGGCCGGAGGGATTCCATTGCGGTGGGATAATCCACAGCAGACAAATCCGAAAATGCCGCCCAAGCCGCCGCGTTGGCAGCATCTCCTCCATGAGGATGCAGGGCCGACCACGCAGCGACGAGTTCCTCGTGGGGCTCGATGCAAGCCGATCGCACGATGAGCCGAAGCACATGAAAAAGCGGCGCGGTCCACTGCGGACGGTAAACAAAGGACGCCGCCTCCGTGTACGGATTCACGGCGGGATCCGATCGATACCGGGCGTACTCGGGCTGATAAAGCTCTTTTCGAATGGGCAGACGTCGGAGCGCATAACGTTGCGGCCCTCCCGGCGTTCCAGGCCGGAAATTCCAAAGCTTCTGGCCTTCGATCGAAATCACATACGCCATAAAACGGGTGGCCACGTCGCGGTTCGGCGCGCCCCGCAGGAGCGCGATGGGATCCGCTCCCACCGACGACCCCCCCACCGGCGTGAAGTACCGCAGGCGCGAGGTGCCATCTGTGAGACGCACGGATTCGCTCTGGAACCGACCATAAAAATCGATGCACATGCCCGCGGCGGCATCTCCCATCGAGACGTCGATCGGAACTTGGGAAGCCGCATCGGTAAAGTACCGGGCGTTCGCCCCGGATCGTTGCAGGATCCGCAGTCCGCGCAACCAACCCTCGGCCACCGCTTCCCGTTCGATCACCGCCGCATCCTGCCCGACCCGCGTCCGCTGGAACTCCGCCATCACTTCCTGCATTTGTTGCTGGATGATCATTTCATAAGCTTTCGCCGCTGATCCGCTCTTCGTGGGATCGGCAAGCGCCACCTGGCGAATCAGTCGCGGATCCGTAAGGTCCGTCCAACCGGCAGGGAGTTCGTCGAAACCGAGGCGACCCAGGGAATCCGAATTGTAGCAGATGCCAAAAGAGGAAACGCAGGCTCCGATCCAACGGCCTTGTTTGTCGTAGAATGGCTCCCCGGAGACCATCTGCGGGAAGGAACGATCCGTGAAAACCTCCGCGTACTGGGCGACGAGACCGGAATCGACCAACCGCCCCGCGGCAGCCTGTTGAATGAAGTCATACGCACCCCCGCCAAAAAAGAGATCGACCCCGATACCCGCATTCGACGCCAGAAATGCCCGCCGAACGGCTTGCTCAGGCGTGTCATCCTGGGGTGTCGCACCCAACTCAACCTTTGCATTGTCAAAGGCCCGCGCGCAGGTGGCGTCCCATCGTTTCCCCTGCGCCTCCCATGCGTTGCGGAATGCGGTGGTGTACTCGCTCTTGAGGTACCGCGCGATATCCGCCGTTCCACCCACTTGGCGCCAGTCGATTTGTACCGTGCGGCCCGTGGTTTTCTTGTAAAACGCGGCGAATCCCCGCGTGAACTCGTGTCGGATGGCCTCGTTGTGCGGGCTCAAAATCACGATCGAATCGTCGGCGTCCGTGAACGCATTCGTTTTCGGCTTCAGGGCAAACGGGACGCCAAGAATCAAGGCGAGCGCCGCAAGGACGATGAAAACGCGCGCAATCACGGGTGGGGATCGGGTCGGAGGATCACCACATCCTCGGAACGGACATGGGCCAAAACGTCCTGATCGGCGGATCGGGTGGAGAGCTTTGGATTGAGTTCGAACACTTTCAGGACCGTTTCTCCGTGCCGGAATTCATGCTGGGCAAGTTCGCCGAGGTAAACGCTCTCGCCGATGCGTCCGCGCACGCAGTTGACCGTCTTGGCATCGTTTTGCAACCGCCAGCACTCGGGACGGATCGATAGGAGAACTTCCGAGCCCGGGTCCGGCTTCCAGGCGGGATCTCCCGGAACGCCCTCGAACATCCCGAGCGCGGTCTCCACGGAAACACGCTCCCTCGCGAGAGCGCGAACTTTGCCCGGGAGGAAATTCGTTTCGCCGATGAAGTCTGCAACAGTGCGTGTTCTTGGGCGGCGATATACCTCTTCGGGCGTGCCGATCTGGGCAATCTCCCCGTGGTCCAGCACCGCCATGCGATCGGAAATGGAGAGCGCCTCCTTCTGATCGTGTGTCACGTACAGCGCGGTCAGCTTAGCCTCATGACACACGCGGCGGATCTCACCGCGCATCTCCATGCGCAGCTTGGCATCCAGATTGGAAAGCGGCTCATCCAGAAGGAGGGCGCGGGGTCGGACGACCAGCGCCCGCGCGAGAGCGACGCGTTGCTGTTGGCCTCCCGATAGCTGACCAATCCGCCGGTGCCCGTGTCCTCCCATGTGCACGGATCGCAAGGCCTCGGCCACCCGATCGGCGATCTGCGCCTTCGGGACCCGGCGTTCCTGAAGTCCGAAAGCCACATTCTCGGCCACGGTCAGGTGAGGCCAAAGGGCATAGCTCTGAAACATCATGCCGGTATGCCGCTCATGTGCCGGAAGATCGGTCACGTTTTCCTCCCCAAACAAAATCCGCCCCTCGTCAGGCATCGCGAACCCCGCCACGCTTCGCAGCAGGGTGGTCTTCCCACAGCCACTCGGCCCCAAGAGGAAAAACAACTCACCAGGTTCAATCCGCAGCGAAACGCCGTTCAACGCGACGGTGTCACCGAATCGTTTGACGAGACCTTCTATCGTGATTGAAATCATTCGTGGGAAATCATTACCCGATGTCGACGCACACGCGCGAGGGAATCCTGATCGGAAGCGCGGGATCCACACGGAAAGAACCTCGGGTTGGAAGCTTTTTTCGTCGCGTCACCCGGGAGTTTCCCCGTAAACATGTTCGTTTATGTCCGTTCTCATTGTTGGCTCGATCGCACTGGATGAAATCAAGACGCCCCTGACCGAACGCTCGGAACTGCTCGGTGGTTCGGCGTCCTACGCAGCGGTAAGCGCAAGTTTTTTCCAGCCCGTCCAGTTGGTAGGGATCGTCGGAAGCGACTTCCCCACGGAGTTTGTGGATCTGTTCAAGTCGCGGAATATTGACCTCGCCGGGCTGCAGATTGCCGATGGCGCGACGTTCCGCTGGTCCGGCGAGTATCACTGGGACATGAACACGCGCGACACACGTTCCGTGGCGTTGAATGTGTTCGAGACCTTCACCCCCGAACTGCCTGCGGAGTACCGCAAAACCGACATCGTGCTTTTGGCGAACATCGCCCCCGGACTCCAGCACCACGTGCTCAACCAGATGGAGAAGCCGAAGTTCGTCATCGCAGATACCATGGATCTCTGGATCTCGATCGCAAAAGACGAATTACTCGAACTCTTGAAGCGGGTCGACATGCTCATCCTAAACGACAGCGAAGCCCGCGAGTTGGTGAAGGAGACCAGCCTCATCCGTTGTGGTCAGCGGATCCGGGCGCTCGGACCGAAGTTCGTCGCCATTAAAAAGGGAGAGCACGGCTGTCTGCTGTTCGGCGAAAACCGCTTCTTCAGCTGTGGCGCGTTTCCGCTTGAGGAAATCGTCGACCCCACCGGTGCGGGCGACACCTTCGCTGGCGGACTCGCCGGCTATCTGGCCTCCCATGCGGGAGAGGCCGTTACCTTCGAAGACCTTCGAACCGCCGTCGTGTATGGCAGCGTGCTTGCGAGCTTCAATGTGGAGTCTTTTAGCCTGGAACGGATCCAAACGCTGAGCCGGGCGGAGATCGACGCCCGCTTTCAGGTTTTCCGGGACTCGAGCACCATTTGATTTCCACGAAGTTTTCACTAAATCGGGATTGCGTCCGAAGCGGCGCCAGCGGTTTTCTAGACACTCATGAGCTACCTCTTCATCTTTATTGGCGGTGGCATCGGAGCGGTTTTCCGGGTCCTTCTCGGCGGTTGGATCGACTCCCACACCGGGCAGTCGTTTCCGTGGGGAACCATCGTGATTAATATCTTGGGATCATTCACGATCGGTCTGGTGGCCTTCGGCACGGATGTCGACTCCCGCTATTATCTTCCCAGCATCGCCCGCCAGTTCATTATGTTGGGAATTCTGGGAGGCTTCACCACGTTCTCATCGTTTAGCCTCCAAACGCTTCAACTTGCCCGTGACGGAGAATGGTTTTCGGCCGCGCTCAATGTCACCATTTCCCTCGTGCTCTGCCTCGTCGGCGTCTGGTTGGGCGCACTTTGCGGGCAGGCTGTTAACCGTTAATCTACCTCATGGACCTACCCGAACATTGCCAACGTCTCACCATTTACCTCGGCGAGGAGGCGCGCTTTGAACATAAACCGCTCTTCGAAGCGATCGTCCATAAAGCGAAGGAGGCCGGACTCGCCGGGGCCACGGTGCTGCGGGGTCCGATGGGTTTTGGCGAAAAGAGTGTTCTGGAGACCACCAAGCTGCTGCGTCTCTCCATGGATCTCCCGCTGTTGATCCAAATCATCGAGGCTCCGGAAAAGATCGCGATGTTCCTGGAGATCATCCGACCCATGATCGGGAGCGGGTTGGTGACGATCGATGACGTTCGGGTGGTTCACTACGGCCGCCCGAAGGAGAGTTGAATTCCGGGGAAATCCGCTACATTAGCGACGTGGATGTCCCCGTTTTGAATTACAAGGTCGGCAGCGAGCGGCTGTTGAAGGTCTCTGACAGCGCGAGTTCAAAACTCCGCTCTCTCCTCACGCGACAGGGTCGACCCGAGGGCGCCCTGAGGGTGTCGATCATCGGCGGAGGATGCTCCGGCCTGCAGTACAAAATGGATCTCGTCGACGGTCCCGTTGCGCGAGACATCCTCGTGGAGTCCAATCTGACCCGCGTCGTGGTCGATCCCAAGAGCGCCCTGTTCGTGAGCGGATCGATGATTGATTACAGCGACGATCTTCAGCATGGCGGATTCAAGGTTCAGAATCCGAATGCGGTGGCGCATTGCTCGTGCGGCGAGAGCTTCGCGGCGTGAGTGAACCCGATCCGTTCGACGTGCTTGGGGTGGAGGCCCGGCCTTTTCCGGACTCCGACGTCATCGGCGAGGCTTACCGAAGGGCAGCTGCGGAGTGTCATCCGGATCGACCGGGTGGGGACGGTGAGCGCCTTTCCTTCTTGAATGCGGCGCGTGAGAGGCTGTCGCAGCCGTCCTCTCTCCTTCGCGACCTGGCGCGTCGGCTGCCATCCGCCAGAGGAGTTAGCGGGATCAGCGAGTCCGCCGTCCCGACGGAAGCTTTCGAGCTATTCTCTCGGACGGCCCATGCCATGCGATTGGCGGACGAGGCGATTCAAGCGGAACCGGCGAGTCCGCGCTCCCGTCTGGCCGAGGCGGCTTGGCGGTCGGTTCAACGGCGGGCGGAGCGTGTCGTCGGCGAAGTGCGTACGGACGTGCTGGCCTGGATCTCGCGGTTAGACGCCGGGCGTCGGGAACTCGACAATCGGTGGCCAGCGGTTGCAGCGGAAGAGGTGGAGACGCTTGCGAACCGGTATTGCTTCGCGGAGCGATGGGACGCCGGCTTACGCGAGCAGCAGTTTCGGCTTTCCCGGGCCTCCTGCGTCGGGGAGGGTAAGTTGTGATCGCAGGCATTGATTTGGGTACCACGCATTCCTTGATTGGGGTGTTCGACTCCGGTTTTCCGACGTTGGTGGCGGACGGGGAGGGGAACCGGCTTTTTCCGTCGGTGGTGAGTTTTCTTCCGAACGGCGAACCCCTTGTGGGCTGGCCTGCCCTGCGTAGGCGGGCAATCGCTCCCGGCGAAACCATCTCGTCCGTCAAGCGCCTGATCGGCCGCCGCCGCGGCGAGGTGCCGGAAGGCGAGGGGCAAACGCTCACCGGATTGCCGGGCGGCGAAGTACGGATCCGGATCGGCGGACGCGATTGGAGCCCCGAGGAAGTTTCCGCGTTGATTCTGAGCGGACTGAAGCGTTCCGCGGAGTCCACGCTGGGGGAAAACGTCGATCGTGCGGTGATCACGGTCCCCGCCTATTTCAACGACTCCCAACGCGCCACGACGCGTCGTGCCGGCGAGGCGGCGGGGTTTAAAGTCGAACGCATCCTGTCCGAACCGACCGCTGCCGCGCTTGCTTTCGGGCTCGATCGATTGGGAAACAAGGCAAAGATTGCCGTGTACGATCTCGGAGGCGGCACGTTTGATTTGTCGATTCTCGAGATGCAGGACGGGGTGTTTGAGGTGCTTTCGACCCATGGCGACACCCGCCTCGGCGGCGACGACATCGATGCGGCACTAGCCCGGCTGCTTTGCGAGCGAATGGCACTCCCACCCGAGCGCGCGGGCTCGCTCCGGGACCTGGCGGAAGACGCCAAGAAACGGCTGAGCGTGGAGGCCTCGGTGGATGTTACGCTGCCGTTTGAGCAGGATGGCGCGAACCGCGCGTGCACGGTGACCCGGCGTGAACTGGAAGAAATTGCGCGCCCCTTGATCCTTCGATCGCGCGAGTCGTGTATCCGCGCGCTGGCTGACGCGCGTCTCGCTGCGGGCGATCTCGCCGAGGTCGTCATTGTGGGCGGAGCAACGCGCATGCCCCTCGTGCGGCAACTCGTCTCCGAGTGGTTCGACCGCGAGGTCAACACCAGCCAGCACCCCGACGAAGCCGTTGCGCTGGGAGCCACGATCGAAGCCGGTGTGCTTTCCGGCGCTGTGCGTGGGGTGACCCTCCTCGATGTCACCCCTCTCTCACTGGGCGTCGAGACATTCGGCGGACTCATGAATATCCTGATCCCCCGCAACAGCACCATCCCCTGCAAGGCCGGGGAAATGTTCACGAACGCCGTGAGCGGGCAGACGGCGATGCGGGTGAAAATTTTGCAGGGTGAACGGGAGCTGGCACGCGACAACTGGACCCTCGGCGAGATCGACGTCCCACTGCCCTCCGCTCCCAAAGGACAAGCGCGAGTGGGGGTGCAATTCGAGATCGATGCCGACGGAATCCTGCGCGTGCTCGCGCGCGATGTGGTCACGGGCACCGATCACGTCCTCGAGGTTCGCGGCAGTGTGGATGTCGCGGACACGGCGGTGGAACGCATGATCACCTCCTCGGTTGAAAATGCGTTCGAGGACATGGACAACCGGCTCTTCACGGAGTGGAAACTTAAGGCGGATGAAATCCTCCCTGCGGTCGCGGTGGGGCTCCAGGCGGTGGGATCGGCACTCGACCCCGCCGAGCGCGAGGCGATCGAGCGGTTGGTGACCGAAGTCCGCGAAGCGCTGGCCTTGCGTAGCACGAACGGACTCAAGCGCAGCGTCGAGGGGCTCGACGAGGCAACGGAGCGATTGGCAACGCTCCTCCTTGAGCAGGCGATGGGGAGCCAGTGAAGCGCAAAGTTTCCGGCTAACTCGTCTTTCTCAACTGGCGTTAGAAATCGGTGATTAAATGGTGATTTCGAGGGTTCGTGTGCCCGCAAAACTGCATTAACACAATCCACTCCGCGATTTTTAAAACGCAGATTTTCACCGATGTTCGCAGATTTTGTGAAAAAGGACCCAACCTAATCCGTGGTCGGTGCCGCGATGGAAGGGCGTCGCGAACTTTGCCGCCGCCTCGTTGGCATACAAGCCCCTCGTTTTCAGCCAGGAGAAAATCTGCGCAAATCCTGTTAATCGGCGGTTATCCAACCCATCCCTAGTTCAAACTCGCCTTGAGCTTCCTCGAGAG
>Ga0247836_1005578_pt1 | contig 14651 bp, 10 predicted proteins | sample LaCruzMarch2015__4_FD_187116 | JGI IMG/M metagenome (GOLD analysis project Ga0247836, IMG submission 187116) | Freshwater microbial communities from meromictic Lake La Cruz, Castile-La Mancha, Spain - LaCruzMarch2015_14m | ecosystem: Environmental > Aquatic > Freshwater > Lake | place: Spain...
AGAACTTGAACAAGTTCTCTGTGTATACAGCGGGACTATTATCCTTCATGTTGTTTGGAGTTGTTGCAAGGATGATGTTTCTCTGAGTCTTCCAGAAAGCAAGAGCAATGCCAAGACTTGTTACCGTCTTTCCACTGCCCACGCTATGATAGCACAGCATGCCACGGATTCCTCCAATTTCCTTCGGACTTCTGCTTGCGAGAATTCGTGCATACTCAAAAACTGCCAGTTGATGAGCTTGGATCTTTGGGTTACTGAAATCACAGAACTCATTTGCACCCGCCGTTCCCTTGTATTTACGTTTTGCCTGTTTTATTGGCTCCAAACGCTTTTCCATACCTTGGACAAAACAGTTGTTGGAGGCCCGTGGGTTGAACGTCTCAGCAACACACAGAGGTGGAACTGGGGGCTTGAAGGCAGCAATCGCACGCTGCTTTTCAGGGGATATTTGACGGATGAATCGTGGATCGGTGACAATCGCACCGGTCACATTTGTAGGAGAATATCGTGAAACATACTGCCCAGTTTGTTTCGAAGGCATCTTGAAACTGAGAGTGGATACGCCATCCTTTGTATCCACCACCGTCCCTGGCACACGCACGGATGCTTCGCTCATCTTCTTTAGGGAAGTCTTCTCGCCATTCACGAACAATTCGATGCGCTTACCAAGGGGGAGACTTCCTTTTACGACGACTGTTTTTATCTTCGTCTTTGGAATTTCAACCTTACCTGGCTTCGTGATTCTTCCCTGAATGCTGTATATTGTTTTCTCCTCAACTGGTTGGCCACTGATGGGGTCGAGGTAAACTGTTATCAGTTCCCCCACTTTCCTGTTCGACTTTGTGGCATATGTCTCAACGTCATCCGCGATGAAATCGGAATTCATGAGAGCAAACAATGGTTGATATCCGTTAACGCTCATCGGCGTTGCACCTTTGAGTCTAGCAGAGAACGACCCAGATGGTTTTGTATATGCAACGGTAGCTTTTTCGTTCGACGCTTGTATAATTTTTCCCTCAGTTGAAACTTTTGTCAAGGGTTTCCCAGTGTAAGACCACGGACGCACACCTACTATTTTTGTAGCACGGTCGTCAAAATATATATGGACTATCTCTCCTAACGCGTACTTGTGATCGGGTGGTTGTGGAATCTCTGTTCTGTCGGTGGCTTTGGAAGGTGTCATAGCAGGCGGAGACTTCCGAAATTTTCTTCTGGGTGGGAGAGGAAGTAAACCACCTTTCTTTTTGGAGTATATAGGACTGACCCTTTTCTTACTTGACGACATATTTACATATGGTAATATTTTATATAATTACAACTCTTCTCAAGACCACTTGAAACCATATGCGGATGGTCGTTTTCCACGAGCACACTTGCTTATAGAAGACCCATCAGTCTTTCCAAGGGATCGTGCCGCTTCTCCACTCGAAGCGTATGAGTGGACATACGTGCCATCAAGATTATATTGATACACTTTTTTGGATGTGGTATTCTTCTCACCTGATTTTGCTTTGCTCATCTTCCGCTTGGTTTCATCGGTGTGAGCCTTCCCGGATTTTGCTTCGCTCATTTTTTGCTTGCTTTCCTCAGTGTGTGTCTTCCCATACCAAAAAGCTTTCTCACCAGATAGTGCTTCACTAATTTTTTGCTTGGTTTCATCAGTGTGTTCCTTTCCAAACATAGGGTTCTTCTCACCGGATTTTGCTTTGCTGATTTTTTTCTTGGTCTCCTCGGTTAGCATCTTCCCATACATAGGATGCTTCTCACCGGTCTTCCCATACATAGGATGCTTCTCACCGGTCATTGCTTCGCTCATCTTTTGCTTGGTTTCCTCGCTTCGCTTGCCAGTGGAACCACCACCTTCCATGAGATTATACCCACCAGGCGCGAGAGTTCCAAGCAATGCCACCAGCATCTCCTCATAGAAATTGAGGTCCTCGTCGGGAACCTCGTACCACTCCTTGTCAAAGTTATCCCACCCGTGCTTCTTGATGGCAGACGAGATTGCCCTACACCCGCTGCTCTCAAGTTGGTGTTCTTCCAAACGTTTATGGATATCACGAATTGTTTGCCCGATGTACGCTTTTCTGGACTCCTTCTTGAGCGTGAGCTTGTAAATGAAACCCATTTATGTGTGATTTTTTACAGATAAATATCATTATCTTTAATGTGTCGATATTATATGATGTGCGTGCTATGTTTCCTTGTCATTTGATCCCGGATGTTGTCATTTGACCCAGGGAAATGTCATTTGACCCCGGTGCCCCAGAAAGGCATAAAAGACATCAGTTGCTCTTCTATCTTTACCAAACAAAAAGCTCCCAAAGCTCCCAAACAACCAAAGCTCCCAAAGCTCCCAAACAACCAAAGCTCCCAAAGCTCCCAAAGCTCCCAAAGCTCCCAAAGCTCGCAAAGCTCCCAAAGCTCCCAAACAACCAACATGGTCCACCGCTCTTTCCCCGTTAACGTCCGCCTGAGCGAGATCCGCCACCTCATTGACCTGGCCATTGAGGAGGTCTCTTATACCGAATACATGAGGAGCATTATCCCCGTTGGTTATTTCCACCAGGATAACATGTTTGTCAGGACTTTTGATGATCATCTTCCCAAGAGTGACTTGGCATTCCTCAAGAAGATGTTTGCGATGCATAAGGAATTGTTCGAGTATGAGCAGCGGATGGTCGCCGAGCTTGCGATGCTCCGCCAGCTTTATACGGACATACTCAGTAGTATCAATGCCAGTCGGTGCGTTATGATCGCAAAGGAGAACGGCACTCTTGATAAGGAGAAGAATAAGCCTGACTTCTGCATCGAAAAGTTTGATAGCTATGATGAGGCCGATGCTTTTGGCGAGGAGTTTGACTGGATCGCCTAATTTGCGTAAAAAGGATTAAAGTTTTATGTGCGAAGAAATAAATGCATCGCATTGCTGAATCCCCAGGCCCCCTGAGCAAGCACTTCCCTCGTCAAATCAAGGTGGACCTTGAGACCGATGTTGACTTGGAAACCATCATTGATGAAGAGGAGGACAGTGAGAGCGATGATGATGTGGGTATCGAGGCCATTGATGAAATTGTTCTCCCTGGCAACGAGTCATTGATTGATGACAATGCTGATGTCGAGGAAGATGAGGAAGTCGAGGAAGATGAGGAAGTCAAGGAAGATGAGGAAGTCGAGGAAGATAAGGAAGTCGAGGAAGATAAGGAAGTCGAGGAAGATGATAAGGAAGTCGAGGAAGATAAGGAAGTCGAGGAAGATGATAAGGAAGTCGAGGAAGGTGATAAGGAAGTCGAGGAAGGTGATAAGGAAGTCGAGGAAGATGATAAGGAAGTCGAGGAAGTTAAGGAGGATGCTGTATTTGAGGTTTCACACGATTTGTCTCCCGAGGAAGACATTTCCATTCGGTATTACGAGGATGTTTCTCCTGTGGTAGAACATTTCTCACTAATGCGCAAGGAGAATGGTATGTATATTGTGCCATTTTCTAAACCTCTTGTGATCCAGACACCGGTTGTTGTGCTTAACGAGCCTCTGACAAATATTGCTTCCCTTAAAGTTTCTTCCAAGTTTGCCAAGTTTGTTGATGGTGTAGAAAAAAGTATTCTAGCTGCTACCAAGGTAAACAAGAGCTTGTGGTTCAAGAAGGACCTTGACGATGCTACCATAGAAGGTGGGTTCAAGTCTTTCCTGGACGGGAACATTCTCAAGGTGAAAGTTGACAAGGACCTTGCTTCTTTTGACGAGGAAGAGCGTCTCATTGGCAATGATTTTGAAACCCCCGTTGGTGTACGTTGTATCCTTGAAGCCTCTGAGATTAACTTTGGTCAGCTAGAGTTTGGCGTAATTTTCTCTCTTGTCCAGGTTCAGCTTGTGAAACCTCCTAAGTGCAAGATCACAAAGTTCAAGAAACCTGTGACCACTTACTTTGAGTAGTTGTGACTTGACCCGCGAACTCACGCAAAAAATGCGATTTGCGTAAAAAAATTGAGTCCAAAAAAAAATAATATATATTAACATATAAAGAAGCAATGGACTCGTACAACATGATTATAAAGGTTTTGGCCGCACTTGCTATTGTGTTCGTGCTTTACAAGGTGTGGGAAAACTTCTCTGGCAAGAAGATCGTCATCCCCAACCCTTACAAGAAGGCAGAGTTCTACATGAACAGTGCCGAGGGTGCCGAGTACGATATGGAGAATGATGATGAGATCTACTACCCCGAGACTGACGAGGAGGATGATGACATCGTAAACCTCGAGGGCGATGACATGTTCGATGGCGAGGACGATGATGTGTACGTGGAGGAGGGTGATGACATGGCCGATGCCGAGACTTACGACACCGTGAACCTCGAGGGCAGTGACATTGCCGACGCCGAGACTTCCGTGCCCAAGGTGATGCAGCCCATGATGCCCATGCTCACCCCCTCTTCTCAGCTGCTGCCCAAGCCTTCTCCCGAGGCAGCCGACTTTGACATGTGGGCCCCCAAGAACCTGCAGGCGCAGAACTTCCTGACCGCCACCCAGTGGATTGGTGTCAACACCCAGGGCTCTTCCCTGAAGAACGCCAACTACGACCTCCGCGCCGATCCCATCATCCCCAAGGCAGACATAGGCCCATGGCAACAATCAAGCATCGACCCCAACATCTATTCCAAACCCCTGTTTGGTTAAACAATATACAAAACTCGTGTCTATACTTGTATCGCGATTTGTCGATATAATTATCATTTGACCCAGGAGACATAATTGCTATTTATATCGACAAAAAGTAAATGTAATCATCTTTTGAAATCTCATATCAAATGATATTTCAATCACCATTCTGCGTATATAATGCTATCAGCCCAAAAGGAAAGTTCTACATAGGATATTCCAGTTTGACAGCAGAAGAACGGTTTGAATGCCACGTGAACAACAGCAGGAAAAAAAAATCAAAGTGCCCTGCCATAGAAGACGCTATAAGACATTACGGTGCTGAAGAATTTAAAGTCATCACGATAAGGTGGTGCGACACCAAGGAGGATGCGTGTTATTGGGAAGAAGTTTATACCAAGTTCTTCAAGACAACCAATAAGAAATATGGGTATAATCTCAAAGAAGGAGGATTGGGTGGAAAACTCAGCGAAGAAGGATTGGCAAACCACAGAGAAGCTATGAAGAACCGCATTGTGCCAGATATGTCAGGACCAAGGGCAGCATCTGCCGAAGACATAGAGAGTGCTATTCAGCAGGCAAAGGATGAATATGGCCCAGGAGCAACCAAAAGAGCCATTGCTCTGTTTGCTGCTGATTTACTTGATGTTCACCATCATACAGTGATTGACCATATGAAACGCATAGGACAAGTTTATACTGATGGCAGAAGAATTGCCACTGATGACCAGATAGCAGATGAACTGTTTTGGGTGATGTCTGTGGACTTTTCTCATATGATGAGAAAGACGCTCGTAGAGTATTTGGTTAGCAATGTTTTTGGAAGCAACAGAATACTTTTGAGACGATACTGGGACCGTCATCCCGATGTGAAAATGATGACTACTAACAAAGGATGGTCATTTCAACACACGGAGGAAGCAAAGAAGGCAATAGGTGCTTCTAAGATTGGTAAGAAGAAAGACCCTGAAGAAGTGGCTAGGAGAGAAGCCACTAAATCTTTGAAACTAATAGAAAAGTATGCCAAGTTGGGAATTGATATAACAAAGGATAATATTGAGGCAGTTTTGGTGTCATATCCTTCCGCATATAAGGCTGCCAAATATCTTACTATCGGAAAAGAGTGTCATTTCAATGGTATAAGGTCATTTATGAGAAACTATTTAGTCTCACACAGAATGTAAAACCTAGCAAACATATAGGCCACGTCAGTTCGTCAAATTGTCGATAAAATAATGTCCTTTAAGTTAAATGCTGCACGCTATCGATCTCTTCTCTGGCATCGGTGGCATCACTCACGGTCTGCGTGGCATCGTGGAGCCCATTGCCTACGTGGAAAAGAATGATGATGCCAGAGGGTTCCTAGCGCGGAAGCACCCCAACGTTCCTGTATTTGACGATGTGTGTACCTTTGACGCCACTCCATATCTTGGAAAGGTGGACATCATCACCGGCGGGTGGCCCTGTACCGGTTTCTCCACCGCGGGAAAGGGAACTGGTTTTGAACACGAGGCATCTGGTCTCTTCACCGAGGTCGTGCGCATCACCAAGGAGTGTCAGCCCAAGTATCTGTTCCTGGAAAATTCTCACACACTAGCAGCATACGAGAACATCAGTGTCATTGTGAAGGCCTTTGACGAGCTTGGGTATGACTGCAGGTGGACTTCGTGTCGTGCAACTTGCGTCGGCGCCCCTCACCAGCGCTACAGATGGTTCTGCCTGGTCGTGAAGAAAGGAGCAGGTATTGATTTTGAAATCCCAGTAATCGAGAAGTTCGACTGGGAAAACAACGAGCCACCGAGGCAGATAGAGAAGAACAACAAGACAAACAAACTCCGCGTCGGTTTCATGGGCAACGCGGTGGTTCCTGATCAAGTAAGATATGCAATGACTCTGCTCAGCACCCTAGAGAACAAAGTATTGGGCCCTAGCAACACCGACGGGTATTCTATTGATGGCAGGATTTACACGTTTGTCGTGAAGCATCCCACGAGGAAGCCCCTTAACATTGTTTTAACACCCAGAGAAAACGAGGCGTCGTTTGCCAAGATTTGCGACCCCAAGAAGGTTCTCACAAAGCCTGTGGTGAAGAAGTATTGGGCAACGCCTGTGTATAGCTGCATGAACTCCGCAAAGTGCCCGAGAACGCTCACCAAACGCGTGTCTAATATGCTGTCTGCGGTTGTTGGATTTTCTGAGGGAGGTAATAAGAATTGGTATCTCAGCGCACAGTGGCTAACTTATTTAATGGGATTTCCTCAAGATTATTGGTCTTGCGATGACGGGCTATCCTGAATTATCACATGAGCGTGCCATATATTCTTCACGCTCCGTAAATACTCAGGATTTACAAAACAAATGAACTTTCGACCTTGTGAATGCCGCGTCGCAATTTCTTTTATCTTTTCGTTGCTCAGTTGGTATGTGCTCCATATGAGGTAGTGCCTGGTGTTATCAACATCGTATGGGTACTCGTTCCGCATCCATGCTATTGGTCGCCCTTCCATCTTCTTGGTTATTACATCGGAAACTGTCACGCCATTTCTGTTTAATGCATCACAGTATTGGTTGTATTTCTCAAGAACTTCCTTTTTACGTGTGAATAAATCTAGGCGATCCAGCAGTACACACATAGTTGCATCTTCCCATAACATTTATTTACGCAAGTATTATTCTTGTGAAAATTTCATATCTTTTTGTTCAGCGTTAATAACCCTTAGCTGTTGGTTTTCATCTTTTAACTTAAAAAAAAAACGACGGCATACAATATAGACCAGATGAGCAGTGCTGATTTCAAAAGAGATCTTTTACAGTTTGGTGGGATAAATGCAACAAATGGAACAATTTACCTGAAAGGAAACATACGTATGTTGGGAAACGGGTCTGCTATGCCCCAACTCACAGTCGGGAATCTGACAGTCACTGGAAACGCGGTGATCCCTGGGATTAGTTTTGCTTCGTTATCCGTAGCAGGTAATATAACATCTGGACAATTTTTTATAGGCAATGGTGCTCTGCTCTCGGGGGTGACCAGCACCCTTCCAACCGCTGCGAACCTTGACATCATCGGCAATGTCACGGCCCCTGGGAATGTGTCAGTGGCTGGTCAAGTGAATGCCCTTGGCAACATTGTAGCACCCTTCTTCATCGGCAATGGCTCCCAGCTGACTGGTCTCGCATCAACATCACTCCCAGCAGTCGCGAATCTTGACATCCGTGGAAATGTCATAGGCGCATATGCCAATGTAACAAACATCATCGCAGCTTCCGGGAATGTAGGCACATTAGCAGGCGGTAACATCGCTGTAAGCGGGCAAGTCAACGCCCTCGGCAACGTTGTAGCACCCTTCTTCATCGGCAACGGCTCTCAGCTGTCTGGTCTGTTGACATCACTCCCAGCAGTCGCAAATATTGACATCCGTGGAAATGTCATAGGCGCATATGCCAATGTAACAAACATCATCGCAGCTTCCGGGAATGTAGGCAATGTGCTCCTCGCGGGTGGCAACATTGCTGCGAGCGGACAAGTCAACGCCCTCGGCAACGTTGTAGCACCCTTCTTCTTTGGCAATGGCTCCCAGCTGACCGGCCTGCTCACATCACTCCCAGCAGTCGCAAATATTGACATCCGTGGAAATGTCATAGGTGCATATGCCAATGTAACAAACATCATCGCAGCTTCCGGGAATGTAGGCAATGTGCTCCTCGCGGGTGGCAACATTGCTGCAAGCGGACAAGTCAATGCCCTCGGCAACGTTGTAGCACCCTTCTTCATTGGTAATGGCTCCCAGCTGACCGGCCTGCTCACATCACTCCCAGCAGTCGCAAATATTGACATCCGTGGAAATGTCATAGGTGCATATGCCAATGTAACAAACATCATCGCAGCCGCTGGAAACGTAGGTAAAGTGCTCCTAGCGGGCGGCAACATTGCTGCGAGCGGACAAGTCAATGCCCTCGGCAACGTTGTAGCACCCTTCTTCATTGGTAACGGATCTCAGCTGACGGGTGTCATTGCTTCTGGTGTCCAATCTCTCGATGTCCGCGGTAACATCATTGGTGCGTACGCCAACGTGACAGACATCTTTGCAGCTGCAGGAAACGTAGGTAACGTGCTCCTAGCGGGCGGCAACATTGCTGCGAGCGGACAAGTCAACGTCCTCGGCAACGTTGTAGCACCCTTCTTCATAGGTAATGGCTCCCAGCTGACGGGCGTCATTGCTTCTGGTGTTCAGTCTCTTGATGTCCGTGGCAATGTCATCGGTGCGTACGCCAATGTGACAGACATCTTTGCAGCTGCAGGAAACATAGGTAACGTGCTCCTAGTAGGCGGGAACATTGCTGCGAGCGGACAAGTCAATGTTCTTGGCAATGTGGTTGGAAACTTCTTCATTGGAAATGGGTCACTATTGACAGGAGTGGCATATACCCCACCCACCGTGTCGAGTTCGGATATACGTGGTAACATCATTGGTGCATACGCCAACGTGGCAAATATTATTGCAGCTGCAGGAAACGTAGGTAACGTGCTGCTCGTGGGTGGCAACATTGCTGCGAGCGGGCAAGTCAACGTCCTCGGCAACGTTGTAGCACCCTTCTTCATTGGTAATGGCTCCCAGCTGACAGGCGTCATTGCTTCCGGTGTTCAGTCTCTTGATGTCCGTGGCAACGTCATCGGTGCATACGCCAATGTGACAGACATCTTCGCAGCCGCTGGAAACGTAGGTAACGTGCTCCTAGCGGGCGGCAACATTGCTGCAAGCGGGCAAGTCAACGCCCTCGGCAACATCGTAGCACCCTTCTTCATTGGTAATGGCTCCCAGCTGACCGGCGTCATTGCTTCTGGTGTTCAGTCTCTTGATGTCCGTGGCAATGTCATCGGTGCGTACGCCAATGTGACAGACATCTTTGCAGCTGCAGGAAACGTAGGTAACGTGCTCCTAGTAGGCGGGAACATTGCTGCGAGCGGACAAGTCAATGTTCTTGGCAATGTGGTTGGAAACTTCTTCATTGGAAATGGGTCACTATTGACAGGAGTGGCATATACCCCGCCCGCAGTGTCGAGTTCGGATATACGTGGCAACATCATCGGCGAATATGCCAACGTGTCCAACCTCATACTCAACTCCAACGACGTATCCTTGGGGTTAAATGCCGGTATTACTAACCACGGTTTGAATTCCGTGGCGATCGGAAGAGCTGCGGGACAGTCCAACCAGGGTGCCAATTCGGTAGTGGTAGGGTTTAGCGCAGGATTTTCTAACCAGGGGACGCTATCTGTGGCAGTGGGGACCAGTGCTGGTTTGGCTAACCAAGGTGCGTGTGCAGTAGCGGCAGGGTTCAACGCGGGTCAGGATCTGCAAGGCACGTCTTCCGTTGCATTAGGGGTGGCTGCCGGAAGTCAGACCCAGGGTGGCAATGCCGTGGCAGTAGGGATAGCCGCGGGTCTCACCAGTCAGGGGCAATCTTCCGTTGCCGTGGGGTCGTGGGCTGGGTGGACTAGACAAGGTAACCTGTCTGTGGCAATGGGTGCAAATGCTGGAGCTACCAGCCAAGGTATTTCTTCTGTGGCGATAGGCGCACTTGCAGGAGCTACTAACCAAGGTACAATGTCAGTGGCGGTGGGGTCTAGCGCTGGAATTACTACTCAGGGGGCGTGTGCAGTGGCGGTGGGGGCGAATGCTGGCCTTACTAGCCAAGGTATACAAGCTGTATCTATGGGATTGAATGCTGGACGTACTTCTCAGGGAGGGGCAGCCGTGGCACTAGGGGCAAGTGCAGGCCAGATTTCCCAAGGTGCGTCTTCCGTGGCAATAGGGCAATTGGCAGGCGTCACTAGCCAAGGTTCGTATGGCGTGGCAATAGGTTGGGGCGCTGCACAAGGTACCCAAGGTGCGTGTGCCGTGGCAATAGGGTTTACCACGGCAAGTGGGACACAGGGTAGAGAGTCTATAGCAATAGGGTTTAGTACAGCAAGCAATAGTCAAGGTTCACAATCTGTGGCGTTAGGGACCAGTGCTGGATTTTCTGCGCAAGGTAATTTAGCCGTCGCAATAGGGTATCTGGCAGGAAGGACTGCCCAAGGCGATTCTGCCGTGGCATTCGGGACCAGCGCAGGATTTACTTCCCAACGCGCAAATGCCGTGGCGATAGGGACCAGCGCAGGACTTACTACCCAGGGGGCGTCTGCCGTGGCCATAGGGACAAACGCAGGTCTTACCACCCAAAGCGCATCTGCCGTGGCGATTGGCGCTTTGGCAGGGGTTACTAGCCAGGGGGCACAAGCCGTGACAATAGGTCCGAGTGCAGGAAATTTTGAACAAGGCGCATGTGCCGTGGCAATAGGGTCCAGCGCGGGAAATTCTAGCCAGGGGGCATCTTCCGTGGCGATGGGGTTTCAGGCTGCCCAGTCTACACAAGGCACAGGTTCCACAGCAATAGGGCATAATGCAGGACAGGCTAACCAAGGTATAAGAGCCTTGGCGGCGGGGTTCAATGCGGGGCAGACTAACCAGGGGGCATCTTCCGTGGCACTAGGGTTTAGTGCCGGCGGGGGTACCCAAGGCACACAAAGTGTGGCAATAGGATCAAGCGCAGGCCTTACTAGCCAAGGTGCGTGTGCCGTGGCAATAGGAGCATTCGCAGGCCTTACTAACCAGCACGCAAACTCCATTGTCATCAACGCGACAGGAGGCGCCCTCAACTCGCCTGCCGCGGGCACATTGACGATCGCACCCATCAGAAGCGTCGCAGCATCCAACCCGGTGCTCGTGTACAACACCACCACAAAAGAAATAACATACAACTCAACCATAGATATCTTGGCAGCCTCTGGAAACGTAGGAAACGTGCTCCTCGTGGGTGGCAACATTGCTGCGAGCGGGCAAGTCAATGTCCTTGGTAACGTTGTAGCACCCTTCTTCATCGGCAATGGCTCTCAGCTGACCGGAATCGCAAGCTTCACACTCCCAGCAACGGCAAACCTTGACATCAGTGGCAATGTCATCGGCGCGTACGCCAATGTGACAGACATCTTCGCATCTTCCGGAAACGTAGGTAATGTGCTCCTAGCAGGCGGGAACATTGCTGCGAGCGGACAAGTCAATGCCCTCGGCAACGTTGTAGCACCTTTCTTCATAGGTAATGGCTCCCAGCTGACAGGCGTCATTGCTTCCGGTGTTCAGTCTCTTGATGTCCGTGGCAACGTAATAGGTGCATACGCCAATGTGACAGACATCTTTGCAGCCGCAGGAAATGTCAGGAACGAGCTCATAGTCGGGGGAAACGTTGATGTAAGTGGGCAAGTCGACGTCCTCGGCAACGTTGTTGGAAACTTCTTCATTGGCAACGGCTCTCTGCTGACCGGAATATCGTCTGGGGGGTCGCTCCCCGCGGTCGCGAACATCGACGTCCGTGGCAACATCATCGGCGCGTACGCCAACGTGTCGAACCTCATACTGAACTCTGCTTTTATAGCATTGGGTTCCAATGCGGGCCTCGTTAGCCAGGGCGCATCTGCCGTGGCGATAGGTGCATCTGCAGGAGGTAATACCCAAAGCGGGACCGCTGTAGCAATAGGGACTAGTGCTGGATGGAACACACAAGGGGGGTGTGCAGTGGCAATAGGATGCCTGGCGGGCCTTACTTCCCAAGGTGCTAATTCCGTTGCAATCGGCGCAAATGCGGGTGTCACTTCTCAGGGGGTCTCTTCTGTGGCAATAGGGGCCAGCGCAGGCCAGACTTCCCAAGGTGCAACTGCCGTGGCAATAGGCAAATTGGCTGGAAGTAATGCCCAAGGTGCAGCTACCGTGGCAATAGGAGAAGGAGCGGGCCGTACTAGCCAAAAAGCGTATGCCATAGCAATAGGATGGTCGCCGGGAAGTAATACCCAAGGTTTTTCTGCGGTGGCAATAGGGCCAGGAGCAGCAGGCACTAGCCAAGGTACGCAAGGTGTGGCAATAGGGTCTAGTACAGCATATCAGGGCCAAAGTGCGTCTGCCGTGGCAATAGGCACATATGCGGGAGGCACTTCCCAAGGTTTTTCTTGTGTGGCAATAGGAGCATTAGCAGCAGGCACTAACCAAGGTTCACTTTGCGTGGCAATAGGACCAGCCGCAGGAGCTACTAGCCAAAGGGATTATTCAATTGCAGTAGGGGCATTTGCAGGAAGTAACATTCAAGGGGCATCTTCCGTGGCAATAGGGGCCAGCGCAGCATTTACTGCCCAAGGTGCAAGTTCTGTGGCAATAGGGACGAGCGCAGGACTTACTTCCCAACGCGCGAATGCCATAGCATTAGGAACGAGTGCAGGAGGTAACGCACAGGGGTTTTGTGCCGTGGCAATAGGGACATTGGCAGGAAGCAATACCCAAGGTGCAAATGCAATTGCAATCGGCGCAAATGCGGGTGTCACTTCTCAGGGCGTGTCTGCCGTGGCAATGGGAGCATTCGCAGGATTTACTAGCCAAGGGGCAAATGCCGTGGCAATAGGAGCATTCGCAGGAAGTAATGCCCAGCATGCAAACTCCATTATCATCAACGCGACAGGAGGCGCCCTCAACTCATCTGCTGCGGGCACATTGACAATTGCGCCCATCAGAAGCGATGCAGCTTCCACACCGGTGCTCGTGTATAATGCCACCACAAACGAAATAACGTACAACTCATCCACGAGGAACATCAAGAAAAACATTATCGACCTCACCGCGAATACTTCTCACGTGTACGACATCCGACCGGTAGAATACGACGCTATTTCGGATGACAGACATTACGTAGGGTTGATTGCGGAGGAGGTGTACGAGGCCGATCCTTACTTTGCCTGGATGCAGAACGGTAACCCCGCGGGCATTGAGTGGTTCAACATCCTCTTGTACACGGTGGCGGAAATGAAGAAATTGAAGGCCCGACTGGACATTGTGGAACAACGGTGATAAATCACAAAAAACCGTTCGTCTTGTTCTCGTTCGTTAATTTATCGAGGAAGCTCTCCGTGTGAGTCTCCATCTTCTGCTGGAGCGTCTTCACGCTTGCGGGAACCTCGTGGTGGAAAGCAACAGAATCAGCCATCTTTTCCTGTGGACTTTATCTCGTTGTCAACGTTCTCGGCAACGTCAGTGTAAAATTTCTTGGTCTCTACGGGAAATTTGTACATTCGGTGGTCGCCGGACGCGCACATCTTTATGACGTCTGCCGCAGGGATTTGCTTGTCTTTCTTCTTGCCAGAGTCAAATGATGGTGTGGACATTTCCTTCATGCTCCGTTGAACTCTTGGCGGCATATACGGTATGTAGTAGTCATCGTCATACACGTCAGCATTCTTGACAAGATATTCGTTTCTGTATCTCTTGAGGTCCTTGGCGACTTCCTTGCCGGTGACGGGGTCTACATGCCTGACCACATTCTTGTCGGCATCGTATTTGATTACTTTTTGTTCTGCTTTCGTACCACGTGTATACTTGAACAATATTGCGGGTATTTCATGGGGGTCGGCGCATCGCAGCTCCTCCACGCAATCTTGATTCTTCACCGCTTCTTGAATTGAAGCAATGACTGTTTTATCTGGAACTTGTAGTGTGATGTTAATTGTATTATTCTGTGTGCCAATGTTGTTCATGATTTCAACATCTCCTGTGGTTATGGATGACACGTTTCCAGATGTGTTGATTTTCTTGATATCTTCTTCCCATACAAAGTTTCTGGATTCAGATTTGATTGTATGGCCACAAGAAGTCTTCTTATGTCGAGAAGCATTCCCTGGATGTATTGTTTCAAAACCACAACCACATAAATAGAAAGAAGTTCTGTGTGTCTTATATATAGACATCTTGATATAAAAAGAACATAAATTATTAAGTTATTTTACATTGTTGTGAGTATCTTTGAGTATCATAATCTCACGCGGTAGTGTAGTTTATAGTTGTGAGTATCGTTAGTATCTTTTTATTTTTTTTTTTTTTTTTTTAATTTATTTTTAAATTAAAATTTTTATATGTA